>Ga0194115_10003644_pt1 | contig 17180 bp, 31 predicted proteins | sample TA2MahsurfametaG_3_FD_148656 | JGI IMG/M metagenome (GOLD analysis project Ga0194115, IMG submission 148656) | Freshwater microbial communities from Lake Tanganyika, Tanzania - TA2015002 Mahale S4 surface | ecosystem: Environmental > Aquatic > Freshwater > Lake | place: Tanzania: Lake... | reverse complement strand
CTTGAAAAAGGGTCTCGTTTCTGGTTCTCAGCAATTAAAATGGGAACGAAATCAGTATTTGGATGACGACGGGGAGGATGACGAGGAGCGTGGTGGCGGCGGGGGCGGGCGCGGGGGCGGGCGCGGGAATGGAGCCTATGTGAATCGCTCGAATAAGGTGAAAATATTCCGTGATGAAAACGGCCATTATCAAATGAAGCAGAAGAAAATCGGGGTTGCGAATTCCTATGTAATTCCTGTTGCTCAGGGCACAACGAATCCCATATTGCGTAATACTTTGACACGTATTATTAATATCGACAGTCAGTTTCGTCAGTCGGCATTTCCTTATACGAGTGACCCTACATCACCTACCTCTGCGACGAGCTTTACGGTGGTTTTGACCGAGCCACTTACGAATGTTACTTCCTTGAAGCTGAATTCCATTAATATTCCTTATACGTGGTATTCTGTGGATTCGGCCGTGGGAAATAATGTCATGTATGTTGATTTGAATACCGGTGTGAATGGTGTTCATACAATCACGGTGGCGAATGGGAATTATACCCCTTCGGGGTTGGTGGCGGCGGTGCGGCGTCAAATCGGGTTGAATTCGTATTTGAATGGCAGTATTGATATTTCGTATAATACCTTGAATGGCTTGTGTTTTTTTATGAATTATACTTCGCGGGTTATTTCTTTCACGTTTTATGATGCGGCGATGATTTATTCGGGGCGGGCGGCTGGTGGATGTCGGCAGAGCACGAAGTTGAATAATAGTTTAGGGTGGTTGCTCGGGTTTCGCAATAGTAATTATTATGATGGGGTGGTCATGGCGAATGGGGCGCTGCCTTCCGGATATAACCGCGACTTGAATACCTTTGAGGTGTATGGGATGGTGTATATGGTGCTGGGGGTCACGGAGGCGATGGAGGCGGCGGCGGCGACGACGGCGGCGGATGGAGGGCGGTCGTTGGCTTCACAAGTTGCGGATTCGATATTGGGGCTGTATAGCGATAGTAACCCGGCGAATGATATGTCGGCGGGGGCTGGGTGGATTCGTGGAGAGGCGGTTGTAGATTGTTATGGGCCACAGTATTTTCTATTGATTATTGATGATTTTAATCATAGCCGCGTGAATAGTGGGGTGGTTGGAATTGGGGAGGTGACGACTTCCTTGGCTACCCCGGCGTATTTTAATGCGGATTTGCCTGATGCTACGAAGTGTATTCCCGATACGGCGGATGTGCGGAATGGTTTGAAGCGGCAAAAATTGGTGGTCCCTACCGTGCCGCGGACTTTGACATTTTCGCAGATTTATGCTTTTAACCAAATCACGGCGAATCGTGGGGGGTCTGGGGCGAATAAAAATCGGGAGATGGGGCCGAAGACGTCGGATGTCTTTGCGGTGATTCCTTTGCGGACGGGTGGCGGTGCTGCTGGGTTGTCGATTGGACAGCATTATATTGACTCCGGACCCACCTTGCTTTCGAACCAGCGGGCGTATTTTGGACCGGTGGTGATTAATAAATTGCGGGTGACGTTGCGGGATGATAAAGGACATATTGTGAATTTACATGGGAATGACTGGTCGTTTTCTTTGGTGACGGAGGAGTTGTATGAGTTCTAAGGGGGTTCCGCCCCCCAGCGACGCGATCTACGTTCGAGAATCGCCGTAAGAATCGACGGCGGGGTGTAACATTGTTAAGCGTATCGGCGTGTCTGGCGTGTCCTGCATTCGCGGGGCATTTAGTCAATCGTCATTTTTTTCTACACTTTATATATATATACTTCGAATGTCTGGTGTTTTAGAGAAGGCTCTGAGCGGTTTAGGTGTTGGTCTTGGTGCTTCCGAAGGTTCGGCGGCGGACATCAAAGTCGGCGGTTCTAAGGGTGGTCCCGGCAAGTCGCGTTGTAAGCGCGGTTCTCGTCGTAATAAGAAGACCGGCGAATGTGTTCGCGTTGCTGGTTATACTGCCAAGAAGCGTTGTTCGAATGGAACCCGTCGTAGTAAGGTCTCTGGGGCATGTGAGAAGATCGATGTCTTGGTCAAAAAGGTTGCGAAGGAAGCATTAGCGGAGGTTGGCGTATTGAAGAAGGCGGATGCTGCTGTTGCTTCGGCTTCGGTGGATCGTTTGGCTGCTGCTCGTGCCGCTGCTGCTTTGAAGCGTCAGAAGAAGTCAGCTGCGGCTGATGCTCGTCTTCGGGGAAAGATTGCCGCTGCGGAGGCGCGTGAGAAGAAGGCTCTTGCCCATGAGAAGGAGGTAGAGAAAGACCGTGAGGATATCTTGGCGAAGATTGCCCGCACGCGTAAGGCTATGGGAATCCGAAAGAATGAAGAGAATCCGGCTTCTTTGAAGCGTTTGATTCAGGAGTGGGAAGAAGAAGCGATATTGCGTAGGTATAATAAGAGGGCATAGTGCCCTTATTTCTTGCTCAGATGACATTTTGCGCATATGTATTCCGTGTGTTCGCCGACGTTTGTTCTGTCTATCTCCCATTTGTGTTGGCATTTTGAATATATATTTTCTTCCGCTTGTTTGATTTCTTGTTGAAGTGATAGAACTTTCTGTTTTGCGGAGGTGAGTTCTGTGCGAAGGTGTTGTAGTTTGTTGATTTCTTGTTCAGTCATTATGTTATTATCGTTGTTGGGTGGCTTGTTCTTTGGTGGTGTGTGTGTGTGTGTTTGTGTATTTCTGTGTATCAATTTTTCATTTTGTAAAGCTTATTTTATAGTATTACAAAATGATTCGTTGCCCTTATTCCGCAACACTAAGATTGTTGCTGAATATGTTTATAAAGTCTAAATAATAACTTAATGCTGCGCGGGTGTATTCGTTTTTCTTGTAATATGTTCCTTGAAGTATGACGTTTGTGTCGTAGATTACATATCCTGAAAAGAGGAAAATACCGATTGTGGATAATAATTTGTGTTGGGTTGTCAGTTTGTCGATGTTTTCTGGGTTGACCGCGGTGAATATTAGAATGATACGCGATATGATGAGAGATAGAAGTCCGACGAAAAGAATGAGCCATGCTTTGAATCCGAGTTGGATACCAAAGGATAAGAGAACGGAACCTATTATTGCCATCGATACGAATACTGATATCGTAGATAGGATGACTTCGTTGATTACTTCGTTTGAGTATTGTTCTCTTTGTTTCACTTGGTAAAACATTAGTCCAAATAAATAAGAAAAAAATGTGAATAGAGCGAGTTGGACTGTTGTGGGAATATTTTCATGGAATGTTGTCAGAATGATGATCGTGATGATCGAGAGAATGAAGATGAGGGCGATGTTTATGTTTGGGTTGTTTGTTCGGTTCATTACGTAGTATGTTATGCATAACTGAATCACTACGATGACGATTACTGTCAGTAAAAAAAAATTGGGTTGTTTCATTCTTTATTGTATGTTTGTATTTTTTTTGGTGTGTTTGTGTTGGTGTTTGTGTTTCCTAGTTGTTTATTTCATCTTCCAGCAGCTGATATATTTCTCTTTCGGCGTGTTGATGCCCGGTGTGTGTGCTCGGATGTGCGGCGATGATTTCTTGGACTTTGGACGCGATTTCGGTTCCTATACTTCCGTGACATTTCGGTTCGTTGGGGATGTATTCGCGCATCCTTATGAGAAGTTTGGACCATTCGGTGATCCATGTCTCTGGGTCTTTACGCCAGTGTCGGTAAAATACCATCGCGATGATTCCGAAGATGCCGCAGTAGCCTGGATTGTATCGATTGTTGCCAAAGTTCATGCATAACCTGGGTGAAACGGGTGAGAAGTAAAGCTCTGACACGTCATATACGGTTCCTGATTCGTCGCTGTCTTCTTCGTGGTTGTCTGTTGTGGTGGTGTCGGTGTCTTCGGTGTCTTCGGCTTCGGTGTCGGTGAGCTCGAGGTATTCTCTCGGTGGAAGGCTTGTGTGAAGTATGCGGATTTCACTTTGCGATACTTGACCGTTACATTCGAAGACTGCGATTTGTTCTGGGTTGGTGGTGATTGCGCGGCTTTTGAAGAGCACGAGAGAGTGAGCGTGACTGCCTCTTTGTTGAAGGTTGATGAGTCGAAATGATTCGAAGGGCATCTTGTCGGAGAGACCGTGGCCCCGTCGCTGGGGGGCGGAACCCCCGGCGGAACCCCCTACATCAATCGAACGTAGTTCCCGTCGCAGGGGGGCGGAACCCCCCACGAAATATGTAAGCGGGATGTACTTACTGATTGTTGCGTCCAGAATGGCCGCTTCTTGGCCGTGACATAGAAATCTCTCGAACTCTTGATTTTTACGCGTGCTTTTTTGGAAGATGGCTGTGCGACTTGTCATGGTTGCTGTTGTTTGTTGCTGTTGTTTGCTGTTGTTTGCTGATTTGATAAAAAAGCATTTCAATTTTTCCTGTAATTGGCGTGTAATGTATGTGACATGTTATTTTGTAAAAAAACTTAAATGATGTGACCCCCCTTCACGTGATTATCTTACCTTAATAAATTCCTTGAGCCCAACCAGCAGCTTTGGCCACCACATCCTCGCTGAATCCTTCTGCCCGCAAAATCGTCTGATGAGTTGTGCTGTCTCCTGCTTCTTTATGGATTGTTCGCGGATTCTTTTCAAGGTCAAAGTATAGTCGATAAGTTGCGGGAATTCCGGCAGAATTATTTCTAGGTGTCAATAATTCAACGCGAGTTACTATTCCAATCATCGTAAATGCTAGCCTACTTCTTCTGGGCCGCCACCATATGCGTGTTCCTGGTACGAGACGGTTGTCGCGTCCTCCGCGGGTTTGCCCTTTCCAAATCATTTGATTTGAACCTTCGACGTATTCGTTATTGTATTTTGAATCTCCATTCACAAATATGACACTCAGGACCATACTCAGGGCCGTTGCCATCATCAACTGTTCCATTCTCTGATTGCTTGTTCGCTGATGAATTCATAATGTTAAAAAAACATTTCAATTTTTTTTGATACCTATGCGTTATCATGTTATCATTTTCTTTATTAAGTATTTATTTTTGAGGCGGTTATTGTAATTGCTGCTTCGTATTTTTGTTTTTGGTCGGTGTAGCTTTATCTATTGCGCACCTTGTTATTCCTGAACCGCGTTTCATATGCTTTGGGCCTTTGAATAGTATTCGCTCAAGGGGGGTTCCGCCCCCCCACGACGGATTGGGTGTGGTGTGATGGGGAGTGGTTGTGGTGTTTGTGTTTGTGTTTGTGTTTGTGTTTGTGTTTGTGTTTGTGTTTGTGTTTGTGTTTGTGTTTGTGTTTGTGTTTGTGTTTGTGTTTGTGGTTGTTTGCTTCTGCTCTTTCGGTAATAATCCTTCGAGTTGTTTGTTGATATATTGCGCATCAGGAGTGTGATTGCGTTCGAGTTCTTCTCTCGATGCGTATCTTGTGTTGCCTATATAGATATACCGCGAGTAGTTGCGGTCGCTGAATATTTTGCGGAAGGGGATGGGGGCGGTGGGCCTATATACTTCACTCGCTGTTTGGTTTATGATTTCGCCGATGCCTTCTATTTTATTCTCGTCATTATTCATTTCGATGACGAGAATTTTGGCTTGTACTGGGATTTTTTTGTGCGATATTTCTCTCGGCGTGCCGTATATACATTTCAGCGGGCGTTGGTAGATTTGTTCATAAGTTTGTTGGTATGTGGCCAGCCATAGTTGATATTCTTGCCATGTCTTGTTGTTGAATCGTGTGCAGGCGAGGACTGGGGGGGTTCCGCCCCCCCACGACGGTTGCTTCGCTTTATCTTTGTTCTTTATTATCAATCTTGGTTTTTTTGCGATGGGTGGCGATGGCGATGGCGATGGCGATGGATCCGACATTATTGTTGTTGTTGGATTCTCTTGGTCGTATGATTCTGGGTTGTGTTGTTTTATTGGTTCAATTATTCCGTGGGGGTCTTCGCCGTTAGAATCGACCGTAGGTAAAAATTGACGGTGATGTTCCGTTAGAATCGACCGTAGGTAAAAAATTACTGGGTCTGGGTCTGGGTCTGGGTCTGTTATTATTCCGCCGTCTATATTCACTCTACGCTTGCTCTTTCACTCCGCTTCGCTTCGTTCATTCGCTTCGCTCGCTTCGCCGGTCGATTATCACGGCGGTTGCGCGCGACCTGTTTTTTAGTTATAAACAGTTTATCGTGTGGTTATGCTGTGGTTGGGGGGCGGAACCCCCGTTGGGTTATAGAGCGTAGCTACCGTCGCAGGGGGGCGGAACCCCCCCCACTATTCCTCTCCGTTCAGCATCACGAAATCGTCTGTATCGTCTTCTCCTTGTCCTTGTCCTTGTCCTTGTCCTTGTCCTTGTTGTGTGCTTCCTTGATTGAGCGTAGCTACCGTCGCAGGGGGGCGGAACCCCCCGATGAAGTCGTTGATCAGTCTTGGGGTCGCCGTGTCGAATCCTGCAAGGTTGAGTGTGTTGAGATCCTTCGGGTCTGCGATCGTGAGGCAGTTTGACGTCATTCCAACGACGATGAGCTTGGCGTCGATTCCTGTGGCTGCGCGGTATTGCTCTAAGGCGGCCTGCGGGTGGATTTTGCCCATGTATGTTTCACTGTCCGTGTAGATCACGAAGGCGTCGACTTGTTCTTTGTTTTCGAGTGCACGGACCATCGGGAGAGCGCAGTCGGTGGAGGAGAAGGGGAGATTCACCAGACTGAGGGCGTCGGAGATTGACATCGTGGGGAGACCTGTGGCAGGGTCGATGGTCGCGTCCATGTAGCCTACGATGGCGTTGGTGATATCGATGATGGTGCATGAGAATGCGCAAATCGTGACGTTGGAGGGGGTGGCTGGGGATGGGTAGAGCTCGGGGAGGTAGGATGGAGTAGATATGCCACCGAAGGGTGGGCGGTAGGAGGGGGTGGCTGCGGCGGCAGCGGCTGCGATGGCGTCAGGATGACCGATGTATTGCTTGGTGGCTTTGTATTCGGCGATGGTTGGCGGGGGGGTGGAGGAGGTGGAGGATGAGGAAGGGGTTGCGCCCCCGCCACCAGCAGATAACTCTGGGGGTTTGTTGAATTGACAATTCTTTGTCTCTGAATGCTCGTATAGTGTGCGCCCGTCAGGTAGTTGCGTTGTCTTCCATTTCATCGCTTCTGCGAGCTGTTGGGTGGTGGCGGAGGTCGCGAGTTTGAGTCGATGCTGGTTTTCAACGTAGAGGGTCATCATCATCATCGCGACTGAGGCCGTAGCACAATTCACGATGGGAGAACCTGTGCAGAAATTGGATGACATGCTGCCGCTTACATCCAGCGCGATTTTGATCCGTTTGCCTGTGGGTGTGATGTTCTGGAAGGCGAGCTTGAATGCTTTGTCGAGTGCTGCGACGACATTGGGGTTCGGTGACCATACGAGGCTGCCTTTGTCTCCTTGGCCTTTCTGGTATGTCAGCATCGCGACGAGGATGGTGTATGGATGGATTCGGGTGCGCTTGATGTCGGCGGCGTCAGTGATTCGGTCGCAAATGGCGCTCACGGAGGAGGGGGTTGCGGAGGGTGTGATGATGCCGATTTCTGCTGTGCTGAGTTTGCCCAAGTTCCGGATGAGTGCTGTTAGGGGCATTCCCTTTCCTTTACCGTTGGCGCCTTTGCTGTGGAGGAGCGCTTCCCAGACCTTTTTGTACTTGAAGAGCTGCGATGGGAGTTGTTCGCGACAGAGACCGACCTGGTTGATGAGATGGACGATTCGGTCGAGTTCTTGGGTGTTTGCGCTTGTTGTTGTTGTTGTTGTTGTTGTGGCGGCTGCTGGTTGGAGAGGTCTTTCTGCGATGGTGTGGATTTCCTTGATGGCGCTCAGTAATTGTTTGACGCGGTCTGCAGTTGGGGGGGCTGTGGCGAGGATTGGTTCGAATTCTTCCTTGGTCTTGAATACGTGCTCGATTGCGAGTCGGCCGCCGTCGTCTTTCATTCGGGACGGATTGATATGGATGAGTGTGAGAACGTCTTTGATGGTCCAGCCTTCGCGGTTTTGGTATTTGGTCATCAGGTTGGCGATTTCGATTCCTGAGCGCGAGTAGAAGTATTCACCGAAGACGCGGCGGATTCCACGGCCGAGGCCGCTGCCTGTCACGGCGGCGGTGGCGGGGGTGGCGGCGGGGGTGGCGGTGGCGGTGGCGGTGGCGGTGGCGGTGGAGTGGGTGGGATGTCCTGCCTTCGAGAAGATCTTGATATACCCGATTAACATGTACATGTGCGTTAGGATGCGCACACAGTCATTTACTGCGTTCAGGGCTTCGGTCTTCTCGGCAGGAGTGCGGGCGAATACGATGGCGGTGGCGAGTGCGAGGAGCGTTGGTTCTTGTTTGGCTGCGCGGCCTGAGATGCTTACATCGCGGATGGTGTTGATGAGCCATTTGAAATTGTCGGGGGTTCGCGTCATCCTCAGGACGCAGCTGGCGCAGGTGGAGCTGACCTGTTGCGGGGTCTGGTAGAAGTTGCCGCCTTCGCTGCCGATGATGAGATAGCGGATGACTTGTTCTTTGTCGCTGATTTGCCACACGAAGCCGCCGGCGTTGTTTGGGACTTGGTCGGGGTCTAGGCGGAACCATTGCGGGACGGCTGCGCGGATGACGGCGGCTTGTCCGGCTTGTGATACCATTGCTTGGGCTGCGGCGGAGGGCTTCTTGGTGGTCTTGGACTTATTGGTTGCGGATGATTTCTTGGTTGGCATGATGGTTATTGTGTGTGGTATTGATTGATTGATTGATTGATTGATTGATTGATCGAGTTTAACGAGTATAGAGACGCTTTCATTTTGTAATATTTTGATTTTTTGTTTCAATTTTTTCGGGAGGGATCGTGAAGCGAACACGGGATATGGCAGCCCTATGATAATTTTTATTATATTTGTATAATCGTAATAATCGTAATAATAACGGATGCTCTGAATGCTCTATTTTTTTCTGCGCCTGCGGAATGGTGCGGATTTAAACATATTTAAAAATATTTTCTATATAATAATACGAATACTACGAATACTACGAATACTACGAATATTAGCAACTACAATGTTGCCACCGCACCTCCTATGGATCAGGACGAAGTAACGATCGGCATTTATTATCAACCGCCACCAGCTTATCCAAATTATAGTCAAAGTTGTTATTCACATCCAACGTATCCTCCTCCGGTATATTTTCAACCACAACCACAACATCAGTCGTATAATCATAATCATAATCATTCTATTCAATCTATTCAGTCTAATAAAAATGAAAATAAAGAAGATGAATGTTGTTGTGTTGGAATCATGGCCTTGTTTTGTTTTTGCTGTTTTGCAAATATCGACGAATAACCTGTTATAATTATCGTTGTCGTCGTTGTCGTCGTTGTCGTCGTTGTCGTCGAAAAAATTGAATTGATTTATTTGAGTTGTTGGTTGTGGCAGCATTATTGTTTCATGGGCAGAGGTGTTGATATGCGATTCAGTGATCCTCGTGGATTTGGTATAAAGAAGCGTTCTTGGTTTGGCGGTGGCAGTCGTTATCGTCCTGCGTTTATGGAGCCGATGCTGGGGGGTCCGCTGGGGGTTCCGCCGGGGGTTCCGCCCCCCCGCGACGGGAACTACGTTCGATTGGCAGGAGCCGCCTTCGGCGGCGACGGTGGTGGTAGCGGCGGCGACGGTGGTAGTAGCGGCGGCGGGGGCGGCGGCGGTGGTAGCGGCGGTGGTAGCGGCGGTGGTAGCGGTCTGCGAATGATCAAGAGAAGGTCGTCGTCCTTTCCTATTCAGGATGATGCTGGATATATCGGGTACTTGTCTGACGATGAAAGCGGGGGGAGTGGTGATGAGGGTGGTGTGATGATGAGTGTTGTTCATCGTCGTCGGCGTGAGTTGGTCGGTTCTGATATCAGCTTTACGGGTTGTATGTTCATGATGATTACTGTTGGTTGTTTGTTGATGTTGTTCCTCTTTGCGGTTTCGCCTTGGGGGGTGCCACCACCTCGGCGACTTTAAGAGTCTGTGTGTGCGTAGTGGTTTGTGGTTGATGGGTGGATGTGTGTGTGTAAGTGGTTTGTGGTTGATGGGGGTGGGTGCGGTTTATTTTATTATGTTATGAAATGTAATATTGATATAATATATATACTTTATTACTAGTGTAATAAACATCTCGGAACATATGTAGGCGGCACAATTATCTCCTTCTTCTGACGCTGAGTATGATACACCAGAAAAACGATATAACGCATTAAAGGTATTAATAGTTCAGGCTATTGTGGCGTTACGTAATTTGAGTTTGGTTCCTGGCTTGGAAGACCGTGTTGTTCATGATATAAAAGAAAGGATTTCTAGTCTTTCAGACATGTATTTTCAAATTATACATGAACAAATAGAAGGGGAGAGTGTGAGTGGTGGAGAAGCAAGACCAGCAGCAACACCAGGTGTGATGATGGATGCTGGTCATCGTCGCATTCGCAAATCATCAGTACAACGACGTAAGCATCATTCAAATAAAAAAGGTAAAACAGTTCGTCGCAAAATGACACGAACTTGTGCGCGTCGGTCTCGGTGGTGATTTATTTTATTATTGAATAAAATTGAAATGCTTTTTCTATTTTATCCTGATTGTAGTGCCCTAGACAAAGACAACGAACGAACGAACGAAATGGAAACAACGATGACTGTGACGACTCCTACTACTACTACTACTACTACTACGAAGAATATGAGTGCTGCCTTGCGTGGAGCTGCGTTGAAGCGTGAAAAAAAAGCTGCTGCTGCGGCTGCGCGGGCTGCGGGTAAGGTTGCTGCTGCTGCTCGACGTGCGGAAGATCGTACGGCGCGAGACCGTGCTATTGCCGAAGAAGCTGCTTTGATTGACCGGCAGATCGAGTGTGCGCGCCGTGCGCTTGGAGTTCGCAAGAATGAGCCGAATACTGCGGCGATTTGCCTGATGATTGAGACGCTTACGTTTCAAATGCGGGTTCGACTTTCGGAAAAAGGTTACTGGTAAGTGATGCGTGATGCGTGATGCGTGATGCGTGATGCGTGTGATGGTGTTGTGTTGTGTTGTGTCGGCACACGGGGGTTGTGTGCTTTTTTTTAGTAACCATAATATAAGGAAAATAGAAATGGATGACTCTGTTTCGAGTGCGGTGGAGGGTAGTCCTTTTTATTGTGTTATGTTTTTAGCAGTTCATGGGGCTGTTTTTGTTGATGTTTAATCGTCGTCGTCTTCGTCGTCTCTGGGCGAAACCCCCCTGTATTATATAATAAACGTTTTTTGATGTGTATAATCTATATTGATCGTTTGAGAGATCCGTTGTTTGAGAGATGACGACACTTAGGCTATTTACTTTTTGTTTTTATATCGGGAAGAATACTTATCATGAACTGGTTCGTATGATGTATGTCTTGATTGCTTCTTTGGATAAGTTTCATCCTGATTTCTTTTTGGTGGTTTATCAAAACCTGGGGCTTATAATCGATGATCCGCGGGTTGTCTGTCGCAAATGGGAGGTTAAGGACAATAATGGCGAGATATTGTTGTTGGATGCGGAGGGGTCTGATGGTAATGTTTGGGTAGATGGGAGTGCTGTGCGGAATCGATGGTATCAGTTGAATTTTAATAGAGTTCATGCTTTTAAGAGTTTGTATGATGAGTATCACGGTATGTGTTTTACTTGGATTGACTTGGATACGATTCTCTTGGCTGATTTGAGTTATTTGAATGGGGTGGATAATTATTTTATTTTTCATGGGGGGGAGGTGCGTAATGACCGGACACATCATGTGCTGTTAGGACGTGATGGTCAAGTATTGTGGTCTGTACCAGAGGCAGTATACATCCATGGTTCATTCTGGAAGTTGAACTTGTCGTTGTATCATGAAGTGTTGCGTATTGATTCTTTGTTTCGAGAGAATGGGGTTCGTTTGAAGTATGATGTTCAGAGTATATTTTCCGTATTAGCGTGGGGTGGCGGTGGCGGTGGCGGTGGCGGTGTTTGCCCTTTTTATCATGGTGTATCGCACGTTTCGGATGGGAGTATGTTGGTGATCGGTAAGAATTTCATGCCTGGGGTTATGAACGGACTTGCTGTTTGGGATACGAAGAATGGGGTTGGGAATCATGTGAATATGGAATCTTTGGAAAATTTTTGGTGGGAGGGTCCGCCTGGGGTTCTACCACCTCACAACGATATCCATGTGATGTGTCATGATAATAGATTCATATCGACAACGGATCATAGCGGGTTGGTTGTTCAAAAGAGCAAACCTGTGGGTGATTGTGATTGTCACCGTAATGAAGTAACGCAGCGATCAATCTTTCGGACGTCAATCTATCCGGATAAAGAGATCCATATTCTTTCTTTGACGTTTGATTCTTTCTTCATGAGTAATGTTGCCCAATCTTCTCATTTTGCTCGGTTGTTTCCATTTTTGTTAGTTTGAAATGAGATGTTCGAGAGTCGGCGATGTCGTGAAGCCAGGCTGCTGTGATGGCGTCGAGTTTGAGATGGTTGAATTGACGGCGGTCTTGATAGTCTTTATTGATGATGTGTAGTGATGTTTCTGCGACGGCCTTCATGTGGGCATGTCCGTGTGATTCGTCTCTGTCGACACATGTTGTCTGAACGAATTCAGATAACATATTCCAGCGTTGTTGGATTGCGTTGGCCATTTGTATTGTCGTTGTTGTTGTCTGTTGTTGCTTGAAAGCTGATTGAGAATTGTTGTGGTGATGTGTTTAAACGGTGTGCTGATGTGGGTGGTATGGAACTTTGACATGTGACCATCCATGCTGCGACGGCGCACTCACCATCCGCGCAACCCGGCGGCGCCAGGGTATGCCGTCGGCGAATATGGGCGCTGGATGACCCTGGGGTTGGATGAGGGTAGTGGATGAGGGTGATGGATGAGGTCCTTTGTTGGCCTCGGCAATTTGCCCTGTGGCCACCCCAATATACCCGCCCTCCTTCGTCGGGCTCCCCGTGCTACTATTGAACCGAAATTCCGTTCTGTATCGGTGACCGGAAATGGGTAGGAAAACGAGGATTCGGTTACAAAACGAGACCATATATGGTGTGATAAAAATTTTATGATGATACGCCGATTTTCTGTGTATCATGAAAAGATTGAAATACTTTTTCATGATATTGCCTGATAACAGCTATCAAGCAAAGACAACGAACAACGAACGAAGAATGGCTTATTACAAGAATCCTGACTACATTAGCGAGGCTGAGATGAACAAGCAGGGCTGGTGTGAAGCTGAGAAGGCCGAGCAGCGCGAACGCAACTGGGACATCCGCCTTGAACACTATGCGAAGCACAGTAATATGTTGAAGAATCGTGCTCAATTTCGACAGATGGTTGATAAGTGGGCTGAAAGCTTCTCCTTCCCTTCCCCTGGCGTGCCTACGATGAAGATGCTTCACATCCTGAAACTTGCGCGGGAAAATGGCATCGTTTCGGAAACGCTTACGAACTTCCATTATGCTGAGAAAGAGCTTCTCCGCAAGAACCCCAAGTTTGTGAGCCCTGCCGCTGCTGTGAAATTCAACACCGAAAAGCACCACCAACTCTGTCTTGTTTCCATCAAGGCTCTTGCTGAAAAACGCGAACGAAATGTTGCTGCGATATTGACGAAGAAGTTTGGACGGACTGCTGCTAGGGAACGCCGTGCTGCTGTGAAAGCCGCATGGGAGGAAGCTGTGCGCAAGGGGCATGAAGCGCTTGAAGCAAAGATTGAAGCTGCGCGAAAGGACCACCCGGATACGATCACCGAGCTGAAAAAGAAGTGGGAGCATGACATGATGTTTGACCTCTATACGGAACGCGTGAATGCCTCGCACAGTAAAAATTTCAAGTAAGTATTGATATGCGTGACGATGTGTGTAACATAACTCAGTAAAGTACCTTTTTATTGTGCTTGTGACATGTGACCATACTTTTTGATTTTCATCATGAACCTACGATTTACTGAGTCGGATGGATAAAATTGAAATACTTTTTCATGTATTTGCCGGATGGTAGTGCCCTGACTCAGAGACGAACGAACTACGATGACTACTACTAACTACTGGAATGCTACTGCTGCCGCCACCAGCGTGACTGTGTCGGCTTCGAAGACTCATGAACCCGGATTCAAACTTACGAATGAAGAGCGCATGAAGAAATTCGATGAACACAAATACGGCCTGTGTGTTACGTGTGATGCTGGGCTTGACGACCGTGCCGACTTCACGTGTGACCCTCGTCTTCCTGGCGGATTCGCGCTCATGTGTAACGCGTGTGGCGACTACTACAACAAGAACGGCTACGTCAGCTGCGGATATGGACCGTTCTCGAATGCGGCCTACAACAATTGAATCTCGCTGTGTGTGTGTGTGTGTGTGTGTGTGTGACGCGTGACTTACCAAAAAAACAAAATAGTGTGTTTTTTTTCATGATATTTCGATTCTCATGTCATTATCATAAAATTGAAATACTTTTCTTATTTCGTGTTATTGTGTGCTTTACCTACTCAGAAACTTATGAAGATTCGTTCTTTTGCCGGAATCTATGCTCGCAAACTTCGTGGGCCTTCTCGTTTCATTTGGACTTTGGATACTTTCCGTATTATCGTTCGCGGACTTTTCCAGTTTCATCGTTGCGGAACTCGCGGTGTATCTCTTCATGTCATCGCCCCTCATCTTCATGCTCTTGTTTGTCAGCGTGTCAAGGAAATTGTTTGTCATTCTCATCACAATCCCCGCTTTGCTGAGGATTATTTCGACCTCATTCGGGCTCGTTGGATTCGCCTTCCTTCTCTCCGTTCTGTTCTTTTGAAGCTTCAAGAGTGTGCCGCTTACGCTTCTTTGGTCGGCAGCACCGAGGCTACCTATGATTCCTTACGTGCTGATGGTGTCATGTCTCGCTTGGCTTATGATGCGTTTGATGATGAAATTGTGCTGCTTCACTTTACACATCCCGGCTGTCATTTGCGCCGACTTCCTGCCATTCCGCGGCCTTGTTCTCGGCCTTCTTGGGGCAGTTGCTTCTACTGTGGCGAAGGTTTGACTGACAAGATTGACTTGAATTGGCTTCCCAAATTTGAGTGTCTTGGGGATGAAGGCACTTCTAATGAGGTTATGGTTTGTTATTCATGTGTTGAGGAAATGGCTGATGACTAGGAGGTCGGTCTTGCGTTGGAATGCACTTGGATATGATGAGGTAAGTTTGAATTCACGGCGAGGGTGCCGTATATTTTTTTTACCTTTGGATTCATGATGTTCGAGAGATTTCATTTGATAATAGTATTTGAATCCACATTCGAATGTGGAAGCCGGCGCACATCTCTCAACAACATCTCCGTCTATTCTTACTCCTTAGCGACTTCGTCGCTTGCTTCGCGGGTCCATTCTTACGGCGCGAATGCTTGGGTCTCTCTTATATCTATTTTTATGGCATGGACCACTTTTCCTTACCATATATCGTGTGCTATCGGTGGCGGGAATTCGGTGGCATAACTACCGTCGGCTCATATTATGGGTTTCGAGTATGGCCACCTTCTTCGCCATTTTTATCCTTTCTATTTCATGAGTTCTAGAGATTTTATGTGTTCTAGAGATTTCATCATTCATCTTTATAGAATTAGTATTTTAATCATTCTCTCAGCACATCGATTTCGATATCGTATATTATGAGCGAGCGCAGCGAGCGATTCATCTATAACATCCTCCGTCTATTCTTACCTTCGGTCTATTCTTACGGCCACCTTCTTCGCCATTTTTTACTCTTTCTATTTCATGTGTTCGAGAGATTTTATGTGTTCGAGAGATTTCATCATTCATCTTTATAGAATTAGTATTTGAATCATTCTCTCGACACATCGATTTCGATATCGTATATTATGAGCGAGCGCAGCGAGCGATTCATCTATAACATCCTCCGTCTATTCTTACCTTCGGTCTATTCTTACGGCCACCTTCTTCGCCATTTTTTACTCTTTCTATTTCATGTGTTCGAGAGATTTCACTCTATATACTCGTATTATATGATATTCGTATTTGAATCATTCTCTCACACACATTATCTGTGTAATCTACGATTCACATCCCATGGATTCATTAATTCATGGATTCATCAGTGTTCGCCCCGACATTCTTATCCCTTTCCCATCCACCCTATTTACACTTTTCCTTTTATGAACGTAATCTTCTTACCATATATCGTCTCGTTATTATCGGTAACCGGAAATGGCTCACATAACCACTTTTGACTTTTGTTTTTATACCGCTTTACCCTTATACACCCTATCCATAATACTACTTAAAGACTTCTCTCTATTCTATATGATGACGTCATGGGTTCGTATGACTTCATTCATTTTTAATTTTCGCATTTTCTTCATGATACTTCCTTTCTCTCTACTTTACAATAAAATTGATTCGTTTTTTTCACTTCTTCCTTATCTCACCGCTCGTGTCTTTAATGTAACGCGATTCGGTCCTGTCGATGCTTTCATGTTCTTCGACTTGTATCACACCGCTGTAGCTCAAAGGAAGAGCGCGGGGCTCATAACTCCGAGGTCACAGGATCGAAACCTGTCAGCGGTATTATTCTTCACATCGCATCGGTGCATCAAGGCACTTGAGCAACTCTACACCCCCTTAGCTCAGAGGCAAGAGCGCCAGGCTCATAACTTGGAGGTCGCATGATCGAAACATGCAGGGGGTACCACGCCGGGGTGGCGCAGAGGGAGCGCGCGGAACTCATAATCCCGAGGTCATAGGTTCGAACCCTATCTCCGGTATATTACATCCTTCGCCTGTGCTTTAAAGAAGCCGGCCGTCTAGCTGGACGTTAAACGCAGCAACCTTCACCGGTGTGGCGCAGAGGTTAGCGCGCGGGGCTCATAACTCCGAGGTCACATGATCGAAACATGTCACCGGTATTTCATTCCTTCGCCTGTGCTTTACAGAAGCCGGCCGTCTAGCTGGACGTTAAACGGCCGTCTAGATGCTGATGTTAAACGTATTCTACTACCGTCTAGCTGGACGTTATAAACGGAGCATCCTTTATCCGTTGTGGCGCAGTGGAAGCGCGCGGGGCGATGGCTCTAAGCCGATAACCCGAGGTCGTGGGGTCGAAACCCACCAACGGACTTGTCTAGCTGGACGTTAAACGCAGCAACCTTCACCGGTGTGGCGCAGAGGTTAGCGCGCGGGGCTCATAACTCCGAGGTCACATGATCGAAACATGTCACCGGTA
>Ga0194115_10003642_pt1 | contig 17194 bp, 8 predicted proteins | sample TA2MahsurfametaG_3_FD_148656 | JGI IMG/M metagenome (GOLD analysis project Ga0194115, IMG submission 148656) | Freshwater microbial communities from Lake Tanganyika, Tanzania - TA2015002 Mahale S4 surface | ecosystem: Environmental > Aquatic > Freshwater > Lake | place: Tanzania: Lake Tanganyika... | reverse complement strand
TGCAGCAAATGGCAACAAGAGAAAGTCAAAAAGAAAGATTCAAAAAGACTTTCTCTCTAAGACCAAATATGTTCTCAGGAACAGCAAGAGACTTCATGCAGTTTGGAATTGATCCACAGACTCCCGGTGCAGTCAGCGCAAGATTCAAAGAAATTGAAGAAGATTAAGGATTAAATCCAGCAACTGCGTATTGCGGAACTCCCTGAGTAAATCTTCTTATCCATACTCCTTCACCGTTTGCTCTGTTTATTGTAATAGTTTCGGGCAAATCTGAATCGTTGTTTTGTCTTGTTAAAGTACACATATTATTTACAAAGTGTTTTGGAGCAACTGATAATCTCCAAATATAAAGATTTGGGTTATTTACCATTCTTCCTCCACTAATAAGAATATTATCAAAAGCTTCATAAAGAAGCACTCTATCGACAGGATCATCAACAGATCCGGTAGAATTTGAACATGGCTGTGCTCTTGAATTTCCGCTTATGTATCTCCATTCATCTAAAATATTATGAATTTTTGAAGATTGAAAACCACTATAGTTGCTTTCAAATATTTGAATTATTCTTGCACCATGTAAAAGAACATGTTTTAATTGTTCTTCCCAATATCCATAAAACCATTTTGCTTGATGAAAAGATTCATAACTAATCCATGGGGCAAATTTTTCCCATTGCGTAGAATCACTTCGTAAGTGGTGTCTAGTTAATTTTATATTATAAACCAAGTATTTAAAACAATATTCTCTATACCATTCGGCAAGTAAATCTTCATCTCTTTCATCATCAATACCATCATTATTCGTATCAATATAAGGATAAGTTTCCGGATATCTTATTAAATTATTATTACCAGCAGGACCTTTATATTCATCTACAAGATACCCATTAAAATTATAATATTCATAATCGTTAGTTGGGTTTCTGACGTAACCACTTCTACTTTGATTTATACCATTCCATGTTTGTATTAATTCCTCACCATTTACAACACCAGGATCAGCTCCAGCCCAACTAGGAAATATTAAATTATTATAACCTCCATAATATGTACTTGAACCACTATAAACGTCTGAAACTGTATTTTGCATATGAAGTTCAAGATTGCTTAATTGAAAAAATCTTACTTCATCTGCGCTAACAGAATTTACATTATATTCCATGCTTATAACATATTCGAATTCTGGAAATTCATTTAATTTATCTCTAATTTTTTTCTGATAAACATTAAAATACCAACTATCTACTGCGGCTCTCCATGCAGGAATTACATGAAAAAATAAATTATATCCTTCTGGATGTGTCAATCCCCCAATTGTTTTACCATCAGGTTCACACCCACCATCACATCCATATGGTTGCCAATAAGTATTAATATTCACATAATTATGCTGTCCAGTTACTCCTGTATAAGGATCTAAAATTTGATAAACAGTTCTTGAATCAAAGGTAAATCCATTTTTTTCTCTTAGTAAATGATAATTTTCCATAAACTCTTGAGCAAGAGTTTTTTGTGTAAATGAATTTTCATATAACTCGAAACTATCATCTTCAACAATAGCTGATATCGTTCTTGCTTCTGAAAATTGAGGAGAAGAAGATGATTGTGGTGGGCCTACTCCAGTCGTAAATCCATTTCTTCCGTCTATCCAAAACACATCTTGGCTTTCATAATCGTTCATGATATAGTCAAATGTAAATCCAGCATCTATGCATTTTTGTAAAAATGCTCCATAGGAATCTGCTGCATCTTCTGCATTATTTTCAACCCAACAGGTTAAAACTCTATCACCTTCATAGGTAACACCATCAGAGGTATTCTTGTAATAAGTATTGTGAAGTTGTGTTTGACAACCGATTTCTACTCCCCACCAATGCCTAGAATTTAAAACTTTTCTTCCTACTGGAATAAGATCAAAATCTGATTTTAAATCATTAATTATTTGTGTTGTTAGTGCATTTGCTGTAGTATCGGATGGTTCTCTAAATCCATTATAAGTATTACCGTTTATAATTATTGTCGGTACTATAGAATGCAATGTAAAACTTGAATCAGCAAATCTGTATTGTACTGGGCTTGCGTTAAACATATCCGGAGTGAAATGAGCACCCCATACTTCATAATCTAAAGCAGATGTAATTGAAGCAGGCATTCCAGTATAATCTGCAACGCCAACAATTGCACTTGCTACAGATGCTAATCTTTTTCTGTCTCCACCAGAATCATCAGCAGCATCTCCAACACCTTCTTGTTCGCTAAGTACCATATCATCTAATGCAGCTTCGCTTAGAATTCTGCTATTGCTTTTCCATTTCTTTGTGGTAGGATCGTAGGTATACTTAGTACCAAGATAATCGACATATTCGTTTATGCCGTTTTCGTTCTTTTTAAAGTTACCGAAACCACGCAGAAAGTTGTTCATATAGGATATATATTGAGTATGGCTAAGGCAAAAGTAGATAAAAAATTCTTGGCAACCATGCTTGGCATGGCTGGTCTTGGTGCTCTTGCATTTGGTCATGGAGCATATAAACGATTTGGACAATTTACCAGAGATACAGCTCCACAGGCTCAGGTTGGACAGCAAAGGCCGCAGCAGCCTCAAAGACCGCAGATCAAGCCAAAGGCAGCACCAATGGTTGTTGCTCCTTCAAAGCCTGTAATAGCAGCTCCACAGGCTCAGGCGTATGAATTTTCTCATCCAACCGTCGAAAAATTTCTTGGTGGAATTGCCAAGGCAGAACATCGTGGTCTTGGTGATATAGATCATAAACAATATGATCCAAGACTCATGATTCGTACTGGTGGGGGTGGTGGATCATCAAGTGCATATGGCCCATATCAGATCACAAGAAATCTAGCAAGAGGGCTTGTGAAGAATCATCCAACCTTATTTGCACCAATCAAAGATTTTGCAAATGACTTTGTTGCTCAAGGATCGCAATTCCTAAAAGCACAAAATAAAGATAAGGTACATGGTCTAAAAGGTAAAGGTACTTTACACGGACCTGAGTATCATGATTATCATATGCGGTTAGGTGATCTTGCAATTCAAGGATTGGCAAAAGAAAAGAAGATCAACTACAAAGATGGCCTCACTCCAAGAGAGCTAGATACTATGATTCAGACATGGAGAGGTGTTTCTGAAAGAGAAGACCCAGAGTATTATAAAATTGTGCGTAGTCATTATTTTAGTGAATAAATGTGATAAAATTAAACGAGGGTGAAATGTTAGCAGATAAATTTTGGTTGAATCCGGATAGCAAAATGATCTGGGTTTCGGATAATCATATAAAAACACTTGTAGAAAATCCTGTTCTTTTTGAATACGACGGCAAAGATGATTTAGAAAGAAATATAAAATGGTACTTAGCTTTATATGGTAAAAAAGCAATGAATTATACTTCCGTAGATAATTTCTATGAGCAAGTTAATGATTCAATTGAATGCAAAAAAATGGCATTATTTGAACATCATGTATATGAAAAAGGATTTGTTTGGTGCGAATATAATGATAGAGAAAATATATTGACTCTAAGATCATCATCAATAGATTTCTTAAAAGAAGCGATAGATGATCTAAAAGATCATTTACATTCTTTTAAAGAAATACACTTAAATAATGTTATGGATAATGGTTCTGTTTTGAGATATAGATTGGTAGGTAAAAATGAAATTGAACTATTTTTATACGAAATGATTTTGCCTAGAAAACCAAAACAAGTTAATAAAATACAACAACAAAAACAGTCTAGTGTTAAAATAACATCTAACAATGTAAATTCTTATAAAAAAGACACTTTTGCCAAAAGAGTTTTAAAATTTATAAATAAATTATATGCTAAGAAAAAGTAATCCAACCGCAAATCCAGCAAGATTTAGTGCTAAATCTTTTCAGTCATTATTAGAGGCTGTAGAAGAAGCTGCTAATACAGAAAAAAAGAAACCTAATGTTAGAGGTGGTGGCGGATTTAAAGGATCTGATTCAAGTTCCAAAGAGGGCTATGGCGGAAGAAAACCTGAAGTAGATGCAAAACAAGCTAGCGGAGAATCTTTTAGTACGTTGTATACTTCTGGACTACCATTGTCATTTATGGGAACTGGAACACTTATGCAAGCAGCAGACTATGGTTTATCTAAATTACCATTGAAAATTTCTCAAAATATAGGTGCTGCCACTGTTGGAACTCTTTTACCTATAGCATTGCAAGCTGTTTCTCCAGAAGCTTCTAGAGTAGCATTAGACGCTACTCCGGATGTAGAAATGGAAGATATTCCTGATGAATATAGAACTATGGTTGCAGATTCTCTAGGAATTGATACTTCAAAATTACCCAAAAAGAAATTGCCAATAAGTAAAACTGCTAGAACAGTAACTATTGGAGGCAGAGAAATGAGCGTCATGCCAGACAGCGTTATGGCTAAATTAACAGATCCATATGGAATAGGATCTTTTGTAGATTTTGCTAATAAAATGGGTGAAATTCAAAGAGAAAAACTCAAAAAGGAAAAAGAAAATCCTTCATCTCCTATCAGACAACCAACTGTTGCTCCTTTTGGTTACTGAATAAATGAAAAAAAATATCTCTAAACCCAAGGGATTAACATCTGAAGTAAATTTAGATGGATTCCAAGAGTTTATAGAAAAAAATACTCCAAAGGTTAATCCTCTTGAGAGTGTAGAATTAAAAAATTTACCAAAGGGTTCTATACCATCGTTCGAAAGAACCGGAATAAAAATAGTAGAACCAAAAGGTATATCAGAAATTATGGAGTTGCTTACCAATTATATTTGTGATGTAGAATTCGTAAAAGTAACACCCCCAAAAGGCACTAGAGTTATTCGTTGCACATTAAATGAAAAATATTTAGGTAGAAGATTAGACGGAGCTGGTGTGTTTGGAAATTTGATAAAAATCTGGGATATGGATCAACAGGGATGGAAAAGTTTTTATTCTAATACAGTAAAAAAAATCAGTTATGACGAAGATCCTACAAGTATAAACTGATAAATAAATCATGGCAAAGACAGACTACGATCTTGACGTTCTAATACACGAAGCAAGAAAAGCTGTTGAATGCTATGAGAAGTATTTGTTAGATGTTTCTGACTGGAGAGATCTAGCAAAGATTATGAAAACATTATTGGAAACTATTGAAGCGATAGAGAAGAAGAGGAAACATGGGAAGTAGAAGATGTTGTTCGTGCGGAGTAAAACCTGAAAGTTGTAAAGAGTGCTGTTCAAATTGTATTTCCGCACATAAAATTGAATATAAACCAGGTGTTCACACATTTGCGAATCAAAACATTCGTGATGTTTTTACTCTTCATCATGGTGCTGGTGTAGATACAGATGGAAAATGTAAAGATACTGGGCAAGTAACAGAAGATCCTATTGTAAAGATAGAGTATGTAAATACAGGAAGCTATTGGACTTGGTGGCATCCTGCTTTTATGATAAATTTTGATCCTTCGTTTCCCCCATGCACAAACATGCTTTCTCCACTAACCGGGCCGTCTTCTTATCCTGCCGTTCTCCCAGTTACTGATGTAGGAGGGTCGGCGGAAAGTGGTACGTACCTGGGGTATGGATCTATATTTTGGAATATGGGATTAAAATATGAAGCTAATAATACTTTAGATGATGCATTAATCGCTAATGGTTTTTATAACCTACACGCTCCAAATACGGCATTTCTTACAGACTTTCCTAAATTTAATAAAATTTTTGGCCTAAGTGATCCATACGAATGTAGAAATACTGTGGATTGTCCGGGAGACTATTTAGGATGCGCATCAAGTATGAATGTTTATATTAATAATGCTCCATTAGTTCCAAATAATATTCATGGTGGTCCCGTTAGTTTTAAATTTGGATATCCATGCTCAACTGAATCTGAAGATATTTGTTGTGCTTATGGTGGATGGTGGAATCAAGGAGGAGAAGTACCAGGAAGTGGAAGTTTAAATGGTTTTGAAGTTGATAAATTCAGTCCATATAATGATACGCCATGGGGCGGAAAACCAATAAATGCTGCAATATCTTGTAATTTCTTAGGAATAAGTAAATATCAAAGAAGAATGTTTAGAACATATTTTCCATGGGCATGGCAAATATTTTCATATTCATTTGATCATTTAATACCATTTGGTAATTCTTTTCACGATTGGGCAGAAATTCAAGATCCAAAAACAAATGAAATAACAAAAGAATTGGTAGAATATGGAGCATTAATGCCCATAAAGACTGGATCACCAGAAAATATTTTTGAACCAACTGGATTTAATTACTATCCAATGTCATATAGTTCAAAAACATATTGGGGTGGAGGTCCTGCTCCTATAACTTCTGAAACTATTGTTCCATGTAAAGGAAGTACAGAATATGCATTTTCTCCACAAAGAGCTTCTTCCTTAAGACATCAATTTTTAGGATTTGCTTTCTGTGAACATCAATATGATACTAGATGCGGAAGACAAGAAGTATTAGGCAATCCAGATTTTCAAATACCATTAGCAGTTGTAATTCCTGTTAGATTTACATTTGCTTGTTCTGGTATTCCTATGTTTGAATTTGATCTTTTAGAAGCAGTTAAAGATGAAATACTAGAACCAGAGCAAGCATATAGACTTCTTGAGTGCTGGAAATCATTCACAATGTGGTTCGAAAATCCAAAAAATGAGAATACAAATGCAACATTTCTTAATCGTGAAATAGCAACACTTTCTTTGGGAATGCCAGTAGTAAAACATACTCCAAGCCGAACAGAAGTAGAAGAAGGACGATTTTATTTGGATATTCTATCTGCTAGAAATTATAGTGGATTGATGGTTAAAGATTGGAGAGATGAAGCATACGATGAAATAATTGAGGCAAATACAATTTATAGAGAGTGTATAAGAGACACTTATATTTTAAGAAATTATACAGATACAACTAAAACAGCAGATGAAATAAAACAAGATGCAGAAGATTACGCAAAAACTGTTTTTGATTTAGGAGTACTTCTTGGATTTGGCTCTATAGAAATTATGCAGTCAAATAAAAATACTTTGCTTCCTCTAGTATTCCCCTCACAGCTAGGGCCTGTTAGAAAAAGATGCAGGCAAAATAATCCAGCATTTAGAACAGAGGGCGAAGCAGAATGGGCCGATTACGAATCAGGGAAAGTAACAAGGAATTCATATTTTGGATTAAATGTTTTAACTCCTATGAATATTTTCCCAAGAGCTACCGCGACCGATGCCGCCCCTGATAATCAAAGATCAATTTCTTTTGGTGGAATTAGTAACTACAATGAACTTGGAAATAAAAGGGTTGATGATAGCGATCTATCAACAGGAATTGATACTCCTTGGAAATATCAAGCATTGTATTATGCCGATATTTCTAAACCTTTATTCAAAGAAGATGAGTATATGCCAAATAAAAATGAATTAATACAACCACCAGAATCTTCTGTAGGTACAGAAAATGGAAAATGGAATTTGGATATTTATGGTCCACGATATAGTGAATTTGATGTTCATTGTGATATGGTAAATAGAATATCACATCTATGCTATACTTATTTCTTTGCACAGCCATCTGGTTGGGATTTTACTGGCCGTGGACCATTCCCAAATTATAGACCAGAACATAATTGGTGGGCTAGAAGATTTGGAAGAATCGAAGAAAGATTTGATGATATTGTAACATACTTTGGAACTTATAGAAAACATTCTTCTATAACTGGTTGCGGATTGTCAAATATAGGAAATTTTGAATATTCTTGGAATCCAAGTAGAAATAATTTAATACCTCCATGCGGCTCATAAATAATGTAACTTATGTCATGTAATTGTATTGGAAATTTTTATACGGATTCTAATGGTAATTCGCAACCGCTTACCGAATTTATGTGCTTTGAAATTATTGCACAAAATTCATTCTGCTGTGATACATTTGATAAATCATGTCTCAATACAATTTATTTTTATTCTACATCAGAAAATTATGTTGGTTGTTATGGATGTCCATCAGAAAATTCTAATTGCTGCTATTTGATTCAGAGTGAAGCTAATAAGATAAATCCAAATGCAAATTCTCAGTGCTGTGAAAATTTTGATTCATATTGTATAGAAGCATACGAAACGTTAAAAAACACAAAGGGAAATTTTTGTTCAGATAACTCTTCTCTAAAAGATTATTATGTAAACACTTATAGTACAGATTACAGACCATGTAATTTTACGGATGAACAAGCAGATCAGTGTGTAGCAGAATTAAATTGTTCGCAATTCAACTCAGAACAATGTTTAGATTCGCTATACAGCAAATTAACAGATTATTCTAGTGCGTGTCAGTGTACTTGCTTCAAGCAAGCAAGTTTTCTTAGCACATGTATACTCAACGTAATTCACAAAGAACCAACATGCTGCCATTCTTGGACGGCTGAGTGTGAATACATTAAAAATGAGCTAGAAAAAATTCCTAATGGTCCTTGCTCAAAAGTTATTGAAGAAGGTGATGGATCATTAGCTGGAGGACTTGGAGGACCTGGTACTTTTAGTTGCGGCTGCACTGTACAAAATACTGATTGGTCTGGTATGCCGTGTGATGTTTACAATTTCTTTTGTGAATCAGAAATTGCTCAAGCATTAGGATATTCGTGTACTATTGGAAATGTCGGTGCAATTATAAGCGATTATATGGAAAACCAGACTTTTGGTTTGTGTAATGATGTACCATTAAACAGTCAAATATGCTCAAGTGGATGTCCTAGTTTTACATGTTTATCCTGTGCTGAACAAGGATATTCAAGTGACTTTGGATTGGAATGGTATGATATTTTACTTGAATGTGATGCTTGTGCATGGGCAATTGCCAGTGTTGTATTTCCTTCTATAGCTTCTTCAACCGATTGTAATGAAATTGCTGAAGGAATAAGAATAGTAAGATTAGCCGCTACTATAGTAAAAACCGGACAAGGTGGATCTATTTCTGCATCTGATTGTAGCGAATGCTGCGCTTTGTGCAGATATCTCGGTCAAAATTCGACTTGTTCTTGTAGTCAATCTTTTAATTTCACTGCCGAAACTCCAATAGAAAATGGAAATGATTATATTGTTTATGAAGGACAAGGAATAACATTTACAATACAACCAATTTATACTGATTATTTGTATTATGAATTAGTACCACAAGCATCAACACCGTTTATCAATAAGAACGATATTGCTAATAGTGGTCTTGGAGCAAATAATATTCCTCTTGGAATTACTGGTATAGTTGATGTTTTAGGAACAGAATCTGTATTTCATATAAAATTTGCAACAGATGCAACTGAAGGATCTGAATTTTTTCGAGCCAAGCTATCAGAATTAGTAGATTTTGACAAATGCCCGTATTGGCTTTATTTGTCAAATTATGTAGAAGTGAAGGAACAAGTAACTTATACCCTATCAGGAGTTCCATATAATTGCCAAGTAAACGAAGGCGATACGTTAACTTTAAGAATCACTACTACAAATGCTCCAACAGGAACAATTTATTACAAGATTACTCCAATAGTAGGAGCACAAGCAAGCGATTTTGGAATTGCTTTAGAGGGATCTAAACAAATAACCAATTCGATTATGACTTTGAATATTCCAATTGTAGCTGATAGCAGTACGGAAAATCAAGAAGAAAGATTCAAAGTAGAATTTAGCAGAACTTCTGATTTTGCAACAATTATAGCAACTACAGATACTGCTTGTACAAATGGTATAAAAATAATTGATTCATCACAGGATGAATTAGAGGTTAATGTGCTTCTCAATGGATCTAGTTTAGATTCTGTAGTAGAAGAAGGCGGAATCGCAACATTTAGAGTTGAATCGAATCAAAATGGTGATTTTTATTATAAAATCAATACAAATGGAACTAATTTTTCTACAGCAGATTTAGATTCAAGTGTAAATCCTCCAGCAGATATAGAATTTGAAGATTTATTTACTGTAACAAATGGTTTTGCAAATATCTACAAAAAGGTAAAAGCAGATTTTACTTCTGAAACAGAATCATTTAAGATTGAAGTAAGACTAAATTCTACTCAGGGACCAATAGTAGCTACTTCGCCAACCGCAATTATTAGCGATAGTTCAGGGACTCCATCTTACATTATTTCTGGACCTTCTGAAGTATTTGAGGGATCATCATACAATTATAATATTGTAACAACAAATTCTCCCCATTCTACATTATGGTATAGAATCGTTGCTGTTGGTGCTTCTGAAATAACAGTAGATGATTTCAGTATTCCTTTGAGCGATTCTTTTGTTTTAAGTTCAGGATCATATACTTTATATCTACCAGTCGCAACAGATCTTGAATTAGAAAATAATGAGCAATTCAGAATAGAAATATGGCCAAGTAGTGATTTTAGTAATACAGCAAACAGATTAACTAGTACAGGTGTTGTAACACTAAAAGACACTACTCAAGATGTTTCAATTTCTCAGACTACTAACATCCTACAAGAAGGTCAAAGTGTAACATTTACAGTTAATACTGTAAACATAAGTGATGATCAATTAACATATGAAATTATTCCGACTTATGGAAACATAGAAGCAAGTGATTTTACTTCAGGCTCACTGACAGGATCGTTTACATTAACTGATATCGGATCTTCAAAGACTGGTCAATTTACATTATCCTTAGTAAACAATCTTTCTTACGAAGGAGAAGAAAGATTTGTAGTTAATATTTACGATTCTGTTTCTCAGCTTTTAATTACATCTTCTCCTGAAACAGTTGTAACTGATGCAGATCCAACATATGGGATTACTCCGTCTACTACTTTAATTACAGAAGGAAATTCTTTTACTGTTACAGTTACTACTACAAATTATCCTAATACAAATATTTACTATAGAATAGAGCAAGTATTTGGTGCTAATCAAATAGATGCATCTGATTTTGAAGATGGATTAGAAGGTGCTATTCCAATAACATCTTCAAGTGTGGTTCACACCATTACAAGTATAGATAAATCTGTTTTTAGTGGATTTAGAGGATTTAAAGTAATTATTTCCGACAGCTATAATGGCATAGAACGAGCAAGCACAGCTACAATTACTTTACAAGATGCTAATCCAACATATGAAATAGAAGTTCCTGGATTTGTCGTAGAAGGAGAATCGTTTGACTTTACGGTAAACACCACGAATTTACCAGAAAATACTACTCTTTATTACAAGATCAACGGGTTAAGTGCTTCAGATATTGTAGGTGGTCTAACTGGTAGTTTTATTGTAACAGGAAACACAAAGACTGTAACCATTCAAACTGCGGACAATTCTGCATACGAAGGGCCAGAATCTTTTACTATTCAGATTTTTGATAATGTTTCTCTCACTCCACCAGCAAAAGTAGAATCAACATCAATAATATTGCTTGATGGTGTTCCCGTATATGGTCCGCTTTCACCAAACTCTGGAACAATTGCTGAAGGTGCAACACAAGTTTTCACCTTTGCTACGACTAACATAGCTTCTGGAACTGTTTTATATTACGACATTATTCCAGAATCTGGTGATCTTAATGCTAATGACTTTTCTCCAGCGACTCTTAGTGGCTCATTTACAGTAGGAAGCTCTTTTAGCATAACCACAGCAGTTAATCCAGAAGCTGAACCAAACGAATCGTTCAAGATTCAAATATCATCAGATTCTGGTCCTGAATACATTAGCAATGTATTTCAAATCGATGATACTGATCTTACTCCTGATTATCAATTAACTGTATCTAAGACAACGATTACAGAAGGTCTTGAGGGAGTTACGTTCACTTTACAAGCATCTAATGTCCCAGCGGGAACACAGATAACCTATCAAATAGAAGCAATTACAGGAAGTATAACACCATCAGATTTTATTGACGGAACATTATCTGGAACTATTACTATAGATGCTTCTGGATTTGCAACTCTTTACAAAGCGGCAACCAATGATTGTCAGTACGAAACATCATCAAGCCCAGAACAATTCCAAGTTGTTTTTAGCAAAGATTCTAAACCTGTAGCATATTCGCCATTAATCAATATTTTAGATCCAGCACCCGCGTTTACTTCAATACAACCATTTGGTTGCATAAACGGATGTGGATGTGAAGAAGGAAAAGTAACAGAAGGAACCAATGTAACATTTACTGTTACTGGTTGTAATATACCAAATAATTCTGGTCAATATAGAGCATTGCTACAAAGATATCCGTTCACAACAGGATTTGATAATTCTGATGTAACACCATTTACACAGAATCTAACCTTTAATAATAATACAGCAACTTTTAATGTCTTTATAAACGATACTGGATCTAATACTTTATATGAAGATGGAGACAGCTTCGTAGTAAAGATCAGACCAGTTGGTGCGAGTAACGATTTAATTTCCTCTGGGTGCTTTACGATTGTGAATGCATCTCCTACAGGAACAGTGACTCCTAGCGTTTCTTCTGTGGCCGAAGGAGATCAGATTACATTTAATATCACAGCACAGAATGTTCCAAATAATTCTTCTCTGCAATATGAAATTATTGGATTGTCTGAAGAGGATTTAGTAGATGGTCAGCTATCAGGAAATGTAATAGTAACAGAATCCGGTAATGAATATATCGGATCGGTGACTAAGATAATTTCTACAGACTCTGTTTTTGGTGAAGTTGAAAGTTTAGTCTTTGTAATTTATTACGATGGTATCGAATTGGATAAAACTTCCGAAATTCCAATTGTGGATACTACTACACCAACTGTACCAACTTATACTTTAACTATTTCTGATAGAACTGTAGGTCCCGGACAATCCTTTATTGCTACATTAGCCACTACAGATGTTCCACTTGGAACAGAATTTGAATTCCGTATAAAAGGTTTGTATGGATATCTTCCTAACCCTAACGATTTTATACCAAGCGAAATAATAAGAACTGCTGTTCTTCCGAAAAATAATAAAATAGTTTTAAACTATGAAATTTTCGAAGAAGTTGAAAATAACTTTTCTTTCAATATAGAAGTTTATAGAGTACTTACTGGTCTTGTTTCTGGTTATGAACTAGTCGCACTAAGCGATCCAATTCGTTCACAGATAGCAGATGATTGTCAAAATGGTCCTGTTTCTGGAACTTATGGAGAAGGTCCCAGCCTATGCTCAGTTTGTGACTTTGCATGCGGATATGTTTCTTTCTGGGGAACAGCAGATGCTTTTGTTGGTTATAGATCAGAACCACTAAGAACAGCAACCTCTACGGCTATTTGCGAGAAATTTCCTGATGATCAATGTCCTACTGAAGATTGTCCCAACTATGGTTCTCCTTGTGAATTTTGTGATGATTCACAGACTTATGATTGTGCATGTACAACATCTGATCTAAATTCTGTTTCTTATGCAAGATTTACTAATAAACAATTTATAACTGTTCTTGAAAATGGTGTTTACAAAAATAGAAAAATAGAAGAATCAGAATTAATTGCATATAGAAATTCAGAAATACTTGTACCTATTTACCATATACAAGGACATGATAATTTATGCTTTGATCCAGAAGTATGTGGTAGACCATATAGTTCTGGCGCAGGAATCAATGTTGCCTGTGTTGCTGGTTATGGGGGAGGGTATTCTACCTGTTATCAAGCCTTTTCCGAGAACACTTGGAATAATCTTAAGCCAAACACAACACATTTTTTTGAAACTGGTCCAGTATGGACTACTACGTTCTCATCTGGAATAAATGCCGTAAGAAAATCATATGGCGACCGCGCGCTATTTCAAGATCCCGAAATACGATGTTTCACACGTTTAGCTTTACCACCCGTAGTTCCAATAGGGTCTGATATTACTGATGATTTATTTGCCAATTATAGATGTGCAAATCAAAACTATCTTTTAGGAGCACCAAATCCTCCAGAGGGAATAACAGCTGCATTTATTGCAGACCATCTAAATGAATCGTTTACTCAACAACTTTGTGACTTGATTCATGTTTGCTCAAGAGCAAACGAAGGGGAAATATGTCAGACTTATTTCTTAGCTAACTGCAAAGAGCAAATGGATTCTCCGTGTCTTACTAGAGCACAACGATATGCAATCATAAATGGTTGCACTGGAGCATATGGCTTTACTCTGAATAATAATTTTGTTTATAGTTCTAACAGAGATGATTTTGTTTGGTTCTTCCAAGGAATAAGGGCCGGAAATTTCACTACAACCCGAACCGGAAATGATTTTAGAGAAACTTTTCCAATAATAGAAGGAACAACTGATATAAGAGAAGCAAATCAGTGTTTTACATATTATCCAGTAAATATTGATCCAAATGAAAATTGTTTGATTATTGATTTTTTTGCAGATCCAATTTATTATTTTGGGATTTTAGAATCAAATATCCCTCAATATGAACCAGATCAAACAGGTTTTCAATGCGATGCTACAATATTAGAAAGAAATCGAGTATTAGTACCTCCACAGCATACAGGATGTTGCTATAAAAAGAATGAAAATGATTCTTCTGTAGATGCTACTAAACAATTTAGAACTATAAGTTATTTCTCTAAAGATAATTCTTTAAGACCTAAAGTTTTAGATTATTTGAGATCACTTGATGCAAATTTCATAGTTTTTTCAGCAGTAGATCCAGGATCTTTTAGTGCATATGATTTTTATAATGGTGCTCTTTGTGAATTTTTAATGCCTAGACACCCATACTTCGAAGGACCACCAGAAGGTGTTGCTGCTGGTCCATATCAGCCTGGTAATTATGAGTATGCTTATGGTTATAAGCCTGCTTCTGGAACAGAAGGTACATTCTATAGAGTAAACACATGTCGAAAATATGATCTATACGAAAGGGCTAATCGTCTTAAACGAGATGACCCCACGTTAACATTAATAACAGGATATCCAAATACTCTCTTTTCTCTTGAAGGAGAATTGGCGGAATGCCAAGTTGAAGGACCAATCAACGACGGTCCCGGCGGTGGTATAGGATACTTGGGCGATGATACAACCCAATCACCAACAACAACGTGTTTAATTGATCGTGGAATTAAAAATCCATTAACAGCTTGGCCAGCAACTGAACAAGCAAGAGATGGTAGAATTCATACAAGTGATGCATATGTTGTACAGATTATAGGGCATGATGGAGGTTTAAATAATCCTAAACTTCCAAACAACAATGCTCCAAAAGTATTTAATGCCTGCTTCCCATGCAGAGGATTTATTGATCTACCAATGCAGGGAGATAATCCTATAGGGGATGCAGTATTTGCTGAATACGAAGATATAGGGAATGGAATTCAAAGACTAATAATTAAATCCTATACAAAAGAAGGAAGATATAGTGGGCATAGTGTAGGAAGTATTCTTGCACGAATGACATTAAAAGATCAAATAAAACAAGAAAATATCTACTATAAAGATATTGCCGAATATTCTTTGATTCTTATTGGATCTGGAATAGAAATTCTTCATACCAGAGAAGTTTCAAAGCAAGAATTTTACAATGTTTTAAACTGGAATTTAAATCCAACGGGAATTACTTCGTCTAGTAATTCAAGAGCAGAAAAATTATCACTTGTATATCACACTGGCGTACCTTTAGATTTTACCTTTGATGTAAATGATGCACAATATACTAAAGTTTACTGGCCATTTGGAACATTAATAGATTGGACTGTGGGTAGTAATATTGCATTTAAAGATACTGGAGGATATATTGGTCAACAGGGACAAAATGTTTCAGCTTATGTTGGTAGGGAGCTTATCGCCCCGTTGTTTTCAGCAAGAGTTAATTCCACCACAGTTCATGGAATTTTTGAAAATGTATCTGGACGAGCAACGAGATTTATAACAAATAGCGATAGAAACGCAAAAGTAAATAACAATATAGGAATTCTAAGAGTACACAAAGAATATGATATGGGTGGAGGTCACAAGATTCCAAATTGTAGAGAAAAGTTTGAAACGCTTAACAGAGATTTGACTGATTGCGATCTACCAAACAATCTTGTAATGAATGGTATGTGCTGGATAACAACAGTTATTCAGAAAGATATCTGGGAGCATAGCTATATACAAAACTGGGTTAGTAATAGAGAACTTGAAGATCCAGACAATACAAATTTAAATATAACAACTTTTGAAGATTGGATCACCACAACAAGATTGACTATTAATTTTCAAGAATTTATTCTTGTTCTTAATTATGTTATTTCAGCATTGAAAACTGAACAACCAAATGTTTATATTGGAACTGGTGAATTAGATATTATCCCCACACCAATTACAGAAGAATTGTATTCTATGCGTAGAAATAATGAATATGTTTATAATATGAATGATCTAAAGCAAGCTGCAATAAAATCAAAAAATAATAGTTACTCTTGTTTCGATCCTGATGGGCAAAGTGGTGTATATAATTGCTCAGACTATTTCTGCGAATTCTTCTGCCCATCTAATGCTTCATTAGAAGCAACAGAAGATAGTCTATTTATTGCATTTAATGGTTGTGACGATGCTATATGCAATCCAAATGATCCGTCGATTACATTCAATGGTAAATTTATTAGCGTTCCATCAAATTCATGCTTACAAGCAATGGTCACACAATTAGATGCTACATATTTCTGTTCAGCTACATCTAAACCATTTACTGTTGCTAATGTTAAAGAGGTTATCGAAATAATTATAGAAAATAGATCAAATCCTTGTGTATTCCAGTATAATAATAAAGTTTATAGGATAATGAAAGAAGCATGAAAAAATATAATGATGTGTCCGATATGGATAGTGTGAAAATTCATGAAGAATGGGAAAAAAGTGTATTAGGTGAAATAGAACCACCAAAATTAACTTTTTGGCAATCTTTTGTTAGTTATGTAAAATTTGAAATATCTTCTATTTTTAATGGAAATGTTTCTGCAAAAATTTTTGAAAAACGAAAGAATATTTGTTTATCCTGTGATGGAAGAATAAAACACGCTTTTGATCCCATTGGATTTTGTAATAACTGTGGTTGTGGTAAAAATCCACGATCTAGATTGTCTGTTAAACTAACTGTTGCTGGAGCAGAATGCCCAATAGGAAAGTGGAAAAAGGAAAAGGGCAGAATAGCATTTAAGAATATTCCCAAGGTTGCTATTGGCATTTGCGTGACAGTATGGTACAATG
>Ga0194115_10003639_pt1 | contig 17204 bp, 13 predicted proteins | sample TA2MahsurfametaG_3_FD_148656 | JGI IMG/M metagenome (GOLD analysis project Ga0194115, IMG submission 148656) | Freshwater microbial communities from Lake Tanganyika, Tanzania - TA2015002 Mahale S4 surface | ecosystem: Environmental > Aquatic > Freshwater > Lake | place: Tanzania: Lake... | reverse complement strand
GGAACCCGATCTTCTCGACCATCGCAGCGAGGCCGTCCATCATCTTTACGACGCCTGGTATGTTGTTTATCAAGAAGGTTCCAAACGAGATGCCTGACGCTCGAGCGTCGACGAAACCTTTCCTAAATGCTTGCATCAGTCGTATGAACGCCGGATGCGTCTCTAGAGCGAACTTCATGCCCTCTAGGAACTTGTCGAAGAACCCCTTCCCGGGAGTAGGATTACCCGCCTTTAAGTTCTGATGCATCGCGCCCGTGAGCGCATTGAGCGCCTCGACGTGCGTCATCGTCTTCTTCTCGGCCTTGTCGGCTTCTTTCTGGAAGTCTTTCAGAGCGATTCCGGCGTTCTTCGTCGATAATGCCGCAATGCTCGTCGCAGAGTCCCAACCTGTCGTCGATTCGAGCAGCTTTCGCTGGGCGAACGTCATCTTTTCACCCTGTATCCCTGCACCCATGAGGCCCTTGCGGATCATCTCAAATTGCGCCGCGGGATCCTGCTCCATCATGATCTCGCCGATGTCGAGGTTCGTACCGAAGGCTTCGTTGATCTTCGATATGTTTTCGGCGGCGTCGTCGAAGGTAGAAAACTTATCGAAAGACCCAGTGATCTTATCGAGCTGGATACCTAACTTCTGGGCATACGTTACAGCGATGCCGATCTGCTTCTCAGAGATGTTTCCGAAGTGCGTCATGTCCTGGGCGGCTTTGCCCATGTCACGCGCAATTCCCTTCATGTCGAGCTTGAATCTCTTCGACATCATAAGAGAATACTTCGCGACGTTCGTCATCGTGTCGCCAAGTTCTTGTCCGGAAGTTCGAGCCCGGAGCGCGAAGGCTTCAAAATCCGCGCCGCCGATGCCTAAACCGCGAGAGAGGCCGAGTAGCTCGACGTTACCGGCCACGATATCATCGCTAAAAGACTTCAAGTTTGGACCGGCGGACTTCATTATCTCCGCTAGCTCTTTTACGCGCTCGGCCGGTGTACCGAACAGCTTGAAAGCCGCCTGCTTACCGTATACTTTGTCTACGTTACTAGCGCTAGCTAGGATCGCTGAGTTCGTTGGGTCCGACAAGAAACCGAATTCTTTCTTCAGCTCATTGAGAGCCTGCGCCCATTCGGAAATTCCTGTAGCACCTTTGTTGGCCATCTCCGTGAGCTTCTTGAATATCGTGATAGGAATCGCGAGGAGCGCGCGGCCGATGCTGAATATGCCTTTCGCCAGCGTCCCCAAGACTCCAAAGGCGGCGCGCCCGACGTTGAAGAGAAGCTTGAGACCATTTGCCATGCCTTTGAGAGCGCCGGCGGCAAAAGTACCCGCTTTACCTAACCCGCTTCTGAACAGCTTCGCTAGCTTCGATGTGGCTGTGCCGAGCTTGTCTGAACCTTTTCTTGTATCGTTCAGCGCATTTCTTAATCTTTCTGTTGAGCTAGTAGCTTCTTCGGCGCTCGCCGCGGCGTCCTCAAGGGCAGAACCAACCCCTCTCACACCCTCGGCGCTCTGAGCTATCTGATCTAGGCTACTTTTTATCTGTCTTAAGTTATTGACGGCGTCTGGTGACCGCAGGCATTCCATCGCGTCGCACATCTGCTTGATCGCCGCAGCTTGCGAGATGAAGGATGCCTCGAGGCGCTTCGCCTCGACGAGCATGCTCTGCATCGCCTTTGACATCGCGTTTGTGATGTCAAGCTGTTCCTGCGTCGGAGGCGTTCCAGAACCGTTCTTATTCGCCATCTTACATCAACCGTGGTAGCGGATCAGAGCGGCCATGAAACGCCGAAGACGCTTTCAAAATGCGAAGCCGACAAGTGCTTCGCACCGAGCTTCACCGTGACAGATTCGATCGATGCGTCGGGCTTATTCAATTCGTCTTGAAAGTTTTTTGACGCTAGGAGAGCCGCCATCAACGCATCGACCTCTTCCTGCGACCCCTGGACTTTCGTGTTCGTCGGTCTTCCAAGCAACCAAGATGAAATAACAGCGAAAAAAATCTTTTCAAAAGTCTTTGTGTTCTTGCTTTTTTCGTCCACGAGGGCCTCTTATACGATTTCGGAGAAAGACAACAGTAAATAGCATCGTCTTCCAAAAATTAACTATCCTAAGTGAATCGTCGTAGACGACTCGGCGACTGCTCTCTTTGTTTGCCTTGAAGAGAGCGCACATCAGGAGAATTTTGGTGCAGAGCTCTGCTTTGAGTTCCACCCTCGTCAGATGTTCTGCTAATTTCTTTTCCGATTCTTTCTACAAACCAGCGTTTGTAAGTGACAGGAAGGCTGTAGACTTCACTCCACAGGAACCCGCCGTAATACGTCAGTAAAAAAGCGGGTTCCAATATGAGGTCTTGCTTATCTTCCGGCCTGAGGCCAAAGAAAGTTGACGCCCAATGGCATCGAAACCTCCTCTGAGTGGCCACAAGAAGGGCAACTCGTCTCTTGCTTCATGATGATACCAGGCTCATTTTCTTTTATGTAATTACGGAGTGCCAGCGAGTCGCGCGCGGGCATGTGCTTAATGAAATTAGAGATCTTTGAACGATCCTCGACACCGTCGATCGACACGATCGAGTGCAACAGGTTTGTCGTCACTGTCGATTCTGTCTGTAGACCAAGCTTCTTCTGCTTCTCACCCATCAACATGATCTCTTCTTCATCTCTGCCCGTCAAGAAGCGGAACTTGACAAGCTTCTTGCTGTACGGAAGAGCAAATTGAAATAGGTTCGCTCCCGGGATGATCGGTTCTATCTGCAGACGATGAATCGGTAGCTCTCCGAGATTGAAGGCGTGCGGAGCCTTCGTACCGCACTCGCCACACTCGATCTCAGCGTTGTATTCAGGACCATACCCCGTGATGCGAATCGCGACCATCAGAGCGTTGCGATCGCCACCGAGAAGATCGTTTGGGTTGACAGATCGATCGACAAGACAAGACCTAATGAGCTCGGTAATGACAGTACCCTTCTTTAGTAGAGCGCGCGACGTCAAAATGTCTTCTTCTCGTGCGGTCATCGCCTTGATGTCGACTGTCTCTGAATTATACAACGAAGAATGCTCGGGATACACCTTACCCGACGACGGAAGCGGCACGGTCTCTACGGGGATGTCCAAACCAAATTCAGCCTTTACCTTGTCGGCCGCGGACTGCATCGGCATTCGAGGGTCAACTCCGTGGGGAGGAACCGGACTACCTGGCGCGAATACTGCGTTACGTTGTTCACGATCTTCTGTACTCATGTTCTATTTTTTCCTTTTGCAAAAGAATCCTGTGTATAGTAATCATACCTTCTCGCAACGTAAATAGACAGGCAATGAAAATTGACGACCAAATAGATTGATCAACCAGCAAGAGTATAATATTTATCGAGCATAATGTTCCTCAACAACCCATATCCCCACGAAGGCTTCGTCCCCGCGTACCAGGTTTCGGCAATGCCGTTCGTGACGTCTTCCAACATCACCCTAGGGTCGACAAAAGAGATCAACTTCGCCGGCGTCACACGCTTCATCACGATAAAGAACACAGGCGCATCGACCGCCGTCCAGCCGTTGCGTTCACAGAGAACGGTCTGAAATCAGCCAATTCAAACTACTTCATCCTCAGCGGGTCAGAATCTTTTTCGGAGGAACTTCGAACGGACAGGATCTTCGTCTCGGGATCATCAGGGGCATCAGTCTCGTTCAACGTCGTCGCCGGCCTCACCACGATACCAACAAAAAACTTCCTGGTCGTCACAGGCTCCAACGGCTTCGGCGGCGACGGTTGAGATATGGCCAGCGGCTTTGGACAAGGCTTTTCAAAAAACAACCTAGGAATAGCGGATTTAATTTTGGTTTTTCTCTAAACTTCGCTACCGTGCTCTACATCATGGCATCCGCCGCACAGGACGACACCAGAAATATTCTTCTCAATGTGGTAGTTGGTAACCCACTCGGCAATTAAATGTTTTTTCTCGATAAAAAGCTGTGAGACTTTTCTGTCCACACTTCAAATTTAAACCCGTTTTCATTTGCAAATCTTTCGGCCGATTGAAATTTTGCAATGTTTTTTTCGTGGATAACATGACAACTTGGTTTAAATTCTACGATGAGTTTTGTTCCATCTTCATACTCTATCAAACAATCAACGACGTAGTGTCTAATCTTTCCGTTAAAAGAATATTCAACGTTGTAGGGTTCGAAAGTGTATGAAATAACATTTTCTTCTGACTCTAGATATAAAATTGCATTTAACTCAAATTGTGATCTGTAATAAACGGTGGGGTTGGTCGATTTTTTAGAATCTTTAAAATAACCATGAATTCTTGTACATTTTGTCAGCAACCCATTCTTAACTCTTTCCGCTTGCTCTAGACTTTGACGTTCACGATTTTTTTCTTCTCCCCAATAAGACTTCATGTGCTCTGAGATTTTTTGTTTATGAAACTCTGATTTTGATTTTCCGGTGAGAGACTTAGATATCTTCTCCGACCTTTCAGGCGTATTCATTTTTTCAATGATCGATGCTATTCTTGGATCGTCTTTCGTTAACCCTTTACACCATCCTTGAATTTCGCCATTTTCCCACATTTTTCTTCTAGTCGTGAGACTTTTCTCGAAAGCTTCTTTGTTGTGACCCCAATTATTATTCACTTTTGAAGCATGACCCCACGCGAATTTAGAATATCCATTCACCAATCCATTAAATTTTGTATCAGAACCACACCCACATTCGCAGGTTGGTTTAATTCCTTTTAGTACAACTCGATTGTACAAATCTTCGCTTGAAATACTGTGCTTTTTTGAAGCGTGAATTCTGAGCGAATTGATGTTTTCAATTTGAAAATCGCATTCAGGACACTTAAACATAAAAACCTCCGCAGCTTAACGCCACAGAGGTAATTATATACCACTTTATAGTTTGGTAAAAGACTTTTTCTAAAATTGTAACACACAGTTGTCGAAACGGAGTGTCATTGAGATTTCCATTGGGCCGCCGTCTTCGTAGGTGACTTCGCCGAAGTTTGCTTCGGTGATGAACGCGCCCTTGATGTCCCAGAGTTCGACGACGGTGCCGACTGGGTCGAGCATCTTGAGTTGGATGTCGCGCTTGTAGAAGTCGGCGTAACCGCTGCGACCCGATACTGACTCGAAGTGAGTGCGGACCCATTCCATGACCTGTTGGGCGCCTGAGGGAGCGATTGGATCGTGCAGAGTAACACCGATCGTACCGAAGGTCGTCTTACCGGCGAGGTAGCGGCGAGAGTTGATGAAGGGAACTTCAACTTCTTCGGTCGATATTGTAGGACGAGATGTCGTCTTGATGATGTAGGCATCGATGCCTTCGATCATGAGTACCCATCGGTTCTTGCGCTTTGGCTCGAACTTGTTTGGAATCATCGATGTAACGTCTAATGTCTCTGCGGCCATGGTTTTATTCTCCTGTCACCTTTTCTAAATATCTGCAAGTCTAGCTTTTATTAAATCAATTTTGAAATATCAGACAACCGTCTGTAGATTGTTCGACACAACGAAGTCGAGGCTGACGAACTCGATGCTCTTGGTCGGTTGAACGAAGATCTTTCCACGGACGGTGTTGTTCTCGATGTCTGTCTGCGTCGTAGTCGACGAATCGATAATGACGCGGAATCGTTCGATACCGGCAAGGGCTTGGATCCGCTGCAATCTTGGAGTGACGGCTGCGGAGAAGCGGGCTAGCGTCGCCTCGCGGTTCGGTTCGAAAATGATCGTCTGCGCAATGTCTCGAACCTGACGACGTATCTCGATGAGGAGACGACGAACGTTAACACGATCAAGAGAAGATGCCGCTAGCTGTAACGTCTTCTGTCCCCAGACCACGATGCCTGACTTCGGGTTTGTGCCGCTGGTTGATGCACCGACGAACGCAACGAGCGGATTGACGCGATCGTTGTACAGAGAATCCAAGTCTTCAACCTTCAGCTTCACCCGGGCTTCACGAGCATCAAGCGGAAGAGCGCCGCGGGTGAAGCCAGCCGGGGCGAACCACGGATGACCTACTGCGTCGTTCAAGGATAGAGCACCGAGGACGAGAACAGACGGTGGAACGAAAGCGTCCTGATCAGGGGATCTATACAGAACATCAGGGAAGTAAGCTGCAGCGAACGAAGAGTTGATGTTACGATCGCGGAAGCTCTGAACCGTGTTCGAAACAGAGACGACCTCTGTATCAGATCGAACCTCGGATTCTGCATCGGTACCATCTTCATTGTACTGCTCAATATCCATGATATAGAGAGCGTCGAAGCGTTCCTCTGTCGACACAATCGCATAATCAGTGATGATTGGATGCCTGAGGCCTGGGATGACGAGGAGTTGGATATCGATGTTCGTCGTGTTCTTCATGATATCGATCGCCTTTGTGTAGGCTTTCACGTTCGGTCCGTCGTTAAGCAAACGACCATTACCGAATATCATGTCTGAAGAAACCGCGTTGTTGTTCAGCTTAGACTCATCCGCGTCAAAGATGTTGACACCGTCGAATCCTCCTTGGACGAACATAGTAAACTTGGCAAAAGGTCTGTTTCCTGGCTCTGTCAAGTCAGCGACCTGCAGAGCGCGGGTCTTGTTTGTGGCGTTAGGAGTGATCACTCCGCTACGAACGTACACCGCCTCGTCCCATTCAAGAGAGTTTGCTTTTGTAAATGAAGTGTTAGACGCGGATCCTGTGATGACCTGTATGTGTTCAAGGCTGAACAAGTTGTTGCAGAACCTATCAGAATCGATGATGCCGTTTGCAGCTGTGTCTTCTGCTCCGGCATTGTCTCCGACAAGGACAGGCTTCGCAGAAGTCGCGAAATCTGGGAAGTACTTCGCGAAAGCCTCAAGAGACTTGTTGGTAAGGACCGACGCGTTTGGCGTTGTTACGTTTTCGACGTGTTCAAATTGCGCGCCCCAGTAGAAGTCGGAATTCGCTGTCTCAGATTCGCTATCAACGACGCCATCAGTCACCTTCTTACGGAAAGGCAGCGGCGGTTCGACAACTTTACGCAGGATATCTCTATCTGTAGACCCACCGGTCGGCGCAGCAAGGTTGCCGATAACATGCGGAAGCTGTGAGAACACAGCGGACCCAGAAGTAACCAAGTGCGCAATTCCTCTGTAACCCATCGGGAGTGCGGTAGGATCGACGAACCCGTTTGCGACTTCATCGGAAACTTCGACTCGAACATAGTTCGATCGATTAGAGTAGTTTCCTTCAAGGACAATCTTTTGCTCTTCGATGTCACGATCAAAGTCAAAGAATGTATTTGCATCGCCGATCTTCTTTGCGATGTAGTTGTTAGATGATGGATCAAGGCTACAATCAAACTTTTCAGTTGAACTAATCAACGACTCGCCGTCTGTATCACGAGCATCCCAACGACGAATTTTTACGGTAAATGTGCCGTATTTGTTGTTTGGATCGCTCGAAGGAGTGATGTTTTCGATTGAAATCTTGTAGAGATTGGAAACGTTGGCGCCTGCATCAAGAGCGTAGAACTTAAAGAGATCAACCGGCTTTCCACCAAACTTCTGTGAGACGACCCACGGTGAGACCGCATTCCGGAACCTGTCTTCAAAGTTCTCAAAGTTTGGTACTGTCGTCGATGATACGTTCCGCGCTAGAGAAGAAGTAACTATGAATGCTGAAGTTTCGACTCCTGCTTTACCGACCGGGCTAGTAGCGTCAGCACCGTAAGAGCTAGAAAGAATTCCGACGCCGGTCAAGGCTCCCACAGCCGTATGTATGTCCCAATGAGCATACAGACAGTGACCGGCTTCTTGCAGCTTGAATGGATCAGTATTGAACTGATTAGCAAAGTAGTTGTTAGACGTCGGATCAAAAGAAGCCGTTAGTACGTTCGGGTGGTTTACGTCAGTACCTTTGTGCCCGTTAAGGAACAAGACGAAGTCCTGCTTCACGATGTTGCCCTCAGATAAAACTACTGAACCGATCGTTGTTCCAGGAGGCGCGGCCGTGACTGAACCAACCTGAGTTGATGAAGGAGCTATGCTGCTGACTCCTCCCAAAGAGGATGACAAGCTTAGCAACACACCTGAAGCAGCCATAAGAACGCCACGAACGACTGGTACAGCTACATTTTGACCAGAGATCTGCAAACCGGCATCGCTAAAGTAAGTTGAACCCACAGACTCTGACATGAAGCAACCAAGAAAATACGTTCTTCCAGGTTGACCATTATCGTTTGCATAAGGATTTTTGTCGAGCTTGCCTAATGCACCGCTGGGCAGTTGTTCGCCAACAACGAAGCCAGCGCTGGTGACTGAACCTGGGTATGTCTCGCTAGCGCTCTGTCTTTTGAGGCCATTACCTACGCCTAAAACTCGGAGGTATGTAGCAGAACCAGCGTTTCGTAACCATTCGCCCACCGCGATTGGACCAAAGTGTTTGCTGTCTATTGAGCCGAACTTAGCTTGAAAATCGCTAGTGTTTCCAATCGTAACTGGTACAAATGCAGGACCTTTCTTCGCTGTACCGATAACGCCAGCTGGTATACCGGTCGGTGTGGTCGTTAAAGGACCTGAACTATCTATTTCGTACGCTATTACGCCTGCTGCTCCGAGTTTTACTTGTGCCATCTACGTTACTCCAATTTAGCTGCTAATCTAACTATATTGTTGACCTTGATTTTTCACACGAACTGGACGCCCGCGTTGGTTACGATGAAGTCGATCGCGATGTATTCAATTGATCTTGTCGGGACGATCACGATTCTACCATTGAGACGATTGAGATCGATGTCTTCCTGAGTGTTGTTCGTTTCGTTCATCACGACCTGGAATGCTTCGATACCTGCTTGTGACTGTATCAATCCAAGCTGGAACACTGAATCCGACACGAAGCGATTGCGTACTGCCGGCGTATTTTGCTCGAACACGATACGATTCGCGATGCCGATGATGATTCTCTTCACCTCGAGGAGAAGACGTCGCACGTTGATACGATCGAGAGCAGACTTGCTGATCTGTAACGTCTTCTGTCCAAAGATAACGTAACCAAGTCTTGGGAACGTCGCGATGGGGTTAATACGCGAATCGTAGAGACGATCGCGGTCACCAACATTGAGACGTACCGACACGTTGGTCACAAAGTCCAAAGCCGCGCGATTGAAGCCGGCGGGAGCGAACCACGGATATTGGACTCTGTCGTTGAACCCGAGAGCTCCAAGAGCTGCGATTGAAGCAGGAACTTTGACTCTGCGCGAGTTGGTAGAATCATCGATAAAAACGTCTGGGAAGTACGTCGCGACGAAGCTGTTGTCGATCGCGCGAGCATCGAAGGCGTCGACCGTCTCTTTGACGCTAGGCTTTGATGTTGAATCATCATACAGACGATATCCGTCATCATTGTAAGCCGGGATGTCCATCACATGCATCGCGAGCCCGTAGTCTTTGACCTTCTTTGAGGTAAGGTCGTTGATGTAGGGTTCACGGATTCCAGGGATTGTAAGGATGTTGACGCCGACAGCAAACGGATCTGTCATGATATCGGCGGCGGCGTTGTAAGAAGCAACGCCGTTGTTACTTCTGCCAGTCCCGTTAACAGCTGATCCAAACCCAAGGGCTCCGTAGCTTGAAGCGGCGCCGCCGGTTGATAAAGAATCTGCCGTGAATGAAACTGACTTATCATTCAATCGACGAGCATCACGATCGAGGTAATTTACGCCATCAAAGCCGCCGTACATGAACGTCGTAAATTTTGCGAACGGCGCAAACTGGTTATATCCAGCCGCAGTTTGCTTCGCGAGTAGCGTCGCCAATGTGACGCGATTGCTGACGACGCCATCAGAAACTGTATAGTCAGTTGAATCTGGTACTGCGTTTCTGATATAGGCCGCTTCTTTCATGTGTAGAGCCGCAGATCCTGTTACGTCAGTAAGAGATGTATTTGCTAAAGCGACCTTGGCTAGCGTGAATTTATTGTTGTTCAAAACATCAGCGCCAGATCCAGTATGAAGGGCGTCGAGTTTTTCAATGCCCATAAACTTGGTCAAAGTCCCAATCAATCCGTTCTTTTCAGTAATGATGTTTGGGTCAAGGACCTCATTGGCTAACGAGGTCGCATTACGTTCAAATTTAACGCCCCAGTAGAGCGCCGGGAAAGTGAGCTCCTTTGATCCAGGAGCTCCTGCGATCGTACCGGTGGTCGAGACAGCGCCACGAGTCACCTTATAACGATATGGGATCGGAGGAAGTATCGAACCAGAGAGAAGGTGAGCCGCAGTGAGGCCAGTTCCACCAAGACGACCTGTACCGGCTGTTATCGCACCGAGCGCGCTTACATTGTTGTTCGTCTTCAACAAAGACGGACCATGGAACCCGAATGGAAGCGTTGTATCCGGAACAAGCTTCTTTTCGACCTTGTCAGCCATAACGACTCTAACGTAATTTGACTGATTGTCGTACTTACCAGAAGCAGCGAGGCGGCGCTCTAGAGGGTTGATCGTATCAAAATGATAATAGACCTTACGATCACCAATCAACTTTGCGATATAGTTTTCTGAGTCAGGATCGAGTGAGCAATTGGTAAACTGCTCAATGATCACAGGGTTGATATCAGAATCGTTCCAGTCTCGAACCTGGACATTGAACGTACCGTACTTGTTCTTCTTGTCTGCAGAAGCCTTTATGTTTGCAATAGAAATTTTGTAAAGCTGGTTCGCGTATTCGCCATCATCAAGAGACTCGAACTTGAACAGGTCGTATTCTGTCTTTCCGAACGGCTGAGAAATAAACATCGGAGTCTGAGGTGCCTTGAAACGAGTGTTGTGCGCACCAAAGATTTCACGGTAGGTAAGGGTTGGATCACCAGAAGAAGAATCTGTCAAAGCTGATCCAGACAGCATTGCAACGTAGTTGTTGGCTGCGACGTCAGCGACCTGCGAATCGACCGCAAAGTCAGCTGCGAGGTAGTGCTGTTCTGTGTAAAACTTGTCTGGGTCGGTGTTCAAAACCTTGCCAAAGTAATCGTCTGAAGACGGATCAAACGACGCCATCAAAATTTTCACACCAGGTTTGCCTTCGTCGCTAGAGTACGTTGAACCAAGAGAAGAAGAAATCACTATCTTGAACTTGGACACCCCACCGATTGTCTTCGCTTGAGCTTGGTCATCGATTGTGGCGATTGATGTTGCCACAGGAGCGGCTTCATCACCGTCGAGAACAAAGAGTCGCGCGGTGTTTGGTACCATAACAGCGCCGCGGATCAAGTTGACATTGCTACCGGCTGTGACACCCGGGAATGAATCGTTGTCGCTAAACATCGGCATACCGTAGGCTTCATTCGCAGACAGTGTGTGTTGAGCGGCAAGGAACTGAACGACTTTGGTATGACGAGCATCAGCGGCTGCAACGGTTCCACCAAGAGAGAAGCCGGCATTGACGACAGTACCTTTGGCTTCAGTCGAACTAAAGTCAGCAAGAGTTGAGTTGGCGCCGGCGCCGAGGACTCTCAAATAAGTTAAGGAAGTGCGGTTTTTAAGAAATTCGCTGACAGCGTAAGGGCCAAAGTGCTTCGGGTCAAGGTTTCCAAACTTTTCAATGAACTCATTGAAATTTGCTACCGTAACAGGAACAAATGCAGGTCCTTTGTTCGAGGATCCAATAACACCGGCGGGTGTTCCTACTGGGCCACCTTGTGTGGGGGCGGAAAGGTCAATTTCACGTTCATAAAAATTGGGAGATCTAAAAATCTGCTCAGCCATTACGGTTCTCCTTCACGGTCGAATTCAAGTATTAAATATGTCGTAAAAACCCAAAAATACAAATCGTTTGTTCAAAGCTTCGCTAAATCGGTGGAAGAATACACAGTTTCTCCTGTCGACGGATTAACAGTGACAACTTTGAAGTATTTAACTTCGTTTCCTACCTTCAACTTTTGGTATGAACCAGTCTTCAGCCCTCGTGGGTAGCTTGACAACGCGGGATCGTTTGCGTCAATTTTTTCTGCTGAATTTGAGGGTTGAACGACCTGGGCACGCCATCCCGGTCTTCTTTGGTCATTTCTAGAATTGTTTTGTTCGTCCAGAGGTAGCGTAGGATCGTCACTACCTAAGACAACATTGTTTGAGTACTCTTCAGGAGTCTCTATATCGACAACGTCAATGCTAAAATCGATGGTCGGCGACGAGACGTACCTTTTTACGGGAACTGGTATACCTGGCGCAGAAGAAGCCCAGACATAAGCTGGTACTTTTAGATTTATATTACACTTGATAAATCTCTCTGCTGTCGACATATCATCAAAATTAGTCTCAATATTGAAGCTTCCGCCGTCCACGGAAGCTATGAACCAGTAACCTTTCGGAGTCACTAATTTCCACGACTGAGCCTGTGGAAGAAAAGAAGACATTAACTTTTCAATGATTTGATTCATGTGTTGCGTATACTGCGTCCACACCGTCACTTCATACGCAGCTGTATAAAATTGTGGCGATGGAACTACTATCGTCTCAAATATATTGTTTTTGCTGTTTGAAAGAAGAACAGCGCCAGAACGAGTTGGATCGTCTTCCGATAGCTGACCGACATTGCGGTCTGTTGTCAACTGGTTCAAAACAGTCTGCATCGAACCGCTCACTGCAACATTTCTTTGGTTGGTTATTAAAAGACGATTGACGAGGTTTTGATAATTTCTGTCAGTTTTATCGAGTCTTCTTCTTACGACAATCTCACCTGTTTGCTGATTTATCCCACGACCGACTATGTCATCGGGAGACTGAGACAGCCCCGTACGCATGATAGTCACCAAAGGAATAATCAAAGTGTTAGTTCTATCTCTCAGCGGCTTACCATTTTTCAAAAGTGCCCATTTTTCGCCGGCGGCAAAAATGACAGGAACTTTTTTTAAAGGTGCAGAATCTTGTCCGCCGACTGTCAAGTCTATTTCTTTATCAAAAAGGTTGAACAGCGCCATATCGACGTCTTCTATTCCGCAGGGTGGAATAGAAAGATCAGACTTCACCCCACCGTCGTAGCCAGATTTTACGCCCGGTATTCCGTAGTTGTTGCTGTCTTGGGCATTAAACCTAGTAGTCATTTTCAGTCCTCATCGTAGAACGATGAACCCTCATAATATGTCGTAGTGCTTGAGCCAGCATCACCCTTAGGTGAGACTTCCTTGGGTCCAGTAAGCGGAGGATCTAAGACCCCATTCTTGACAAGATCCCTAACGTCTCCAGTTGGATTTTCGTTTTCATCTTTTTCTTCTCCGCGCTGCTGAACAAAAGTAGTTTGGACAGCATCAGGGTCTGTATAACTAATATCCGTCGGTCCGACGATCGGCGCCGCGAATAGACCTTGACGAGATTTAACACCGACCAATCGTATTCCGTCCTTATGTTCTGCGGCACCGTACATATTCCTCATAAAGTTACGTTCGGCGATTTCATAGAAGTTTTCCGCAAAAGAGAAAAAATCTCCGATGTTGACGCTTATACCTTTTTCGACAAGATCTCGATGCTGCAAATACGCTTCGATACGATACTGTGCATCGACTCCAAACTTATCGATTTTTGTCTCTGTCTGGAACTCGTTATTCACTAAAGCATCAAGAACGATTGGGTTGTCAAACACTTTCTTCAAAGCTTCGTTGTAGACTTCGTGCGTCTTGGTCTTTATCTCAGATATTGGATAATAGATAATTTTTTGACCGACAACATCCTTTATTATTTCTTTTGTAATATCTGATATAAAGTTGTATTCTCTAGGAGTAATAAAAAGACGTGCCATGGTTTACCTCATCCAATTGTTATAGACTTGCCCAACGGCATTGGGATGTACCTTAACTGTTTGTTGAGGTTTTCAGCGGCTAGAGCATCATTTTCAAGTAGCTTTGCGTGGGTCATATTGGTAAGAAATTCTTTCATCTGAGCGATGAGCTTATCTTTGTCATCACGACCCGTTGTCACAAGACTTTCGCCATTCAGCTGAAGTTCTGCATTCGGAATGGGGATATTCTGGAATTTTGATCTAATAAGGCCCAATAATTCACGAGCCAAGGCTAAAGTGTACTGACGAATCCATTGTCGACCAGGTTGGTTTATAGAAGTAAAAGGTATGTTCCCCAACGGAAAGCTGCTCGGTCCAGAGACTCCATAAATCGAATTATCTGTGTATGAAGACGGTTTATAGGGGTCATGCGGCGGCATCAACTTTATGTACAATTTCCCAAGCTGCAAATCAGTTGTGGGAATTGGATATATTCGAAGCTTACTTCCCAAAACTTCGTAGCTATAATTTGAACGTCTTACTCTAAAAGCACTTTCCAGCATTCCGCGACGTAAAACATCTTCAAAGATCGGAAGAACGTAGAATATAGTCGAATTAACGTAAGATTCGTAGTTAAAGTTTGTGGCTAAAAAGTTAGTGATGTTTGAAGCGTTCAAAAGAAATGTCTGAGCAGCTAACGGCTCAAAATGAAATATCTCAACAACTTTTAGCTTACCTTTTGAACCTGAAGTCAGCGTATCGTGGTAAACTTCTCCAGCATTGCTTCCTGATAAGACTTTTACATCAGAATAAATGTCGTAATCTTGTTGACCGTTAATCAGATCGATATAACACATTGTTGCGTTATATGATCCACCGACGTACGCTTCTGTTGCGTAAGGTTCGGCTTTACGTAACAAAAACTCTAAAGTTTGTTTAGCGTACTTGTTCGTAAAGTCTTGAGAGCCTGTTGGTAAACCAAGCACGTTCGTAAGTTCAGAAGTTATCTTAGTTTCATGAATTAACCTGCTATATTCACAACAGGCTTCTTCAAAACATGCCCAAATTTCTTTTCGAGTTAACTCGACTGAAAGAACGTCATCACCAAGCTTACGCTTGACAAAAGTAACCATGGAATCGGCTTCTGTTTGAAAGACAGTATCAGAATCAAAAAAGCCGAAAGGAGTAGGGTTGATCGTATCGTTAAAGCTAGGCATGAACCAACATCCCTTTTGGGGATAAGTATTCGTATGCCTTCACATATTTTTAATTGAAAACAAAGGAAAAAAAAGTTAAGCGAAATAATGACGAATTATTTCGCTAATATAAGTTTTTAGTTTTTTTACTTCTTTTTTTAAAGATTCTTTATCATCTATTTCTGATTCTAAGCTATCTTCGCGGTCATCTGAGTTACGTATAAGAGTTCGTCCAGCGCTCGGAGGACGATATCTAAATTGCTTCATGCTTTAAATATTCATCACATTCCTGCTAGCATAGCTTGAATAGCAGTACGTACTCTTTGCTGCAACTCTTGCGGTAAAGCTGAGATTAAGACATAAGTTTCAGGCTTCAAATAAGCACTTGGTGCGCCGCCCTCTACATATCCGCCTACAGCTTGAACATTAGCTCGTAAAACTAAAGGTGGAGCTCCAGCTTTGTCATGAACCAAAGGTTGGTATAAATCTACTTTTTGCATATTAACCTTTTAGAACGCTTTTAGCGCTGTTCAAATTTTCATTTAATGAATCAAGCTTTTCTTGAAGGACAAAAAGCTTTTCTTTTAAATCAGATGTGTCTTGTCCTTTTGAAGATTTTTCTTGAATAGTTGCTTGAAGCTCAAAGATCTGAAGTAATAAATTTTCTGTTGTTGCAGACATATTTCAACCTTGTGGTTTAGGATAATATAATCCATCATCAGGTTCCGGTTTTTCGGAACAAATTTTTGATGATTCTTTCATAGACTTCAATTCATTACTCAGCATAAAGATTTTTTCTTGCTCTTTTTTTAGCCACTGAGGAAACTTATTTTGAACCCAATCTTCTTCTGCTTTTGACAAAGCATCATGAATTATTGAATCCATCTTATTTTTTATCTCTTTAACTTCATGAGAAGAACTTGAAGTTATCAATCTGTATACGGTTAAAAATTGATCTGGATTCAAGTGTAATATCATGCAACGACCTTTGGTTTATTGATTTCATCACACGCCAGTAGTGCTGACCATGATTTAGAAAAATCGATGACTTCAAAAACTTTCCAGCCTTCCGCTGTATAACAATGGATTTCGGACTCATTTCTCAGTATCCTAGTCACGTCGCAAACAATTTCATTTCCGTCGTCCAACGTAATATCAACCATTCCGCGACCTCCATCTGAGAAGCGCATGGTTTTTTCTACATTTTTGTCAACAACTTTGATAGATTCTAAGACGAGCATGTCTTTCATAGAAATTTCTTGATCATAAGGACCTTCTTCATTTTCGATAAATTCATCTTCAGATAACCCGCATTCTTGTTCGTGATTATCCAAACAAGGCATATGCTTCAAAATAAAATCGTTTTCCTGTGAGGAATCTTCCTGAAAAGATGCAAAATGTTCTGATAACTTCTTATGTAAAGAGTCAATTTTTTCCGATGTCTTCCAATCAAGAAATGAAGAATTATTCTTTAAAAGAAACAAAGCTTGCACTAACAACAAAATTTCTGAATTTGATAACTTCATTTTGACTCCTCAATGCCTTAAGGCCGGCCTTTTTTAAAGGCCGGCCAAAAATTTATTCGATTAATCGAATTTAATTCACCAGGACTTGTCGACTTGACGGTAATGCTTCTGCAAGAGTCGATAAAGAGTTCGTGCTTCGCGACCATCCAGCTGAACAACTTCTCCCTTTGGAAAATCAATGTAAAGCTGCGTTGAATCTGTCCGTGGGTTCGTACTAACTGCAGCGGTAATTGTAGTACCATCACGGCGAGCAGTCTCTGTACGAAGCTTACCAGTACGATCCTCGCGTGTACGAATAACTGCGTTGCGATTTTGTGGAACAAACTTGCGGTTTCTACGTGTCTTCATAAATTAATCTCCAGTAACCAAGAGCATTGTATTGAGCTCTTGTTGTTATGAAGTAATAATATGTTGAAGATAAACGTATGTACAAATGAGTTTATTCAGCCTAAAGCTTTGGCTACTTTTGAAGTTTCCGTCGACGAAGTCTTTTCTTCACTCATCATGCTGGAAACAACAGCCATAATCTGCGGCCAGTATTGAGCCAGCTGCGAAGTGTTGATATTTGCAGCTTTGGGATCAATATCATCAATAATAGTTGCTAAAACTTTCAAGTTTTTAGAAAAACCCATAAGAGAACTAGGCGTAGATTCAGAAAGATCATTAAGTTGTTTCTTTTGCTGATCTGTAAGCTTTGAAGTCCCCTCTCCAGAAGATGTCGGCGTCTCTCCAGCTTCGAGTAAGTTTTCAATTTCTTTGG
>Ga0194115_10003638_pt1 | contig 17206 bp, 18 predicted proteins | sample TA2MahsurfametaG_3_FD_148656 | JGI IMG/M metagenome (GOLD analysis project Ga0194115, IMG submission 148656) | Freshwater microbial communities from Lake Tanganyika, Tanzania - TA2015002 Mahale S4 surface | ecosystem: Environmental > Aquatic > Freshwater > Lake | place: Tanzania: Lake... | reverse complement strand
TGGCGCTTCCCGCGTCTGGTGGCTTACCCACGAATCCAATACGGATGCCATGCTGCTTTATGACCGCATTGCAGACAAGAGCGGTTTCTTGCAGTACCGCAAGCTGATATGACGGCAGAGTCGGGGTCGGGAGCGAACCCTGGGAGCAGATCGCTGGGTGACGCGTAGATATGACTCAGACCGTCAACTTGGCGGAGACCAAGCGACTGATGCTTAAACCTTGCTCGGCTGCTTCGGTTGCTAGTGCGCGGTGTACCGATGAAGGAATACGCACCATGAGGCGACCGCTGAATTTCTTTTCAGCCAGTGCATCAGGTATTTGCTCGCCCGAAGTAATTCCTGTTGCCCTTGCTGCCATGGGTCGTTTCTAACCGTAGTGCCGGAGGTTGCACTTTCCAGAGAACTGCCTTCTATGGGGGTTTCGCGCGGTGGGGAATGGGAACTACTACTAATTCCAAAATGCTAGACCGTGCAGTAAACTTCTCTTGCCATGCTTAACCGAGCGCATCTCCGCCGCACGTCCCTCATCGCTTTGCTAGCGATGGTGATGCTTGCTCTTGCGCCCACGGTAAGCAAGGTTATTGCATCTGAGTGGGCAGACCCCAGTCTAGTTGAGGTCTGCACTGCGGAAGGAGCCAAGTGGGTCTCTGCATCAGAGCCTGGGCAGGCGGTCGATTTTGGTCACGGCCATAGCCCTTCGCCTATGCATGTCCACGGGGGTGACTGCCCGTATTGCAGCCTGCAGACTACCAAGTTTCTCGTTTCGGTTGTTCACTCTTGCATCGCTTCGAAATCAGTAGCGCTCCTTCCCCCGCTGTTCTATCAGGCGCCTAAGCTCCTTTTTGCCTGGGTACTCCAGCCCGCTCGGGCCCCGCCACTTTCTGCGTAGCTGATGCTTTATTTCGTGCTATTGCATGAGTGCAATAGCGGCTATATCAGAGGAGAAAATCTATGTTGATGCATTTTTCGGTGCGCTTTGCACTGTTCATTGGCGTTTGCACGGCCTTGCTGCCCATAACACTTGTGCATGCCCATTCTTTTAGCGCGGGTGAGGTCAAGATTGTTTATCCCTATGCCCCACCAACAATAGGAGGGGTAAAAAACGGCGTGGTGTACTTTCGCGGCATCGAAAACAACGGTCAGAAACCAGACCGAATGCTCTCTGCGCGATCGACTGTCGCAGAGCGTATCGAGCTCCATATGATGCAGATGGATGGGGCAGTAATGCGCATGCGGGAGGTGGAGTCGATTGCCTTGCCTACAGGTCCTGGGCCATCGTTTCGGCATGGCCAATCGAATGCCTATCACCTGATGTTGATCAACTTAAAGGCGCCACTCAAAGAGGGTGATCGCTTTTCCGTTTGGCTCAGGTTTGAAAACTCCGGTGAAAAGGAAGTCACGGTTGTGGTCGAGAAAACCAGAGGTGCTTCGTCTGATCACCATCACAAACATTAAGGATTCATGATGAGAGCGTCATCGGTATTTGCAATTCCACTGGCGCTCTCGGTCAAATCCCCGTGTGTCAAGATCTAATCTGCCGCAGCAGACACCAGACGCGCTAGGGCCTCTTGAAGCAGAGGCTGTGTCGTCGCAAAGTTCAGGCGCACCCATCCTGGAGCCCCAAACTGCTCACCGGGGCTTAAGGCAAGCCCATGGGCATGCAGCGTAGACATAAATGACCGGCGGTGCTGCTGTTCCCAGTCTCTGGCATCAATCCAGGCCAAATGCGTGGCCTCAGGATATAGCCAGGAAAGGCCCTGAGAGCGCGCAATGGCGTCGTCTATCAGCGGTAGGTAGCTACGCAGTTGCGTTAACAACTGCTGCCGCCAGGGCTCGCCCTGCTCCAGGGCAGCAAGACTGGCCTGATAGGCGAAACCCGTTGGACTTGGCAGTAGGCCCTGTAGGTTCTTCAGGGCAGCGCGCAGTTCGGGGTTCTTCACCACCGCCCAGGCCAAACCCATTCCTGCAATATTGAATGTCTTGCCTAGAGACATCAAGGTAACTGTTCGCTCCGCAATCTCGTTATTGAGGCTGGCGATCGGAATATGCCGAAGGGTGGGATCGAGAATGAGATCAGCGTGTATCTCATCGGAGCAGATAACAAGGTCTTTTTCACAGGCAACCGCGGCAAGCGCTTCAAGCTCGTGTCTTCGATAAACGGTGCCGCCCGGATTCTGAGGATTGCAGAAAAGCAAAAGCCTGCTTTGCGAGGTACAGACATCGCGTAGATCATCACCCGACAAGAGGAGCCTTGCGCGACCTTGCGAGGTATCGTGGCGTTGCGGTATAGCCTGTTGGGGCCGCTCAAACATGGCTGCTGCTAGGTGCAGATGGTGATAAATTGGCTCGGGAAACAGCACCTGCTGGTCTGGTTGGGTATAGACCAAGGTGCTTGCGTATAGACCCGGAACCACCCCGGGTAGCATCATCAGCCATTCCGGATCAACCTGCCAATCATACAAACGAGACAATCGCTCGCAGATGAGATGTGCCAGGTTGGCTGGGGCAGTGGCATAACCAAACCTCGGGGAAGCGATATACCTCGACATCGCCATTTGGATTGGCTCTGCCACATCGAAATCCATGTCGGCCACCCAGAGCGGAATTAGCTTCGGAAGACCTGTAGAGGCATCGATCTGCTTACTCTCAAGAAACTTACCCCAGCGGAAAGAATCGGAGGGAACGTTTTCTAAGTTGAAGAGGGCATTCATTGGTAGCATGACGGTAACAGTTTACTGAATACGCGCTCAGCAAAAGGTCAAAGCCCCAAATGAGTCCAGCGGCCAAGGCAAATGCAACGCCCGAACCGAGGCGAACCAAGGGCATGGGTTGGGATGCGCGTTGAGCTGGGGACTATCATAACTTTCTGGATGCGCTTGTTTTTCCACTGGAGCTAGAGCTCATCGAGCTTCGTTTAGAGATCCGCCGACTGAGCCTGCTCGGGCTGCAAAGCTCGCAGATTGCATGATTTCACACTCATTCGGTATGCCTGCTTTGTACGATAGGGTAGCTTTTTAATACTTTTGGTTACTAAAAGTCAATTACCATCCTCTTGGTAATCCCAACCAAACTCATAAGGAACCCGCAATGCTGATCCCCCGCAAGCCTGTACCGTCCTTACAAGTCCCCACCTTGGCCCATGGGCCGTTCGACCTTCATAAAGAGACTCCACAGAGCTTCTCTCTGCTGGTCTTTTTTCGCGGACTGCATTGCCCCCTTTGTATTAAATATTTAAAGGAGTTGGGGCAGCTACTTCCCGACTTGGCTGAGCGCGGTGTTTCGGTCATTGCTATCTCATCAGACGATGAGGCACGCGCTAAGGATATGGCAACCCGTGTGGGTGCGGCCGACCTGCGTTTTGGGTACAACCTGCCGCTTTCTGTAGCCAGGCAGTGGGGGCTCTACATCTCAGAGGGCATTGGTAAGACCTCGATTGGCATTGAGGAGCCAAAGCTGTTTGCTGAGCCCGGTGTGTTCTTGATTAAGCCCGATCACACTCTGTACTACGGTGCGGTACAGACCATGCCGTTTGCGCGACCTTCATTTGCCGACTTAATGATAGCGATTGATTTTTCGAAAAGTAAAAACTACCCCGCGCGGGGCGAATACACAGGAGCATAAAATGACAGACGCTATTCGACCGAAGACTATAGTCAAGATGCGCGTAGAAGGCGATTCGAAATCGCATGCGCGTACCGACGTCTCTGTTCGGGGACTCACAAGCATTATCGACGAACCGTTAGAGCGAGACGGAACCAACCTTGGCATGACGCCGACGGAAACCTTCGCGGCAGCCCTTATCGGGTGTACCAACGTTATTGGTCATAGGATTGCACATAAGAATGGCATAACGTTCGAGTCGATGCGGATTCGCCTTGAGGCGGAATTTGATCGAAGGGGGGTATCGCTCGCGGAGGAAGTGGCAGTGCCTTTTCCGAGCATGACGCTATTCGTGGATGTTACGACGGTGGCCGATGATACTCAGATTGCCCAGCTACAGCAGGAACTCGCCATGTATTGTCCGATTGCGAAGGTTATTCGTATGTCGGGCACAGAACTCAAAGAAGTCTGGACGGTAACGCGACCATAGAAGCGCCAACGATGTTCCCGATCATTCTTGTTGGGTAGTCGTTGCCTTGATTGGGCTCGAAGGCCCCTTCTCGTGAAGTGGAACCGAGGGCAGCCGTTTGAGCCACGGCGCGGCCGATTCGCCCCAGATTTGGGCGGTCGGAACGAGTTGATCGCGCTCTTGAATGCAGCCGAGGCGAAGGTTCATGGTCTTTGGTTCTCCCTCGCCCTCGGTAGCCCAAAGATGGGTTCCACATTCGCCACAAAACGCTTGTAGTCGTCGATTACCGCTTTCTGCCACCTTGACATAGCGACTGGCCGTGCCGGTGACCGCAACATTGGCGGCTGGTGTAGGCAAGACAGCCCGAAATGGGGCCCCAGAGAAGATCTGGCAGTCGTTGCAGTGGCAGACGATGACTCGTGCTGGATCTACGAGGGCCTTAAACGAAATCGCCCCGCAATAGCAGCTTCCCGTGACTTGCATGGTAGTTCCTTAGAGGTTGCTTAGACTCGTTTGCGTTGGTGCCGGTTACTAGTCCCGCAGTCAACAACGCACTCGATCTTTAGCACAGCTTGATTTCTTCTTGTCGGTTTGATCGGGAGTATTCTAAGGCTTTGCGCGCGCAGTACCGTGGGCTTTCTTTAGGAAGGTTATGAAGATAGCTTCTTGTCATGCCTCTTGTGCATTTTGTCTATTTTGTACAAAATGTACAAATCTCTTTGTTAGGAAGCCCGTTATGCGAACAATCAGCGCCAGCGATGCCAAGCAGGGCTTCGCGAACCTTATCGATATGGCTGTACGCGAACCCGTTGTTATTCAGCGTCAGCGTCGCGACGTAGCGGTCGTTTTATCCATGGCAGAATACGAGCGCTTAACCCGAACCAATGTTGCCGAGTTTCAACGATTTTGTGATCAGATCGGCAATCGTGCACAAGACGCGGGACTGACCGAAAAGGGATTGAAGAAGCTTTTGGCTTCGAACGACTAGGTGTCTACGTCTAGTAAGGTAAAGCCGCGTTTGGTGCTTGACACCAATACGATCATTAGCCGACTCCTTGTGCCGTCTGGCGTTGCAGCCCGGGCCGTTGATAAAGCACTTGATGAGGGAGTACTACTCGCGTCTGAAGAATCGCTCGGTGAGTTGGCAGATGTCTTGTCTCGAACAAAGTTCGACCGCTATGTTTCGATTCAAGAACGTCAGCAGTTTTTTAAGCTTCTGGGTGGAATTGTGCAGATCGTGCGTATTCATCATTGGGTAACGGTCTGCCGTGACCCCAAAGATGACATACTTCTGCAACTCGCACTGAACGGTGAAGCGAAGATGCTGATCACTGGCGATAGGGACCTTCTTGCGCTTGCAGAATCATTTTCGGCGAGTCATAAGCTTCGGATTTTGACGCCCAGCGCCTATCTCTCACTCTCTCAGTGATGCTAGAGCATCGTTAACCTGGAAGTGCTATGAATCTTGCCCACCTGCTGCTACGTCAGGCGCATATGGCGGGTGATCGCCCCGCGATCTTCTCGGGTACTGCAGCCTGGGCAACACACTTTCAATGGGCCCAACGCAGTGCAGCGCTTGCTGGGCGTTTTCGGTCTTCGGGGCTACAGCCCGGCGACCGTGTGTTGCTCTTTATGCGCAACCACCCGCGCTACCTGGAAGCACTTTGGGCTGCCTGGTGGGCTGGTCTGGTAGCCGTGCCGGTGAATGCGAAGCTGCATCCGGCTGAGGTTGCGTGGATTATCGACAATGCGCAGGCCCGGTGGGCCTTTGTCACTTCCGACGTGGCGCCGCAGCCGCTAGTGCAGCTAGAGCGCCAGGTGGATATCGAGTCGAATGAGGCCGATGCCCTTTTCAGCCCGATGGGGGACTTTACCGATTCTCCCCCCTGGGCTGCTGGCCCCAGCGATACAGCCTGGCTCTTTTATACCAGCGGTACCACAGGCAGGCCGAAGGGCGTCATGCTGACGCATCGCAATCTGCTAACGATGGGGCTGACCTATTTCGTCGATGTGGCTTCGATTGGGCTAGACGATGCCATGGTCTATGCCGCGCCGATGTCCCATGGATGTGGGCTCTATGCTATTCCGCACCTCATGGCCGGGGCGCGGCATGTTGTGCCTGCTTCGGGCGGGGTTGATCCAGCAGAACTCTTTGCCCTCGGTAAGGCCCTTGGTCCACTGTCTACCTTTGCCGCCCCCACGATCATTAAGCGTCTAGTAGATTATGCGGAGTCAGAAGGCCTTGGACAGGCGGAATGCGCGGCGTCGTTTAAGACCGTGGTCTATGGCGGCGCCCCTATGTACGTGGAAGACATTCGTCGTGCTCTGCGCGTAATGGGGCCGCGGTTCGTCCAGATCTATGGGCAGGGGGAGACACCCATGGTGGCCACCGCGCTGTCGCGCAGACATCTGCTAGACAGCAGTCATCCTCGCTACCATGAACGCCTCGGTTCGGTCGGGGTCGCGCAAACGCCGGTAGAGATCAGGGTTGCTAATGAAATGGGCGAGTCTTTGCCCCTAGGCGAGATTGGCGAGGTGTTGGTGCGTGGCGATACAGTGATGGCGGGCTACTGGCGCAATCCCGAGGCAACCACGCAGGCACTTCGTAATGGCTGGCTATGGACGGGCGATCTGGGCTACCTCGATGCTGATGGATTCCTTACCCTGAAAGACCGTAGCAAAGATTTGCTGATCAGTGGTGGGTCGAATATATATCCGCGTGAGGTTGAGGAGGTTTTGCTGACTGCCCCGGGCGTGTCTGAGGTGGCGGTTGTTGGCGCGCCGGATGCTGACTGGGGGGAAGTGGTAGTGGCCTTTGTAGTAATGAAGAAAGGCATGTCGCTAACAGCCGATATGCTTGATGCCCATTGCCTGGAGCATATTGCGCGATTCAAGCGACCCAAGCGTTACGAGTTTGTCGGTGAGCTACCCAAGAACAACTACGGTAAGGTGCTTAAGACAGTTTTACGAGAACGATTACAATGATTTTGAGATCTGCTGCACAACAAATTGGTCTAGCGTGTCTTGATAGCGCTCTCGCCATTGCTTCAACCCTTGGTCGCTCTGCGGTGATAGAAGCGCCTGCTGCAAAAATAGCGCACAGAGTTCTCGCGTCGCCCCCTTGATCCGTGCGCTGGTCTCAGGACCACTGCGCGTTGTTCGATCGGTGAAGATGCTGTGCCCCCCGGTGTTGAATACCGCTAGGGTTCTTGGCGATGCGCGCATGGCGCGGAATACCGCCCGCCTATCCTCTACGGTACTGCGGTAGCCGGGAAGATTAATGGTGTCGTCTACGCTGGTGATATGCAGCGTAGGAATGGTGACGGCACTGAGTACCCGTTCCATGGGTCCTTGTCCTACCAAGGGGGGTGCCGAGATCAAAATAGCCGCCTGAATGCGTTTGTCTTGTAGAGCACTGTCTTGCACCTCGGCTGCACTGACCCTTGCACCCGAGATCAGCATCGCAGTGTTTGCGCCATAAGAGTGACCAGCTACTGCAATTCTTGAAGCATCGATAATCGGTGCGTGGACAGATGCCAACAACTGATCAAGCGCAAAGCGAAGATCCTGAGCCCGTGCCAGTGCTTCAGAGTCCCGCGCGGCCGCCTGCAGGCGCGGTAACATTTCCAAGGGGTTACCACGCCACAGAGTGTGGTCACTGCCGACGTGCTGCGGGTGCATGCTCGCAATGCCTGCATCAGCCAAATAGGTTGCCAGGTACTGGTAACCAAATCGCGAACCTCCCAGACCGTGGGAGAAGGCAACTAAGGGTACTGGCTGCAACGTATTGGCTATTTGAGGCAGATACAGACGCGTCGGGACAGGCCTTTGCCGATCGACATCAAGAAGATCAAGCTCAACGACACGATGGGCTTGCTCGGCCGTTGCTATTGCCCCCGCGGCTACTCCAGCGAAGGAAAGACCAACTGACCCACCTGTGAGGGTCAGGCAGTTTAAGAGGAATTCGCGGCGCTTCATAAGGTTTAAGGGTCACGCATCAAGAATGGTTTCATATTAGCAGTTCATTTCGGCGCTCATATTGCTCCAGGTATCGCTTCCGCCAAAAAATCATATACAGCTCGGATGCGCTTGCTGGTGCGGATCTCTTTGTGAACTACCAACCAAACGGGAAGGGGTTGGATCTTTAGTTTTGGCAGTAGCGGAATAACTGCGGGATCAGTTCGGATCTGGTGCTCGCTGACAAAGCCGATTCCCAGCCCCGCCCGAACAGCCTCCCATACGACAATTAAGTCGTCGGTCCTGAAAGCAAAGTGCTCCCGCGTTGCAGATATGCCACCTGCTGCAAAGCCTTTGAGGGTTTCGTCGTTGCGGTCTCCGCCAATCAGGTCATGATTCAGAAGATCGGCCGGCTGACGCGGGGCGCCACGACGCCGCAGGTAATCCTGGTGGGCGCAGGCCCTAAGGTCCACCTTGCCCACCCGTCGGGCGATTACTGTAGCCTGTTCGGGCGGAACCATGCGAACCGCTATATCGGCCTCTCGCCGCAGAAGATTGCTTACGGCATTGCTGGCCACCAGTTCGACCTGCACGTCGGGCAGTGACCGGCGCATCTGGGCAAGCAATGGGGGAAGCACATAACAAGATACCGGCTGACTCGCGGTGATGCGCACCGTGCCTGATATTGATCGGTCTGCGCCTTCGACTACCCGCGCAAGCTGATTGGCTCCGCTTTGCATGGTACGCGCTGAGTCGGCGAGGCGAAGTGCTGCCTCGGTGGGTACTAGGCCCCGACCGGTGCGGTCGAAAAGAGCAACTTTGAGCTGCGACTCTAGCTCTGCCACATGTCTACCGATAGTGGGCTGGCTTGACTGCAGCTGCCGTGCAGCCGCAAGCAGACTGCCATGGTCAAGTACCGCAAGAAACGATCGCACGAGGGACCAGTCGAATGAGGTATTCATAAATGAGATAAAGACTCTTAAATATAAGCAATTGTGTACTAGTGCAGCATCTAGACACAATACCTTCATAAACAACAGACGGATACCCTATGGCGCAACATGAGTCGACCGGTGAGGACAACACAAGGCCTCGTAGCTTTCTTCTCGTGGCAGGGTTTATCCTGCTGCTTCAGGGTTTGAGCCTGTTTGCACCCATGGCGGTGCTTGGCGGCGCCATTCAATGGCCCGACAGCCTTGACTTTGCCCCAGCGCAGATGCTGCCGTTGCTCTTAAAGGAGCTCGATGCAGTGCAGATGGGATATGGCCTTTACCTCGGCTACTCGCTCTTGTTCCTAGTCACCGGTGTCGTTACTGTTTATCTGGCGGCACGCCCTGGGGCGCTGGGTGTTCTGGCATTTATTGCCATCGGCGCGGCGGCAGCCTCGGCGCTCGCAAGGGCGATCGGTATTTTGCGTTGGCTCACTGGTAGCGTGGCACTGGCTGAGGCCCATGCCGCCCCGGGCCTGTCTGATGAAGGACGTGCGGCCATCGAGACCATGCAGGCTGCCATTAACGCCTGGGGTGGTGCTATTGGGGAGATGCTGGGGGTCGCAGCCTTCGCGGCAATTTGGGCTATCGCCACAAGCCTCTTAATCTTGCGGGAGCGTCAGTTGCCGGCTTGGGCTGGTTTCACAGGGCTCGTGGTGGGAATCCTCGTAGCCTTTCCGTCCCTGGAACTCTTTGGTGTTACGCCGCCGGTTTCGATCGTAGTGTCGACAACAGTGATCCAACTCTGGTTTATCGCCTTAGGAGTCCTCTTCCTGTGGCGGGCGCTTCGGCGACCCGCGTGAGACTGCCGGCTACGACGGTCAGGCGTATGGAGATCAGTGCCCATGAACAGAGATGACAATGGAGCGTAGAAAATTCATACGACTGGTGGGGGGTGGCATTGTTGTTGCCGCCACAGCTCCCATGACTGGCTGCTCGCTGAGCAGCGACTACCCAGACAAGGCGGTGGAAGCTTGGGGCGGCCCACGAAACGAAGTCGACCCGCGCCGCTATGCACTTGCCTTTGCGATCACGGCACCCAACCCTCACAACATCCAACCGTGGCTGGTTGATTTGAAGGAGAGCGGGGTTATCACTGTGATGACAGACCCCGATCGCATATTGCCGCATACGGACCCTTTTGGCCGACAGATTCTGATTGGACACGGCGCCTTCATCGAACTGCTGGTGATCGCCCTGGCCTCTCAGGGTATTACGGCGGAGGTGGCCCTGTGGCCGCAGGGTGAGCTGGGTCCCGCCCTAAAGGACTGGGACAGTCGGCCCATTGCTCGCCTCACACTTAAGAATACCGGCGCGGTTAACGACCCGCTATTTGCCCACGTGCTCAAACGGCACACGCCTAAATCCGACTATGACCTGGGTCGTAAGGTTTCAGACCAGACCTTACGTGTGCTCATGGCCAGCGTAACCGACAAGGCGGTTCGAGTGGGCGGAACGGTGACCCCGGCGGATCTACTTCCGCTTCGTGAACTCTGCGTGAAGTCGGCGCAGGTTGAATTCCTGACGCCCCGCACGGTCCTGGAGACCTTGCAACTGCTGCGGGTGGGCCCCGACGAGATACTTCAGCACCGCGATGGCTTGGCCATCAACACATGGATGGCCCGGGCACTTAGCACCATCGGCCTGTTCGACCGCAGCACGCCCCCCGAGAAGGGCAGTCAGGCGTTTAAGGCGATGATGGCGCAAATGGAAGGAAACAGTCGTACCGCGATGGGATTCGTCTGGTTGAGCGGCAAGAATGGACGATCAGACCAGATCCATGCCGGGCGTGCCTACGTGCGACTGCAGCTTAAGGCCACCGAATTGGGATTGGGCGTGCATCCTATGAGTCAAGCCTTGCAGGAGTTCCCTGAAATGGCAGCCCATTACGCCAGTGCCCACCAATTGACACTAAATCGTCCTGCACCTGTCACTCCGGATGATGAGACATTGCATATGTTTTGCCGACTGGGCTATGCTGAAAAGCCGGTACCTGCCACCCCGCGGCGCACGCTAGCAGCCTTTGTGCAGGCCTGAGTTTTAGAAGCTCTGCCACTGTGTTGAAGATGCCAACCAGTCTCTTGGACTGCAGCCAACACGTTTTGTAAACACGCGTGTAAAGGCTGCAGGGCTTGAGTAGCCAATGTCCTTAGCAACCGCTTTTATGGGTGCCCCAGCAGCAATTCTTGATTGGGCCAGCGATATTCTCCATTCCGTTAAATATTCAAGCGGGGTGGTTTGTGCTGCTTCTCTAAAGTGGTTAGCAAAGCTTGCCCTCGACATACCCGCCACGGTGGCGAGCTCCTCCAGGGTCCACGGCCTTGCTGGGTCTGCATGCATTGATGTAATCGCCCTCAACAAACGCTCATCGGCAAGAGCCTTGGTAATACCGGAGGGAATCGTTTCTGTACGAATAAGATAGCGGAACACAACGAGAATGAAGTACTGGAGCAACTGGTTGACTCCAAAAGACTTGCCACAGCGACTTGAAAATGCTTCGTCCATCAAAAACTTGTGTATCACCTCAATCTCGGGTGCATCTGCCACCGGTATGAGAATGACGCTCGGGGTCACTGAGGTCAGGGGGTTCTTAAAACGCTGGCCGAACTCGAACTCCGCGCAGACAATCTCGGCCACAGGCCTGGGGATGAGGGTGTGCGCGGAACCCCTGGGCGAAAAGATCACACCAGGGCCCGTGAGCGTCCCCACAGCTTTGCCATCTGCCACAACCTCAACCGAACCAGATTTCAACCAATGAATGTGACCCTTGGCTGATTCCACCTGCCATTCAAATCGATTGCACAACACATCGGAAAAGAATACCCGCGCGGTGGGCGGGAACCTGTCGAGTAGCGGGCTAAGGCGATCCATACATCAGATTCTATACTTCAGGAGAAAATGTGAATGCCTGACAAGGAAACGCAGGTTAAAGACCAAAGTGATTAACAAACCAGGCGCTTAGTCGCTCTTAAAAACGCGTCGTAACGTTGATCCACCCTTCAGCTAAAACGTTCCCGTGGCGTTGCGTTGGTAAACCCGAGTATGACTGTCCGAAGTCCCCTGGTTTAGGGTGGCTGCGTTTCGGCCACCCCTTAGGATCATTCGTGCTGGTCAACCCATCGCGCGATAATGCGATGCAGTTGTGCAACGCCGTCTGTAAGAGCTGCGGGACCAGGTTGCAAGATATCTGCCGACTTTATCTCGTAGAGATGGCCCTCGCGCACTGCGGGAATGCAATCCCAGTCGGGTCTACTGGCCACGTTTTCCGGTCTGAATTTTTTTCCACACCACGAGCCGATGATAATATCCGGGGAACGCGCAATGACCGCCTGTCCATCGGAGATGATGCGGTTTTTGCCGAGAGATTCCTGAGCTAGTTCGGGAAATATGTCGATTCCCCCCGCGTACCCGATGAGCTCAGATACCCATTGAATGGCACTGATCTGAGGCTCGTCCCACTCTTCGAAATAGATGCGCGGTAGCCTTTTGCCCTCGCTCTGCCAGGTCTCTACGCGGTCCTGTATAGCCTGAAGAGCTTGTTGTCGCTCTGTAATCCAGCTTGTAGCCTCTATTGAGCAGCCGAGCATGGCTCCGACCTGGTAGAGCATTGAGTAGATTTCCGACACGCTGCGCTGGTTGAATACGGTTACCTGAATACCCGCGCGAATAAGTTGGCTTGCGATATCGGCCTGAAGATCAGAAAAGCCGAAGACGCAGTCGGGTCTCAACTCTAAGATCTTGTTAATCTTCGCGCTCAGAAAGGCACTCACCTTCGGCTTTTCTTCGCGTGCGCGCCTGGGGCGCACGGTATAACCGCTGATTCCCACAATTCGGCTTTCTTGGCCAAGAAGATAGATCCACTCTGTGGTCTCTTCTGTAAGGCATACGATACGCTGAGGTCCAAGGATCATTGTTTTTGCGCCAGGCTAACGATGGGGCGTACGACCGCCTAGCTTCCGTACTAGGTCGAACACGGACTGGCCTACTGCGTTGCCTAGCTGGAAATGAGCACGCACGGATGTATTGATAAAACGCACCACGCCACACTCGAAAGCGTCTTGCGCCTGCCCAATACACGCGGATTCATGGCTGTAGCAAAAGACCATAACCCCATAAGGCTCGAGGCGAGAAAGTGCAGCAATTCCGGCCTGATTCTTTCCGACGCCGGCATCATTCAGAAAGACGGCCCAGGGCTTGCGCGGTTGCGCCTCAACGTATCTCGATGAAGAAATGCCACCGTGAGACCCCGACACAACGATTCCACTCGACATTGCTGGTGTAATCTCTGTTATTGAATCGATGAGATAAAGATTTCGAGGATTAGTCACGTTCTTCCTTATTCGAATTACAATTACAGCCTGTTCGGTCACTGCCTACCGCATCCCTATTATTCCAAAAACACATGAGCAGTCGCCGCCGATTCATTCTGGGTAGCCTGGCCGTTGGTGCCGCGCTGGTTGTGGGCTGGGGCGTTTTGCCGGCGCGGCAGCGTCTACAAGGTAGCCGGCCCTTGCCGTTTGAGCCCGGGCAGAGTGTCTTTAGCGGCTGGTTGAAGATCGCTGCCGATGGCAGCGTTATAGTGCAGACGCCGAAGTCAGAGATGGGCCAGGGCGTGCACACCGCACTTGCCATGGTGCTGGCTGATGAACTGGATGCCGACTGGGCCACAGTGCGCGTGGAGCACCCGCCACTTGACGCGATCTATAACAACCAGGCCATGATGATCGACGGGCTGCCCTTTCACCCAGACAGCATGGGCATGGTGAAGCAGCTTTCGGCATGGCTTACGGCTAAGTCGATGCGTGAGTTCGGGCTCCAGGTGACAGGCGGCTCCTCCAGCCTGAAGGATCTCTGGCTGCCGATGCGCGAGGCCGGCGCGTCTGCCCGCGCCATGTTGTTGGCAGCCGCTGCTGCGCAGTGGGGTGTGAAGCCCGAGGATTGTACGGTGAGGGCAGGCGTTGTGGGCCACCCTTCGGGCAAGACTGCCACCTTTGGTGCGCTGGCCACCGCTGCCGCGCAGATGCCACTGCCTGAGACGGTGGTGCTTAAAAATCCGGGTCAGTTCAGCCTAGTGGGCAAGCCCATGCGCCGAATCGAGGCGGCGACGAAGGGCAATGGTCGCGCCGTCTTTGGTCTTGACCTGCAGCTTCCCAATATGCTGTTCGCCTCTGTCAGGATGTGCCCAACGCTGGGCGGAAAGGTTGAGGCGTTTGATGCGGGTGGCGCACAGGCGCTCTCTGGGGTGAAGAAGGTGTTGCAGGTGGCCGGACACCACGGGGGTGCCGCCGGGGTGGCGGTGATTGCTGATTCCCCTTGGCTTGCTCTGAAGGCCTTGGCCGAGGTGAAGGTACGCTGGAACGAGACTGCGGGGGCAGCATCGTTGAGCAGCCCTGCTGCGTTGGATAGCTTGGCCTCGGTGCTGGACAACGATGAGGGCTTGGCCTACTTCACGCAGGGAGCGGTAGATGATGCCTTTCGCACTGCGGCCCGAACCGTGCGGGCTGAGTATCGCGCCCCATGGTTGGCCCATATGCCCCTAGAACCCAGCAACTGCACGGTGCAATTCGACGAGGATAAAGCCACCGTGTGGGTGCCTACCCAGGTGCCGGGCCTCGCGCGCCGCGCCGCTGCATTGGTCTTGGGCCTACCCAGCGAGGCGGTAACGGTGAACGTGCAGTTCCTGGGAGGGAGTTTCGGGCGTCGGCTAGAAGTGGACTTTGTTGGCCAGGCCGCCGAGATTGCTCGGGCCATGCCCGGCGTGCCAGTGCAGACCTTTTGGAGCCGAGCTGAGGATACCCAGCATGATTTCTATCGCCCGGCCTGCGTCTCCCGCTGGGAGGCGGCGGTGGACGGGCAGGGCCGCCTTACCGGCGTGCGCAGTGTATCGGCGGGCCAGGCCATCGTGCCTGAAGTCTTGTCTCGGCTATTCGGCGTTTACGGTGGGCCGCTGGATAAAACGGCCTCGGAGGGGGCCTTTGACCAGCCTTATGAATGGCCGGCAGCACGCATCGCACATGCCAATGTCGCGCTTCCCATACCTGTGGGCTTTTGGCGCAGTGTGGGTCACTCCCACCATGCCTTTTTCAAAGAGAGTTTCGTAGACGAATGCGCGGCGGCGCTGGGTCAGGATGCTGTGGCCTTTCGCCTCGGGCTGCTGAAAAATCACCCGCGCCATGTCGCGGTGCTGAGGCTGGCAGCAGAAAGAGCCGGCTGGGGCACGCCCCTGGCGCCTGCCCCTGACGGTGTGAAGAAGGCCCGTGGCGTGGCCCTGCACCAGAGCTTTGGCAGCATCGTTGCGCAGGTGGTGGAGGCCTCGGTTGCGGCAGACAAGACCATCCGCGTGCACCGCGTTGTGGCAGCGGTGGACTGCGGCACTCCGGTCAACCCGAACCATATTGCGCAGCAGATGGAAAGTGCAGTGGTCTATGGCCTGAGCGCAGCGCTCTATGGCGAGATTACGCTGGAAAAGGGTCGCGTGCAGCAGAGTAACTTTCACGACTATGGCCTGTTACGTATAGATTCCTGCCCGGAGATCGAGACCCACATCATCCCCAGCGTCAGTCACCCCGAAGGCATGGGTGAACCCGGCTTGCCGCCTATTGCGCCCGCCTTGGCCTCGGCATTGTTTGCGCTCACTGGCCAGAGACTGCGCGCGCTGCCCCTTCAACTAGCTTAAGGAAACCGTGATGACCCGGATCACTGTTAACGGCAAGTCTGTTGCGCTAGAGGCCGAACCCGATACGCCGCTGCTCTGGCTGTTGCGCCACGAGTTAAAGCTTACTGGTACTAAGTATGGCTGCGGCATGGCGCTATGTGGGGCGTGTACCGTGTATCTGGATGGCCAGCCGGTGCGAAGCTGTATGACTCCGCTCTCCAGCGCCGCAGGAAAGACCGTGACCACCATCGAGGGCCTTGATGGCCCTGTGGCCCGGGCCGTGCAGGCGGCATGGGTGAACCTTGATGTGGTGCAGTGTGGCTACTGCCAGAGTGGCCAGATCATGGCAGCCGTGGCACTGCTCTCCAAGAACCGCAAGCCCAGCAATGCAGACATCGATTCCGCTATGAGCGGCAACCTGTGCCCCTGCGGTACCTATCCACGTATTCGCGCCGCCATTCATGAAGCTGCGCGGGAGCTATCCGCCTGACTGAAATACCAATACCCACTGGTGCAGGGTTGCTCAGTGTTCGGCAAGCGCGACTGATTTCACCTGTGCCCAGACCTTGGTACCGACTGCAATCTGCAGCCCGGCGGCAGCCCTTCGGGTGATTCGCGCCAATAGCGTGTGTTGCTCGTGACGAATGCGCACTAAGCAGCTTGCGGGATGAAAATCATCATGAATCGACTCGATAACGCCAGGCAATATGTTCTGTATGGAGCTGCCTTCTGGTGCCTTCATCGATAGGCTGACATCATTCGCATGGATATGCACACGCACTTTACTGCCAAGAGCAAGATCTCGATGGCGTAACCAGAGCCTTGTGCCGTGTAGGTCGATGCAACTGAGGTGAAAGGTGTGATCGTGTTGTGTCATTACACCATCCAAGACAACACCTGCCTCGCCTCCAACAGACGCAGCAAACAATGGGTTGGAGAGAACCTGCGATATTGGCCCTTGTACCTTTACCCTGCCGCGATCCAGTAACACGACATGGTCTGCAAGCCGCGTCAGCTCTTCCATGGTGTGGGTGACGTAGAGCATGGGCATGCGCAGCTCATGATGCATACGCTCAAGCCAAGGCAGGATCTCATGCCTGCGGGCGATATCAAGCGATGCAAGTGGCTCATCAAGAAGCAGAATCTTGGGCTGGGTTGCCAAGGCGCGAGCGATGGCCACTCGCTGGCGCTCGCCACCAGAGAGGCTTTGCGTTGAGCGCTCTAACAGGTGGTCGATACCCAGCAGGGTAATGGCTGAGGCCAAGGCAGTTGCTGCCCCGGGTTTTTTCACGCGGTCGATTCCAAACCGCAGATTTGCGCGCACATTCAAATGCTCAAAAAGGCTGGCTTCTTGAAAGACGTAGCCCAGGTCTCGGTCGTATGTCGGAACCCACTGGCCTTGCGTACTGTCTTGCCAAGTCTCCCCGCCAATCACGACTTGCCCTTGCGCCCGCTCCAGTCCAGCCACACAGCGCAAGATAGAGGTCTTTCCAGACCCGGAAGGCCCGAAAAGAACGGTTACTCCCTGGTCTGGCA
>Ga0194115_10003632_pt1 | contig 17219 bp, 17 predicted proteins | sample TA2MahsurfametaG_3_FD_148656 | JGI IMG/M metagenome (GOLD analysis project Ga0194115, IMG submission 148656) | Freshwater microbial communities from Lake Tanganyika, Tanzania - TA2015002 Mahale S4 surface | ecosystem: Environmental > Aquatic > Freshwater > Lake | place: Tanzania: Lake... | reverse complement strand
TGAGAATTGGCCAAAGGTAATGAATATACTATACAGACCGATAACAAAAAAGCTAGGAGATAATTATTGGATAGAAAAATATGTAGGGGGTAAGGCTGAATGGAAATGGCTGGATATACCCATGTCCGTACACTTTGGAGCACTTTTTTTTTTATTCAATTTATTAACGGACTTACTGAGCGCTACCCTGAAATATACGAAGATGGAGGAAGCGCCTCCCCAATACAAGCAAATTTTGGAAAGAAGTGGGGAAGCTATACTACAATTGTTGAGCTCGCAGGTGGTGATATCACCCGCTTCAACTCTATTTCCGAAGAGCCCTTAGAGAAATGCTTACTATATCTTTGTTATCGTGCAGATAAAAACTTAATGGAATCACTAATACATAAGGAGTCTCTAAATCGTATGAAAGGATAATGATAGAAAGGTTATCGTTTGTTATTATTAAAAAGTATCTTTAAATCATGCCGACAAGATGGAGCAATAGCAGAAACGGACTACTTCGTTATTCTGTAAATAGAGAAAATAATTCAGGCATATTCATTGGTCCAACTTTAGGATTAAGTTCTCCAAAAAATAGTAGGAGGGCTTGTTTATGTTTGGACAAGAATACTTATGATGTGGCATGTTGCAAAGGATACTTAATAAATCAGGGTATTGGTGTAATTGAATCCGCAACTCGTACAAAGGGTGGTGCGTTTAGTGATGGATACTCTGATGGATTTGATATTGTATTAGATTAAAATCGTAAATAAAAAGATATGGCTGAAATTACTAAACAGGCCCTAAAGGTACAAAATAACACAGAATTTCCAAATAATAATAATGGTGCTATCACTCCTACAAAGCTAAGAGGATTTAATGTGGATATGATTGACTCGCTTGTTGATGAGATATCATATAATGTAGATAGTGCGAGTTGGAATCAACAAATAGATTCATTAGAAAACTTTACTGCTTCACTTGCAACTGACTTCGTAACAACGAGTTCATTCAATTCATTTACACAATCCGTAAATAGTACAACGGCATCATTAGTGGGTTCAGCAAGTTTAGCACTCGTTACAGCATCTTTCAATAACGGTACCCGAAACCTACTATTCACTAAGGGTGATACAACTACTTTTAGTGTAAACATACCTGATGTGAGTGGTAGTGCAGGAGATTTTGTAACCACCGCTTCTTTTAATTCCTTTACTCAATCTACGGATTCTTCCCTTTCTCAATTAAATCAGAGTACAGCATCTCAGGGGATAAGTATTGATGCCTTAAACATAAACAGCGGTAGTGTAAACATTTCGATAACAAACCTAAACTTAACAACAGCCAGCTTAAATACTGCAACAGCATCTTTAAACACATCAGCTAGTTTAGCATTATATACTGCATCATTCAATACGGGTACAAGAAACCTAACTTTTACAAAAGGAGATACAACGACATTTGCGGTAAATATACCTGATATAAGTGGAAGTACAATAAATACTGCCAGTTTTGCAACAACAGGTAGTAACACATTCATTGGTAACCAAATCATAAGTGGAAATATTCTACCACAAAATAATAATGAGGGTAAAATTGGTGATGATACTTACAAATGGAATCAAATAAATGTAAATGGAAATGGAAATTTTGGACAAATTTCAGCACCCAATAGAAATTCAATGGGTACAATCAGATTCCAAAATCAACAGAATGAATTTCCTCTTTCATTTTTAGAAGCGAGAGAAGTACTTGGTTTAGGTTCAGGCGTTAATACCCATATGTATTATGGCACAGGCTCAAATGGAGATGCATTAAGAGAGTTTGTATATGCCCAATCAGGCTCAGATGCAGATTTCACATCAGTATCTGCATCATTCAATACGAGAATAAATAATATTACAGGTAGTGGTGGTTCAACCGATACAGGCTCACTTTTAGTAACTGCATCTGTATCACTTAATACAATAACATTTACAAAAGGTAACGGATCAACATTTGGGATTACAGTCAGCACAGGTTCACTCCCTACAGGTGTGGTATCAGGCAGTGCTCAAATAACCGGGTTTGGATTCGTAAGTTCTTCATTTACTGAAAGTGTAGTGACGGCATTAGTAACGAATAGTGGTGCAAGTTATTACATAATAGATGGAATTGATAAACCTAAATTATCATTTGCGCCAGGGATTACATATAGATTTGACTTATCAGGTATAGTAGGTTCTCATCCATTCCGTTTTTCCACTTCACCAAATGGCCCAACGGAATACTATACAGGGGTAACATCAGGCTCAGGCTTTATACAAATAGAAACAGGCTATAATACGGCTACTCCACTTTATTATTATTGCACAAACCATAGTGGTATGGGTAATGAAATAAATTCACTAAGGATAGAGAGTTTACAAACAACGGCCTCATTTAACCTATATACCGGCTCAACTAATACTGCAACTCAATCTCTATTCAGTTCAGCATCTTTAGGATTGACTACAGCATCTGTATCACTTAATACAATTACATTTACCAAAGGTGATAATACTACATTCGCTCTGACTGTAAATACAGGCTCTGGCGGTGGAGGAGGAGGAGCAGCATTCCCATTCACAGGCTCTGCGGAAATTACAGGTAGTTTGCAAGTAACAGGTAGCGTTAGAGGTGCTGTTATAGTCCTGACAGTTGCAAGTTCTACAGCATCTGTTAATTTCGATTCAGGGAATATGTTTACCCTAACTCTTCCTTCTGCATCAACGCATATTAACCCAACAAATATAAAAGCAGGCCAAACCGTAAATATACAAATTACACAACCAACCCCTGGAACAGGCAGTGTAACATTCCCTTCAAATGTTAAATTTGCAGGTGGAAATGATTATGAAGCTACTACGACAGGCTCTGCGATTGATATGTTGACATTAGTATCTTATGATGGAACAAACGTATTAGGAACATCAATTAAAAACTTCTTATAATATGATTGCACCAGCAGCATTTGAAGATTTAACTTTCCCACAACAGGGGTTACAATATTGGACAAAATATGAATTTAATCAATGGAGTAGAGCTGGCTTAAATTATTTTAATTCAGGAAGTAATTCAATATCATATACAACAGCATCTTTACTTCATACAGGTATGGGTGCACTAAACGCAGGAGCTTTAGCTAATAATGGAAAATTATATTTAGGTTCTTATGGTAATAATAATGTTTGGACTTTAGATACCCTAACGGATACAACAGCATCAATAGGAACTTTTTCCAACAATTGTCAGTCTGCATTTTATAATGCTTTTACTAATAAAGTTTATTTTGTTATTGATGGAAATGTTAAAGTTGTTGATTGTGTAAATGATACTAATCAAAATATTCCACTACCTTTTGGTGGACAATGTATAGGATATGGTGTATCATTAGATGGTAATTATGCTTATGTAAATAATTTCTTCTCCAGTGCAAATATTGCTACGCTTAATATGAACGCAACAGGCTCATCAAATTCATATAGTGGTGCATTCGCAGGCGACCCATTAAAAGGAACTATGGGATGGGATAATAAAATGTATATGGGATGTGGTGGAGGAAGCACAGGTATTAAGGTTTATAACCCTGCAACAAATACAGTTGCAAATTTAGCAGTGCCTGGTAAAGGAGGTTTGGGTGATAGTTATAGAGATATAGTTCAACACTATAATGGATATCTTTATTCATTTCCGGCATATAATTCAAACTATCCAATAATTAGAATAGACCCGACAACATCAACAATAACTAATGTAATTGCAAGTATCACAGACCCTAGAGTATTTAGTGTGTGTGTAGGAGCAGATGGTAGAGTATATGGTGTTGGAAATGGTGATGCACCAGGGTATGGTGTATCAATATATAATACGATATCAAATACATATACATTAGAGAGTATATCCCAAACCAAAAATTTTAGATTAATTAAAATGGGTGCTAAAGGTGACCTGTATATGTTTAATACAGCAGGAGAATGTTGGAAAAAGACATGTTTAAATAATGGTGGCACAATAAAAGCATTACAAGAATATAACGGAATTGTGGGTAGATTTCAGACAACATAAATAAAAATAATTACAAATAACAAAATGTATGTTATTACTATAACTGCATCTAAAACAAAAAAATTATGAACGCGAAGAAAGTATTAAGTAAGATAGTAGAATTCCTTTCGGTAGAAGAAGTGGAATTAACATATGCAAAATTAGCAGATGGAACTATTGTTGAATCACCAACATTTGATGTGGGTGAAAAAGTAGAGGTGATTGGAGAGGATGGTAAAAAATCCCCTGCACCTGATGGAACTCACGAACTATCTCTTAAAAAAGAAGATGGTGAGGAAAATCTAATTAAGATAAAAACAGAAGGCGGCATTATTACCGAAAGAGAAAATGTAGAGTTAGCCGATGTAGAAACCGAAGAGGTAAAAGATATACCTCAATCAGGTACTTATACTGAAGATGATGAAGTAGCAGAAGTGCCAGGCGGTGAAATGGAAGGTACATTCAAAGGTGCCGAAGAAGGTAAAGAGGAAGAGAAGGAAATGAGTATTGTTGAATTAGGCAAGAAAATGGAAGATATGGTTTACAGAATTGAGGAAATGGAAAAGAAGATTAACGAAATGGAAACCAAAAAAGAAGAGGAAAAGAAAGAAGAAAAAATGGAAGATGAGGATGAAGATGAAGAAATGGAATTACCTAAATTAGATGGTGCTCCAATAGATGAAACAAACATGTCTCAGTTCGCCGAAGTAAATAGAAAAAATTATGGTAAGAAGATACAAAATTCACAATCATCTTTCTTATCAAAACTTTATAAATAAATTAATTATTACAAAAACAAAAAAAATGAAAAGTAAACAAAATTTCACACTCCCAACAATCACCACAACTTACGCTGGTGAGGCAGCTTCTGGCTATATTGCCGCTGCTCTATTGAGTGCGAACACGCTTGACAAGAAGTTAATTACTATCATGCCTAATGTAAAATTCAAATCTGTATTACAGAAGTTGGATGTATCAGGTATTATGCAAGATGCTTCTTGTGATTTCGTAACCTCAGGTTCGGTTGCGATTTCTGAAAGAATTTTAGAACCAAAAGAATTACAGGTGAACTTACAATTGTGTAAGCAAGAGTTTGTAGATTCATGGAATGCATTGCAATTAGGTTTTTCAGCTTTTGATGAAATACCAAAGAACTTCACGGATTACTTGGTGTCATACGTTGGCGGAAAAGTTGCAGAAGCAACTGAGCAAAACATTTGGCAAGGTACATCAGATGCTACCAATGGTCAATTCCAAGGATTTGAAGCACGTTTTTCAGCTTCAATCGCAGCAGGTGGTGCAACAGCAGTATTAGCAGCAAAGAGTGGCTCAGCAAATATCTCTGGCTCAATTACTTCAGCTAACGTATTAGACAAATTAAATTTTGTTGTAGATACAATCCCTGCAACTGTATATGGTAAGCCAGATGTATTATTGTATGTTTCTACTAACGTAGCAAAAGCATATCAACAGGCATTAGCAGGTGGTGCTATCGGAGCAAACGGATACAATAATTCAATGAACGTGGGCGAGAAGCCTTTCAACTTCAATGGTATTGAAATCGTATGGTGTCCTGGTATGAGTTCTAACAAAATTGTAGCAGCACAAAAATCTAACTTATTCTTTGGAACAGGCCTCTTATCAGATTACAATGAAATACGTGTACTTGATATGGCTAACTTAGACGGTTCGCAGAATTATAGAATAGTGATGCGCTTTACTTCAAACGTACAATTTGGTATTGGACAAGATATCGTATACTACGGAGCATTCGCATAATTAACTAACCTTTAAAAATAAAGTATATGTCTTGCTTATTAACACAAGGTAGACAGGAAGTTTGTAAAGAGAGTATCGGTGGATTAGCCGGTGTTTATTTCTTAAACTACACAACTTCTTCGTTTACAAAAAATGGTAGTGGTGAAGTAACAGCTTTACCATCAGGCTCAACAGTTTATTTTTATGAACTGAAGGGTAATAGCTCATATACTGAAACCGTAAATAGTTCAAGGGATAATGGTACTACATTCTTTTCACAAGAATTAACCCTGAATCTTAAGAAACTTACAAATGAAATGACTACTCAATTAAAGCTTATGGCTTATGGTAGACCTCAAATCGTTGTATGGACTAATAACGGACAAGCATTATTGGTTGGTGAAAGAGAAGGTGCAGACGTAACAGCCGGTACAATACAAACAGGTGGAACATTAGGAGACCTTTATGGTTATTCCGTAACCTTTACAGGTATGGAACAATTACCAGCGGCTTTTCTAAGTGGAAGTACAACAACAAATCCTTTCGCCGGTTTGTCAGCTCAACCAACAATCGTATATAGCTAATATTCAGTATTTGCTAAAAATATAATAACCCAGCCCCGTAAGGCTGGGTTTTTTATTATTTGATTATGGGGAGATAATATGTTGTTATTATTATATAAAAGCCAGATAATGCTTTCATATTTTATATCTCAATCAAACGATTATACATTCAGGACACAAATTACAGCCAGTAATCAGTTTACAATGTCTTTGCAAGATATGACGACATTAGAAACATTTACAGGTAGTATTACCTCAATGTCTTACGAACCTTATGAGAGTTATGTTTCATTTTCATTGAACATAAGTGGTGCAATAGTTGGACAGGAATATAGGGCAACACTCTTAAATTCAGGATCCGCATTGCCACTTTTTAATGGAAGTATTCAAGTATATGCATCTCAATCCTTAGATAAATCAGTATATGAAAACCAAAACAAAGGATATATCTCACACCAAAGCCCTAATAGCTATATAATAATAAAATGACCTTATGAAATTACAATCTAAATTTTCGGTTATCAATGTCAATACAAATGCACTTCCTATCATTATGGAAGATACTAAAACACGTTTTGGTTGGATTCCATTTGGTGTTTATGGACATGATGATTTCTTTGATGCCGTAACTCTTGCTTACAATAATTCAACAACCAATGCAGCATGTATAGAAGGTATATCTGATTTGATATTTGGTAAAGGGCTTTATAGTAAAAATGAGGATTTCCAAAACCTTTTAAGTAAAATAATTCCACAAGAGGAAATAAAAAGAGTTGCATTTGACCTTAAGTTATATGGTAATGCTGCTCTGCAAGTATATTGGAATGATGAACATACAAAGATAGTAAAGATGTATCAGGTGCCTGTTCAGACCCTAAGGGCTGAAAAATTAGGCAATTCACCTTCTATACAAAACTATTATTATTGTGTAGATTGGAATGACCAAAGAAAGGTAAGAGAAAAGAAAAAGATACCGGCTTTCGAAACAAGTAATGAAAAAATGGAAATACTTTACATAAAACATTACTGCCCTGGCTTTTATTATTATTCTCTACCGGATTGGGTATCTGCATTACAATTTTCAGTTTCAGAAGCTGAATTAAGTAATCTACATTTACACAATATTACAAATGGTTTCTTACCCCTTGTAATGGTAAACTTTAATAATGGAGTACCTGCACCGGAGGAGAGACAAACAATTGAGGACCTCCTTCAGGCTAAGTTTACAGGTACAAATAATGCAGGCCGTTTTATGTTATCGTTTAATGATGACCCGGCTACTGCACCAACAATCAATCCTATATCAATAGATAATTTGCATGAAAAATTCCGTTATGTAGCAGAATATGCACAGGATAGAATCCTTGTATCACATAGAGTAACCTCACCACTTCTATTTGGTATCAGAACTGCAAATAATGGATTTTCATCTCAATCAGAAGAAATGAAAACTGCATTTTCTATTTTCCAAACAATGACGATAATGCCGTTCCAAAACTTAATTGTAAATGCATTAGATTATGCTTTACAAATTGGAGGATACAAAAGTAACGAATTGTATTTTGAACAATTAACACCATTAGTAATCCTATCAACAACGGCAGAGGAAACTGATAAAACTATTGGACAAGTAGAGGAAGAAGTAAATGATTCAATGCAGACACCAACAGAGGGGCAGGATGATGCGGAAATAAATCCGGATGAAACGATACCAAAACAGGATTTAGAAGAAATGACGAGATATGTAAAGCCTGCACATTTTAGTAAAGAATACCAAATAATGAAATAATATGTCATACGCACTTTTTATAACAAGAAACGATATAATTAAAAACTCGCCACTGCAAGGTGCCATAGATGCAGATGCACTCTTACCTTTTGTAAGAACAGCACAGGACAAATACCTTAAGAATCTTTTAGGAACTGTCCTATTTGAATATCTACAGGCACAAATAGTTGCCGGAACATTTGGGAGCCTTTCATCCTATTATCAGGATTTGATGGATGACCATATAAAGTATACACTACTTTGGTATGCGTGTGTTGAGTATATACCCTTTTCCTCAGTCCAATTCAAATCAAATGGTGCTGTAAAGCAACAGAGTGAACAGGGGATTGCACCAACAAAAACCGAAGTAGATTATCTAAAGGGAATGGCCCAAGCAAATGCAGATTATTACGCATTGAGATTACAAAACTATTTAATATCATTTTCAAATAATATTCCACAATATTTGGAAAGTGTGGGAAATCAAACACAGATTTATCCAGACCAGTCAAATCAATATTTTGGAGGAATACAATTATAAACTATGCCAAATCAACAAATTGTAAAGGATACAGGGGTAAATTATTCTCTCTATTACAATGTCCTAAATTACTTTAAGACAATAATGAGAAATCATCCTACTATCCAATCGGTAACGTATGGTGATATAGATACAATAGATGATAGGGAATACCCTGAATATCCATTAGGTAATATCCTAATAACAGATACATCCTTTGGAACTTCGGTTACAAACTTTACAATACAATTGATTGTAGCAGATAAACAAAAGTTATTGAATAACGAATCTTCAGGTAGTACAAATGCTCAAACAATACCTTTTTATGGTGTAGATGATATGGTTGATATACACGCCAATACTCTTGCTGTATTAAATGATTTGACAGCATATACACAAAGAGGTGTTGCCGGTTTTGAAATAAATGGAGATATAGTATGTACTCCTTTTTCAGACCGATTCAATAATGGGTTAGCAGGGTGGTCAGCCACCTTTGAACTAACCACCCACAACGATAAAAACCGTTGTCTTTTTTTTTTAATTAACCCCTCTGGTAGTGGGTATATTATTGAAAATTGTGCGGATGGTGAACAATATAAAGCAGTTCTTACCGAAAGTGGTAGTATAGGACAGGTATTTGCAAGTAGGTTTTTTCCTAATACTAATATAGACCTTACTACCTATTTAGGTTTGAATTGTTATACGATAGTAGATACATTTGAAGGTGAGAATGATTATAATTACGTCAATTTACCGATTTTGTATATACCTGAGCCTGATTTTGGAACGTGTGAATATTGTAACTTATGGATAAATCCTCAAACATGGGAAACATCACCAGCGAGGTGGCAAGGGACATTCGGAGAAATAAGGCAATGGCAATTTGTATAAAAACTAAAACAAAGATAAATGGCAGGTTTAAATAATTTATTTATTTCACAATCATATCAGGGATTAATTCACTTTGCTTCTAATACAGGCTCTGTTTCCGCATTGGGATTAGTTGAAGATGGATTAGGTAATGGATTAGGTCTCTTCTTAAATAATAACGGAGACCTGAAAACAACTACTTCAATAAGTTCTTCAATAATTGAAGCGGGGACTCTTCGTATAAAAAATCGAATTGAATTAACGGGTAGTATTGATATAGATGGACCTGTGACAGCATCTTCTGCATTTATAGAAGGTGATTTAAGTGTTAGCGGAACCCTATTCTCTAATAAAGTTGTAACCCTAATAGAATCATCTTCAATTATATTTTCCTCAGGTAGCAACATATTAGGTGATTCTACGGCAGATATTCAAACCCTTAATGGAACTGTCATTGTATCGGGAAGTGAGGAAATTACCGGGTCTCTATTCGTTACAAATAATATTTCAGCATCTTCTATAAGTGGGATTGGAAATGTAACCGCATATTCCGAATCAGTAGATAGTAGATTGGATATTGTTGAAGCGACAGCATCCCTTTTCATACCATTCAGTACATCAGTAAATAGTAGATTAACAGAGTTAGAAACTACTTCATCTTATCTCAATGGGCCATTTAGTGCATCGGTTGATAGCCGTTTGGATGCAGTAGAAGGGTTTACAGGCTCAGAAGGTTTAGTGACTACGGCTTCATTCCAAACATATACCGCATCAATCGGATTGGATTTGAATTCCATTCATATCTCAACCGGGTCTCTAAACCAATTTACATCATCTGCTAATAGCCGATTAAATACATTAGAATCGGTAACTGCATCATATGCAAATAGTGCGAGTGTTGCATCAGCAATATCATCATTAAGTGCAAGTGTTGCAACAACTGATAATGGACAAACCGAAAGAATAAACGGTTTAGCATCATTTACAGCCTCATATGCGACTACTGGCTCAAATAATTTTATTGGTAATCAAACCCTAACAGGAAGTTTATTAATATCCTCATCTGTTGTAGATGATTTGAGGGTAATCGGAAATTCTATATTTTCAGGAAGTGTAAGGGGTAATGTATCCTCATTATCTATATCTTCTAATACTGCGAGTATGGATATATCCCAAGCAAATTTCTTTACACTTACATTAGTATCAGGTAGTAGTACCCATATTTCTGCATCAGGGATAAACCCTGGCGAAACAATTGGATTGAGAATTACTCAACCATCTGTTGGATTTGGTACAATAACCTTTGCACCAAACATTCGTTTTCCAATTTCATTCCCATATGTAGCAACACCTTCAGGTAGTGCAGTAGATATTATATCATTTCAAACATATGATACTACATTCTTATATGGAGTGGCAGTAAATACTATGAGATAATTATGTATATACCCTCATCATTTTTTGGTGCACAAAATAGTTGCTTTACAGTAACCACAACTAAAATAAGCGGAAGTGGAGCAATATCAAGTGGTAGTTTTGTATCAGGTGGATTTACATGGGATTATTATAGATTCGCAAATACAGTAGATACAGTTATAGATAGTAGTAGTGCGGCACCATTAGTATTTAGGGCATCCATAAATATATTGAGCGGCTCGACAAGTCAAGCAAAATTATTTTTAGTTGGTGGTGGTGGTGCCGGTGGACACGGTACAGGAAGCGTTGTAAGTGGATTTCCAGAAACAGCCGGCGGAGGTGGTGGTGGAGGCGGAATAGTTTATTATGACCAATTCCCTTTATCAAGTGGCTCATATACGATAGAAGTGGGCGCTGGTGGAGGTAATGCACTAAATGGATTTACTCAGGGTAGACAAGGTGGAGATACTACATTTCAATACAAAATTCCATATACCCCTTTTACATCAAGCATTTTAACTGCATATGGTGGAGGTAAAGGTGGATATGTTACAGGATATCCCGACGGAATTAATCAAGGTGTTTCTGGTGGAAGTGCTGGTGGTGCAGTGGTTAGTTATAATCAAACCGGTTTTGGCACTCTTATTCAAGCAGGTTTTGATGGCTTTGGTGGAATAAATGGAGAAAATCAAGGTAATGATTCAGGGGTTATTTCTGCTAGTGTAGATGGGCCAAAAGCTACTGGTGGAGGTGGAGCAGGGGCAGCAAGTCCAAGTCTTCCACCGAATATAACTTCAAAAGGTGGCGATGGTGCACTATATAACCTAACAGGTACCGCTTTATATTATGCAGGAGGCGGTGGTGGTGCTTATGCTGCTAGTCCAACAGGAGGAGGAGCTGAGGTAGCTGCGCAGGGTTCTGGTAGTGCAGGATTTGGTAATGGTGGTGCCGGAAAAGGTTATAACCGAACTGCTGATACAACTGCAACAAGTGGTGTTGCTATCGTCGTAATACCAAGATGTATAACTTATTAAATCCGGAATCTAATGGCAACACTCTTACAAGTAGCACAAAAGTTAGGTGATTTAACAGTAGCAAAAGCACCTAAAAAAACTGGTAACCTTAAAAGGAGATTAAAAACAGCAAACACAGGCAGAAAGATATTAGGTGGAATGAACTCTGCTCAAGCTGAAAAGAGTATTATACAGGATTTAAAGAGTGGTACATATACTTTTGAATTCAATATTGATGTTGCACCTGATGGAGCGGAATATGGACAATGGTGGAATAAACCAACAGTAAGCCGTACAGTCCGTAAAGGTAATACCCGTAATATCCCTGATGGGATTGATTTTGGTGAGAAAGCATACCTTGATCCTGGCTTTCAAAATATACTTAATGATTATATAGCAGGCCTTACTGACAAATTAGTTACGGGTTTAGAAAAGGAGATTGATAAGGAATTAGGTTAGTATCAAATACAGATACCTAAAAATTGGTTATTATATAAATCCTTCTTAATATGGCTTTATCCATTACTCAAAATCCTGCAGTAGTTAGTTTAGCACAATCACCGATTATATTTACGGTATCAGAAAGTACACCTGTATATACCTCATCTTCATTTGCATACATTGGAGATTTATTATATTGGACAGGTAGTTTACAAAACTCATCTTCAGCAGAAGAATATTATATAATCAAATATCCAAATAATCAAAATGTTGGTATATTTGACCTTAACAGAATTATTAATTCTACACTTACAGATTTAGCGATTGCCAACTCTTCTAATGTAACTTATTATGCAGTAGATTTTTATTGGCAATACCTATCAGGCTCTGTATACGCTACAGGCTCACATATCCAATCAGCCACTTTTAAAGCGTTGGATGGATATGGTGTATTTCAGGAACCAATAGGACAGGATATAACGGCATCAACTGTACATTGGCCCCTAATGACATCAGGCCCTGTAACACAATCTGCATTCTTAACAAATTATGGAACATCAGGTGTATGGGGTGGTAGTAATGATGGTGCGCCTGTACCTACAAAAGTTGTTTATAGTGGCTCAAACGGACAGAATGGAAACTTTAATGTATCGTTTACAACCGCATCTACAAATCAAATAGCCGCATATCCAATAGGACCGGCTGAGGCTACATTTCCAATTGTGAACCAAACCGGTTTAGAATCATTTACCGTTCAGGCATTCTCTGGCTCAACGGCCTTAGGAACACCAATAAAGTATGATATAGTATGTGAACAAAAATATCCTAATGTAAGAATAAAATATAAAAATCGTTTTGGACAATTTGATTATATTAATTTTAATATGATACATAGAGAGTCATTCTCTACAAACAGAAAAACTTATCAACCACAATTAGGTACATGGGAAAGTGCTACATTTGGATACCAAAATTACGATACAGCAACACAGGCTTATATTGTAGACTCTAAACAAACTATAACCGTAAATTCAAACTGGTTACCCCAAACATATAATGAAATACTAAAACAATTATTGGTATCAGATGAAATCTATTGGGTATATGATGAAGCCGGAAATGATGTGAAACCCCTAACAATTGTAACAGAAAATATACAATTCCGTACCGGTGTAAATGATAAATTAATTCAATATACATTTGAATTCCAATATGGACAACCTTATAAGTTAATAATGTAATGGGTATAATAAGTACACAAGGGTTTACTTTTCGATTAGTAGCAGATGGCACACAATTGGACATATTTGATGATGAAGATATACAATTATCAAATAATGTTACAGGTCTATTTGATATAGGGGTATTGCCCTCAGATTTTACAAGACAGATAACCCTACCGGGTACAAAAGTTAATAATGCTTTTTTTGAGCATGTTTATGATATCTCTATTGATTCACCTTTTCTTTTTGCAACAAATATAAAAGTCCCTGCATATATTGATTTTGATTCGGTATTAGTTTCACAAGGGTATTTACAACTTAATAAAGTAAATGTAAGGGCGAATAAATTTATTGAAAGTTATGAGGTTACCCTATTTGGTTCTCTATCTTCTTTTGGTAGGGATACAAACAGATTGTTTCTTACAGATTTATCAACATTGACTCAATATAATCATACAGCATCTTACAATAATATTACAGCAAGTTGGACCGGTTCGCTATTTAACGGAGATATAGTTTATCCACTTGCAGATTATGGTACAGGGTATAAATACACCTCAGGGGATTTAGTAACATTTGGAATAAATACAAATGAGGGTGCCCTTAGTGTACAAAACTTTAAACCTGCCATTAGAGCAAAAGTAGTATTGGATGCAATCTTTTCTGAAAATGGTTTTACATATTCATCCTCATTTATAGATGGTGGAGGATTGGATAATATCTATATGATTTGTAATCACTCACTAAAATACCCTGAATTTACAGGGGTAGATTTAGAAGGGTTTGGTAAGATAAAGGTAGCACCCATATCCGGTAGTGGCATGACAGATGTGGTGCTAAGTTCAGGCTCATTTACTACACTTAATTGGTATAATGAATTATCTGACCCGCAGGGTTTTTATAATGATGGAACGTATAGAGTGACTAAGGAGACTAATCTTTCAGGGATTCTAAACATAAACGTAAATGTAAGTTGCTCAGTAAATAATATGCCAGGAACATTTTCAGCAAATGGGACATGGCAATTAAGATTAGTCGAAACGGGTAGTTTTAATCAAGTCGCAATAACAGCATTACAATCATACATAACCTTTTTTGACCAATTACAAAATAGCCGAACAGGTGGTATTAATCAAACTTTTGAATTAGGACAAAATTTTAAATTATATGATATACCCATTGGTGATTACTATTTTCAAATCCGTCAATCACCGAATAACGCACCACCCACAGGGCAACCGCTTGTGACACTTGATCCTGGTGGTTCAACTAAATCATTCATTCAAATAACAGAAGTGAATCAGGCTGCAGATGGTAGAGTTGTAGATATACCCTCAAATATGCCATTCGGAACAAATGGAATAAAGCAAATTGATTTTATAGTAGGTTTACAAAGAAAATTTAATTTAGTAATTTATCCAAGTAAAAGGAATCAGGACCAATTCATTATTGAAACTTTTAATGAATGGTATAAGATGGGAAGAAGATTTGATTTTAACCGATTTATTAATTTAGATGAGATAATAGAAGTAATCCCTGCTAATAATCTGGCTGTAAATCAATTAACCTTTGGAGATACCCTTGACCAGGATTTTATATCTCAACAATTTAGTAAAGCAGCAAATAGAGAATATGGTAAAGTATATTATACAGATACACAAAACTTTTTTTCTCAAGGTAAGTTTGAAGTAAAAACTACATTTGCTTCTTCTCCACTTATACGAATTGAGGGAACAGGTTTATCAGGCTCTGTTGGTGGAATAATACCGCCTGTTGTTGCTTATCAATATACAATAGGGGGCAGAGGTTGGTATGATAATAATACAGCATGTACACAAACTTACAATTATCCAACAACAGTTTATTCATTAGAAAGTAATCCTGCTGCAGTTACTCAATTATATGCAGATGCTGGCCTAACAACAACATTTGATGGTCAATTCTCTTATTGGAAATATGGTTATCCATATCTGGCACAAAAATATTCAGCTTACATAGATAATGTAGGACAAGTTTCACTAATTTTACCTTGTTAATCCATGTCACAACAAATCATACCCATATTTATACCAACTTACATTTCAGATGCAACTTTTAATCCCAGTCGTGTCCTACCTCGTCTATTTTTCTTTAATGGATTAGTCGAATGTGAAAATTATTATATAGAAAGTGGCTCACTTACCGAAGCAGGTGTTGTGAAAGAACAAACGAGTTTTCCATATTTTGACAACTATAATGTTGTCACAGGAAGTTTTCCAACTGATGGAAGTAAATCATTACTATTCAATAATGAAGCCGTATCATATGGTTCACTTCCATCTCAATCCCTTTACAGCACGTATTGGGATACTTATATTTCATTACTATACAATCCAAAGACAAGATTGTTGTCTTGCAAAGCCATTATACCACTTGCTGATTATGTAGAAATGGAATTGAATGATATTGTAAATTTTAGAGGAAATTATTATCACCTTCGTGCAATAAATAATTATTCCCTAAAAGATGGGGTTTGTGAAATTCAATTATTAGGTCCTATCATACCTGATACATTTAGTGATTTACAACCAACACCTGAGCCCGCACCTACTGGTGGATTTGCTGAAGTCAGTTGGTCTTTTACAGAATCTAATGGTGCAAATGGTAATTTCGGTATATATCGTAATGGTTCAAATGTAGTTACGGCTACGGCTACCTCTACAGGTAATTTAAGAGTATCAGGCTCAGACGTTATCAATGCGGAATTATACCCTGTAAGTTGGGTAGCGGGGACTTCTATGAGTTTAAATATCAATGGTGGAGCGACAGTTGCGTCATCAGCATCAACTGATGTAACAATAACAGGCTCATTTACAGCACAGACAGGTTCTCTTTACTTCATTACAGGCTCAATTAATTTTAATTCTCCAAGTGGTTGCTGTACTCCAACCCTTAATACAGCATCTGTAAGTGGAGGGGATATACAAATATTCTTTACAACAGGTAGTGCCGGTTGTGATGCATGTAATTCTACAACTATACAAACTTCAACCGATGGTGTAACATTCGGTAATAATAATACTGCCGGTTGTACTTCACCTCGTACTCTGACACTACCAACCTCATCTCTATATTATCGTATAAGAGTTGATTGTGCTACCACTTCATCAGGCTTTTCAAACTCTTACCATTTCATAAGTGGTAGTGGAACAGCTACCTTATTGTGGAGTTTTACTGAAAGTAATGGTGGAAATGGTATATATGATTTGTATATAAATGGAACATCAGTTGAAAACAGAAACTCTTCAGCAAATGGTACATATACAGTATATGTAGGTGACGTTATAGAAGTTGGATGTAATGCTGACCAATGTACGGGTGGTGGAAATACTTATACAAATATTCAAGTTACCGGTGAGATAACAGATGCAGCATGCCAGAATAATGGTTCTATTCCTTCATACCTTTCACCTGGCTATACAGTTGTTAGTGGAGATATAGGAACTAATTTGGCAGTGGATTTGACGGTGAGTTGTAATAGTGCTTGTCTATAATGTGAAACGGAAATATTGTTATTATGATAAAGGATATAATTGATTTACTAAATACAAACCATTTCTA
>Ga0194115_10003630_pt1 | contig 17225 bp, 17 predicted proteins | sample TA2MahsurfametaG_3_FD_148656 | JGI IMG/M metagenome (GOLD analysis project Ga0194115, IMG submission 148656) | Freshwater microbial communities from Lake Tanganyika, Tanzania - TA2015002 Mahale S4 surface | ecosystem: Environmental > Aquatic > Freshwater > Lake | place: Tanzania: Lake... | reverse complement strand
CAAAGGACAACAAACATTCTCATTGACTGTCAATGGTATAAAGCCAGTTGTGAGGAATGCGGTTCTGTATGAGGTGGGGCGAGTCTCTCGACGCTGTCCGCATTCCGTACCAACCTCTAATACTCCTTGATCCATGCCATGTTTTGGGGTGATTATCTTACATGGATGATGAGATACCGACGATTTTGTTTCGTCCGGATTACTTTCTACCTCGTTGGGAGTTGGAACGGTTGGGAATTCGAATGATAATACGTCGTAGGAAGAAGGGCGACACTTGATGGAATGTATCAGCACGCCGGGTACAAACATTTTTGGGGTTAGACGTCAGTGGCCAAAAAAGAGCGTCCTTTTCATTCTTCGATGAAATGTAGCGTCGATAAGTGGAAGTTCATCATGGGGAAAACCCACCGAACGATGATACCATGACCCAATTCTGATCATGTCCTCTTTCTTGTTTACCACCTCCTGGTACAATCTGATTCACACGAAATGAAACACACATGATCCTTCATACTGATCCATCTGACGAACCCCATCCAAAATGATTTTCTTCCAAATAGAAAGAAAATTCTCTCTCTCTATTCCAACTTTTCAGTCTTGATAGTCTCTTCTTTTTTACTTCGTTTCTTTTCTTTATACCGTTTGATTTCTTTCATCGTTCCGATGAAGAATGGGAAGAGAAGAGGGAATAATAATGGTGCAAAAATTGCTGCACCATGTTCAAATGGGAATTCGGATTGGATTCGGGAGGTCTGGAGGAGGACCGTAAGACGATGGTACAATCGTTTCTGATAGTAGTAATGTCCTTCACTAGATGTCGTTGTAGATGGACTCAATTCTAGTGATTCCTTCATCAAGTGATGTACTCTAGAATAAAGTTCCTGAATCTCCATTGATATCATACGAGAAGATTGATGCCAGTACCATTCATCGTACCAAGTGGGGATACTTCCATCACCGTCAACGGCTTCAATGGGGATACCCATCAAATGTGAAAGCCAATCACTCACAGCACCCGTGTCCCATTCTCCTACCATGAAAAGCTTGGACTCTCCCACTCGGAAGGATGATGGGATACTTCGTTCAACACGTGATGCTGGGAGATAGAGGAATAATTCGTACCCAATTGAATGATCATCGTTGAGATTCAATGTCTGTATCAGTTGTCCTACCTGACTCTCATTGAGTAGTGGAAGGTAGGGTGGTGCTGTTTCTCGTGTTTCTTCCGAGATGGATTCATTCTCAACCATCCATTGATTTGTATGTGGCTTTACGACAGACATTTCAACCTGTACTTTATCGACACAGGGCCAATTATGGAGATTCCGTACGGTATCCTGTAAGGTCGATGAAAGTCTTTGAGCTTCACTTGCTACATCCGTCGTCTCTTCCAGTATAAGGCGTACATTCAATGGAAAGGGAGATACCACTTTCGGCATCGCCAACTTCAAGAAATTCGATTCATTACTAAAAATAAAGGTATGGGAGTTTCGGACGACGACATGAATAGGATCTGTGGTCGTCCTAGGGGGACACCACCACAGGACGCCATCTACTTGTCCCTGTACCATCAGCGAGTCTGGTGGACTATTGCAAATAGTGCCCATATCTGGATTCTTCCTCCACTTTAAATCTGAATTTATAGTGAGTTCCTTCTCGATTTGAACTGATGGTAGTTGATGAGGTGATTCAAGAGTCGGTAGTTGAAAGTCGTTGTCATTGTGTCCTGCGACAAGAAAATCACACATGGCATCGCCCTTTCGACAAAGACCATGAAAGAATGACCAAGCTACCAAGACTAGTAATTCTATCAATACAAGACTCTGGATGAACAATCGAGTACCAGCCATCTTGATCTGTGATTACAGTTACCATATACCGAAAAAGTATTCGAGGAACAAGACAAGAAAGTCTTTGACTGGAAAGGAGCCTTCGGTTGCTGCCGATGTGAAAACTGTAGGTGCTCGGATCGGATGAGTCCGAACGAAGATTAAAGTGTTGAAATCGAAGAAGTCACAACTCGTACGAGTCATGAGTTTGTCTAATCGTTTCACTCGACAGAAACCTTGGGAGTTTCGATCGCTTAAGACGGTGACATACCATCTCTAGAACATGGAAAATGGGATTATATGAGCATCGTTTAAGGGTTACTGTGTCCTCTAGGCCCCAAGCCGCCTAAGACGGTTTGGAGAAGGAGAGAGATTTGGTCGTCGATCGGACTATCTTCGTCATGGGGACTAAACCTGCATTTTCAAAATGAGTTGGAAGAAAATCTTGAATGTAATCCATATAGAAGGGTTCATTGAAATCTTCAAACAATGCAAGTCGATGATCAAGGATAGGCCGGTCTCCCAATTGGACGGAATCGGTCAACACCACGGTACCACCCGGTTTGAGGACACGTGCCATTTCTCCGACTACCTGTTCACGGATCGTTCTTGGAATTTCATGGAAAAGATAGACACAAATGACCGCATCAAAGGATTCAGATGGGAAGGGAAGATTCTCAGCCTGAGCTTGAATGATCTTCGCTGGAAGGATATCCACCATCGTCGTCGTAGGCGTTGTGGAAGAAGAAGACGAAGAAGAAGTCCCCTTTTCGGTCGCCATTCGGGTACGACGCCAATATTTGTCATTGTCACGTGCAGCATCCAGATAGTATGGTGAAAGATCGATGGCAGTATACTCACTATCCAAGGGGAGATTGTCTCGTACGAATGTCATGAATCGGCCTGTCCCACACGCAACTTCCAATACCTTCATTGTACGACCTTCCGCTTGAATCTTCTTTGATAATTCTACCAATGGTTTCAAACTTGTCCGTTGCATCGCATCTTGACGACCAAAGAATAATGTTTCTGTTGACGTCTCATACACATTGGCAGACTTTTGAGACATCCATCCATCCGATTGATAATGGAAGGCATTCCGATAATAATCAGGATATAGGCCTGGAGTCGAATCATTAGAAATCCAAATTTCTTTATCTTCCTTGCGTGCACGTCTTTTCCGACTTAGGGTCCCGATCGCCTCATCGACGAAACGTGATGTCTGTGTTAGGAAATTGATAGGATTCGATTGTCGATGACCGACCTTCATATCCCAAGGTTCTCGTGTAATCCCCGCTTCAATAGTGGCATAATCCTGTTGATAGGATAGGAAGGCTTCTAATATGATCCGTGATGCGCTGGACGTATCAAGATTTAGGACCGAAATCCCATCTGCCGTTTCACCCTGTATTACCCGTTCATGTAAAGTGAAACCTAAATTTGCCAAGAGCGCGTTGGACAGGAAGTATCCTGATCGACCAGCATGTCGAATCCAGTACCATAAAGCAGTCGGACCCTTTTGAGCAAAGGAGGTTGAAATCTCCGCAATCGATTGGACATTCTTTTCCGCAGATTCTAATCCATTTCGTTGAAATTCACGCCAAAAGTCGACACTTGGATCACAAGTAAAGAGGATATTTTCATCGAACCCTGGAGACGGTCGTGTTGACGAGTTTGAATCGATTGATTCCTCCGTCATGGCGATGGAAGGATCTTCTGTCACATCGATTGTCGTTGCCCCATGACCGTGATCCCCACGACAACGATGAAGACCCGAAGAAAATGTAGTCGTCGGTACGGACTGGATATCATGATGTTGTGGCAAAAGGAACGCGACTGTACTGGATAGCAAGGAGGAAGATACCACAACAGAGACGATTATGTCCCCAGTAATTCTCATCCTCTTTGCTCGAATCAACCAGTACTTTACCAGCAAGGTTCAGTAATGCTTTTGTGAAGATTGAAATTCTACTCGAGGGAGTAAAATATGACAACCAAGAACAGCAGTTGGCATCTCAGTTTTTATTCCTTCTTGTCAAATTAGCTGGTTTGAAAGAAAACTTCTCTACTAGATCGAACATTTTGCAGCCACGTCAGCCATAGCGACAAATCACGATTCTACATACTTGCAGATATGTACGATATCTATGTGTGATGACGTCTGACTCACCTTGGGTTCGCCAGGTGTTCGTCTACGCAGACAAAAAAGGGGCGTACATATCATACGTAGCGGCGACCTAGATCAACAAAAAATCCATCGAAGATGCCTTCAACGATGATCGTTCTTCTGCATAAAGAGGCTGTGTCTCCTTCCAAAGGCTGTGTCTCCTTATCTAGACCAAGCCCTTCAGCTTTCTCGCGTCGTCTCTCAAGAGCGATGCGCGATTAGGAATCAGTTCACTGGATCATTGATGAGCACGTACTGACGTCCACTATGAAGATTTTTCGTCACCTTTGGGTCTACGTTATTTTATGTCTATCACCGAACGGCTGCCAGGGATTCCAGTCAATTCTACAGGATAGTGGACAACGACCTCGTTCCCGATGTATCCAATCCTTACAGGCGAAAACAAATCGAAATGATGATGGAGGGGTAGGACGGCGTATAGCTCTGTCGAACATTGTCGGTCAATTGGGTTGGGCCCTTTTGGTCCGAGAAGCTAACGGAGTCGTTATGGACGTTGAAACGACAGTCTTCAAGGTAGGCCAGCCTCTGACGATGGAGGAAGCTCTTGAACGACTTAAGGAAGGGAGGAAGAGTGCACAATATCTTCTTGATAACTATGATGAAATATCTCAGGGGGGTGGTGATAATGTCCGCCGATATCTTGGTACGGTTGGTGTCACATCGGGTTTGTTTGGGATTAGTAAAGTCATGTCGACTCTATCCGAACGGGCAGATGATTTCGTAGAATATACAGAATTGTCCAATGAAGTCCTCAAGTCCATTCAGCAAGCGGATGGTAGTGCCTATATGGCCATCTTCGTAACGACATCGACCTCTCAGACTCCCCCATCGAAATACTTTGAAGATTCGAAGATTGAACTGAAGCGTTGTATCAAGGCACTGGATGAACTAGCTACACTCATCGACGTTAAATATTAATGGGTTGTTTTGCATATATGACAGCCAAAGAGGTGAAGTCTCCGTCAACTGCTGGTTCTTGGTGGGATCTATGGAAAATTTTCCTGGTATAGATGAATACATGGATCAAGCGCGCTTCCTGGATCAAGCGCCCCCCACCATACTTGTTTCCCCTTTCATCAAGGTTTGAATTCTGTCATTACAACACGTCGCGCGGAGCAACAGGTGCAGCCTAAATTATCCTACGTCCACATGCTTTTCCCACAAAATGACATTTACCCCGATAATCATGCTAGAATGTTTCGTGATACCCAAACGAAAAGTCAGAACTATTCAATGAGGTTTCAATTTCTTCTTCTTTTGTATGCGTAGAAGGGTTCCAAAGCCATCATTAGTACTGAAGGCACGGGTTAGTCATGATGAAGAATAATTCGACTTGAAAATAGCACACTCCATCAAAGTCATCTTTCAGATCGCAGCGTACTTTACATTCTTGTTGCTGATCGGCCTTGGCCACATTTGCAGGATCAGCTTGGCGACATTCCGGAAACGTCAGCGTTGTTGCTGATATCCAGTATTCTTTGGATTAGTCCTTGGATCGAAAGAAGAAGCAACGAGTATCTTTGACATAATGGGTTTCCTTATCTGCCGTAGGGTCAACATACACCGAAGAAAGGGAAACCGAAAACAAACGAATCTTGTCCAAGTCTCAGGTTCCACTGGTATCGGGAACCTATGGAAGCAGAGACTGGCGGTAGGTTTGGATACGGAACAGGCGGCCTATCAATGGCTCACGGGAAAACACGACTGTCGACGTTGAAGAGCAAGAGTGATCGATATATATATATAGTCTCAGACGGTTTCAATGGATCTACCCTTTCGACTCCTTCCGACGAATGATAGAATCACGTCTCTTCTTGATGCGCACCGAAATTCTACAATGGCGGGTCGATTCACGTTTAGGAGGCCACGAGGAGGGGTTTTCGGCCGGTCAAGGAAAGTACCAAAGGCGATTGGGTCCAAGATGCTGCACCGCAACGCGTCGACCGCTCATACTCTTGAAAAGCTTTCAACCTGCTGGGATCGAGGATATCCGATCGTTTCTGCATCGTGGCAAGTGGGTGTAGGCGATAGAACACTTTTGGATTCTCATTGTGTACAGTTTTCGAGATGGTTGATAACGAAGGGAAAAATCGATACTGGTCTTTGCAGTGAAATCAAACTACCGGTATACAAGGGAGTTTTGGTACGCTAGACGTATCGTCACGTTTTTGACCTTCTCTAGTAGCAGACAGAGAAAACACAGCTTGCTGCCCTTGAATCATCACCCTGTTGATCACTTCCGTGTCGCACCTTTATTGGGACAAAAAACCTTTAGATCCCTTGTGTCCAGCAACTTGTTGCATTTGCAGATTGCAAAACGGCTACATAAGCAATCGAACGACGAACTTTTGATATATGTATATCAAACACATTTTTCTGTCAAAGAAATGACCACCAAGTGCGAAAGCCTTATCTTAATGGATCAAGTAAACTGTTAAGTGTATTCCAATCCCCTGGCTTCCACAATGAGAAATTGTGTTTCAATTACCGTCTCTCTAGCTATGGCTAGTGCAGAGCAAGATTTCGATGGAACCCTGGAGATAGCACTACGTGTAAAGCTAGGTAGGACATCAAGTATCTGTCATCGACGCTCCCACCATTTTCTTCAAGAGTGGACAACACCCATAGAAGACTCTCACGATGAATCACACCAAAAGCAATCGTTCCCGAAACCCATCCGTCTTCTCAATGAGTATCAATTATTACTACAACAGCAACGCAGCAAGTCCATGTCTTCTATCTGCTACCGGTTCGCCATTATCCTCACTTGGACCATCATCGCACCATGGCCATCATCAGAACGGAAGCTTACACTCGTCGGAGAGACTACTGGAGATTCTAAACGAAGTTCAGGCACTCCTTGAGGAGACGAACTATCCCAAGGGTCGATAAGGAGAGCTACGGTCAGCTTCTTCCTTTCAGATTTGCTATTCGCGGTTGGATCGCTGCAAGTCCGTCTAGAGTTCACTTGGCTTCTATCTCTGTGTGTGTTCCTTCGCTAGTATAGTGATCTTCGCTTTTCGACGCGTTTGCCTTAGACTCGATGCATCCTTTTCTTCAACCGTTTCCTGGCCGCCCTATCGCGATTGATCAAACTCACCATGCGGTCCGAAAGTAGACTTCCTTGGCTTCCATGTCTAGCAACCTCCCGTAATTCTGTCCCAGTTCGCTGTTCAATGGGCGCCGGCAATTGTGGGAGCCTGGATTGGATTCTGGAGGGAGACGCGTTATTTGACATTTGCTCCGTTGTTGCATTCGCTTGCCTCCAGTTGTTTGTGAAGTGTGACATGATCTCTTTCTTCACGGCTTAGGCATTTGCCGGTACTCCTTGCCTCACTCACTGCAGTCTGTTCCTTCTTTTGAGGTTCTTGAGTGTGAATCTTCTTTGTACTTGGTTCGGCACGGCCTCATCCATTGATTGATGCGCTCTCTCAGTTCCTCGTTCGGTTCCTCGTAGATCCTTGTCGTAGGCCCCGCTCTCCTTTGTTGTTGTCAGGTTCTTCCACGTGTGTTGTTGTGAAACATCTGCAAGGCCGATGTTTTAGCAAGGAATCGTTGGCCTTGTCACATGCCTTCGGATGGGAACGAAAACACGGCAATTGGAGGATTGATACGCGATATTCTTATGCTTTGTCACTGATACAATTTCTTCTTAACTGGAAGTCTCGATTCTGGTGAGCACCCCAACGACGTATGATCCAGTTAGATCCTTTCCTTATATTCTTCTGCAATAGAAAAGTAGCCGAAGATCGATCCACATGCAGTAGTCCATGAAGAGCTGTTCTTGGCCAGTCAGGGTACGTGGACCGATCCGTCGTTCGCGCCAAATCGTCGACAATCATCCCCGTACCCATTTGCTCTCTTGAGAAAAAGTTTCAACTGGCTGGGATCAAAGTTATCCGATCAGAAATCGACCTAAAGAAAGATGAACCCTGTAATTACCGTAGGTAAATTGCGCGCTTACGGTACTCTTCCGGGAGCAATCCTCGATGTCTCCTTGCACCGACGTACCACGCCTCGTCTGCAGCTTTTCCGATCGTTTTGGTGAGCGAAAAACGGTACTGGTCTATTTCGATGCAAGAAGACAAACTTTACAGTTATGTTTGCGTTATTTGACACTGTTGCTCGTATTTATGTCTTATGAACAGTTCTCACCGGTCTGTCTTATGCATGACTCCGTTATTCGAAGTGAACTCCAAATTTGTCGACAGGCTCATATCTTTTTTTGGGTCCGGCTTTAAATGGTGACATCTAGTCACGCATCGCCGGGCTTGCGAGGGGAGAAAAGCTCTCTCACAGATCGATCAGCTTTGTAGACTGAACTCTAGAGGTATGCCTTATTTCCAGTCCATGCTCGGAATCTCTCTCTAAGGTTATACTCAAAACACTGCACAACAACAAAGAAGACTCTCACAATGAATCACTCCAAAGGCAATCCTTCAAGAAATCCGCCCGCCTCTTCGACGAGCATGAAGCATTCCCACGACAGCAACCCAGGAAGCCTCCATCCTTTGTATGCCCCTAGATGGACACTATCCTCAGTTGGACCATCATCGCAAGGTGGCCTCGATCATCAGAACGAAAGCTCAGACTCGTTCGAGAGAATACTGAAGATTCTAAACGGAGTTCTCGCCCTGATCGAGGAGACGGACTATCCAGACGGTCAATAACAGAGTTAATGGCAGTTTCTCAATTTCAGATTTGCCATTGACGCCCCGGGTCGCTGCGTTCGTAGTCGTAAGTCAATATAGACTTTCACTTTCCTTACTCGCTTCGTTTTCCTTTGCTAGAATCTTGATCTTCGCTTTTCGACACGTTTACCTTCAACTCGACGCATCTACTTCTTCAACCGTTTCTTGGCCGCCCTATCACCATCGATCAACCTCACCATTCGGTCCGCAAGGAGACTTTCTGTTGGCTTTATTGCTGGGAACCTCCCATCATTCCGTCCAAGTTCAATGGGCAGCGGAAATTCTGGGTGCGTGGATTGGCTTCTCAAGGCGGATGCACTAGTTGACGTTGGCTCCGTTGTAGCATTCCCTTGCATCCCGTAGTTTATGAAGTCGTTCATGTCGATTGACCTGATCTCTTTCTTCCCATTTAGGCATTTGAGTATAATCCTTGCTTCACTGGCTGCACACTGTTCTTTCTTTTGACGTTTTTGATCATGCATCTCCAGTGTACTTGGTTCGGTACGGACTCATTCCATCGATTGTTGGGCTGCCCTTAGTCAGGTCCTTGTAGATCATAGTCGACGGCCCAACACTCTCCTTGTTCTTGTCATATTTGTCCATGTTATCATCGTCATCACTCTGTTCGTCATTGGAATCAATGAAATGGATAACCTCTAGTCACTCTCAACATGAAGGCGAAAATGGGAGCCTTCGCTTCAATTCAACTGTAAACTCGTCGTCAACAATCATTGTACTTGACATGTGGAAACTAGTGGATTTCCAACTTTGAAAAGCTCCTGAGCCAACTTTCAGATCGAAGTTGATATAACACATTATACGCTCTTGTTTCTGACTGGCAAAACGCCGCGGTTGTTGATACTAAGTCTATACATTTCTGAATCGGATACTTCTTCCGTTGGGATACCGTCCACCCCTATCGCCCAAGAGCAGTCAACAAGACAACAAGAACCACGACAACATGACTTGTGTCGAAGTCTGAGTCCCCATACTTCTTCTACGTCTGTTGCGTGAAACCTCAGGTAGACCTACGCTTGGTAAGGAATAGGCGACTTTGTCACATGTTTAAAAAGGATGGGAGGTGAAAAACATGGGGGATTGGTAGATTGATTGCCGATTTTCCTATGCCTATCACCGTCAATGCTATTTCTTCTTAGGTCTCTATTCTGATGAGCATCCCAATGACGAGTGGTCCTGGTACCGTCGATCCTTTGCTCATCTTTCTTCAGCATACACACAAACGACCACATCGAAAGTGTTTGTCGATTCATTTTGGATGTCGAGACGAGGAAGAAATCTCAAGCTCATCGCGTTGTTAGTCAGGGTATATCCATACTCATGGAACCGTCTTCCTCTTCCAGACTTGTCGATGTGAGAGGGAGTTTCTCTCAACGCAAAGTCTTCCATGATCTGTAACAGACTGTTGTGGAACCGACATTCCCATCACCGCTTCTTTCTGATGGTTCCGTTTGGGTCACGACACCGCCCCTGAGTTTGTCCAACGTTGAACATTGATTGTTGGCTACGACGGAATGCAGCGAATGAAGCACCCCCCTTTAAACGATGGGGTTCGCCGTTTTTGGGGGCCCAAAAAACCCTCTCTTTTCGGCGGCAACGAACATCCCAATGACGAAAAAAGATCACAACCATTCTATCGTCGGCCGAGTTTACCAATACGGGGCATCCCAAATCCCAATACGGGTATCGACCAGCATTCGCATCATGAGTTGATTTGTATTTCGTCAGGAATTCTTTTTCAATCAAAATCTCGGAGGAGGGTGTGATGATTTGGGATGGACGGATTCGATAGAAGAATCTCTTGTCACATCGATAGCCACCTGACCACGATCCACACGACGATGATGATGATGAAAATCCAATGAAACGGTGGTCATCATTACGGAACGAGTAGAATGCTGCAACAAGAAAAGTACTACTGAGTTGTTTTACATGGAAGACAGCCAAATAGGACAACCGGCCTCTTGGAGGGGATTCATGGAACATCTGGCGACATAGGCGCTTTTGGGAGACGGCGAGATGTCCAAACAGGTGACTGATCCCAATATCTACTAGCTTCATGTTGGGCAACGACGCCGTCGTGAACATCAACAAACATATATCCGGTCCATTTTCCTGGTATATTTACAAGTACCTGGATCAAGTGCACTACATGGATCAAGCGTCCCCCATCATGCTATTTCCGCTTTCATGAAGGTTTGAATTCTGTATTTGCAACACGTCGTCGTGCGGAGCAACAGCTGCAATCTACCTTGTCCTAGCCCCCCTCCCCCCCCCTCCCCCCACATTCTCCCCGACTATCATTCGGAAAGACCAGAATTTTTCCACGAGTTTTCAAGTCTTCTCCCTTTGGTCTGTGTAGAAGATCTCCAATGCCGATCATCGGTACTGACGGTACGCGTTCGTCATCATGAAGAATCATTCGACGAAAAATGGAGAACCTGCAGACTGCATCATCGGATGGCTCCCGGGACCAATCCTTCAGACCGAAGAAGTATGTAGACATGACCAAGGCTCGTTCTTCGAGACAGTATGTATGGTCAATGCCTTAGGTGCAGCCAATGCCGCGACGTGGTACAAGCTCCAACAAGAATCTGCGTCGGTCTTGATGGAAATACGAGGTACATGTGTTTTCGTGGAATATGGATGTTCAAACGAGTTGACAGCTCCCAAGTCCTTGAGCTGCGTTTTGCAGTACAGGAAACTGGAAGTGTGTTTCGGAGTATCTATGGGAATCGCCTTTCCGGAGGTGTCAAAAAGTTATTCTAGGAAGAACGAGGGGCTATTGATATCCATCAACGTCGTCACTTAGACAACTTCCCTGTCACTTTTCCTGCGAGCTGCGAGGTTCCAGGGCTATACTTTTTTTCGAATCGTTGCGGGGGTGACAGTGAAGCAACTTTGACTGTGAATACTTCAACGTATGCATAACTTGTCAAGAAGTCGAAAGAGGGTTCCGCACGTATACGAAGAAATTGTACTTATGGACTCTCTCCTTTTGGAAAGTTCCCAGCAGTGAAAGGATATGTTTACTGAGGTCTCGTATTTCACAGTTTGACAGTGAAGCCCTCTAGGTCCGATTATTCGGGGTAACAAATCTCGTTTCCCGATCGATTCAATCAATTTGTGTAGTGTCATTCGTCTCAGCCAGAACAACAGCTAAATCTTTTGATATTCAACGACGACAAGAACATATTTCTTCCGTTCAACGTGACGCGTATAAGTAGACGACGAAACAGCTAATTAAGGTGAAGTGAAACCGAACCCGTTTCATCGGAGTCATCTATCTTCACGAATTTTGGATTCGAGGAGCTTTCTCGATCAAATGGCCGGAAGATTTTTTGTCTATTTCGGGTCTATGCCACAAACATTTTTCTTCTCGACTCGCAAACAATTCATCACCTCCAGTTTACTTTTACAAACCAAAAAGGAGCTCAACATGGATCCCATCAAAAATAATCTGTCAAGGATCCCTTCCCTCCCCTCAGTGAGCATCAATCGTTACTATATTGGCATCCCAACAGGCTCCTTTCCTAAGTCATCTACCACCACTCGATGGACGGTGTCCGCACTGTCAGTTGGACCATCGTCGCGACACAACTTACTGGAGACGATATTGGACGAAGCTTTGGCACTCACTGAGGAGACGGACTATCTCCAGGATCAATGAGAGATCCACACAGTCAACTTCACAAATTCAGTTTTTGCCCTCAACGCAGTCGGCTTAAATCTCTGCATCCTTACTCTCTACATTTTCCTTCGCTATAATCTTTATCTTCATTTTTCCCTACGTTTACCGTTTACTCGCATCATCTTCTTCAACTGTTTCTTGGCTGCCACGTCGGGATCGACCAATTGGCACGAAAGTATACGTCATTTCGGATTCATTTTCCACAACCTCCCACCATTCTCTCTAAGTTCGCCATTCAGAGGCACCGAAGACTTTGGAGCATGGATTGGATTCCATGTCAAATCAGGTGATACTCACTAGTTGTATTCGCCTGCTTCGTACAGTCCATTAGGTCTTTCACGTCGTTTTTCCCTGATATCTCAATTAAGGACTTGGGGGTGTTTGACGATAGTCTTTGTTTCAGCGATTGCGTTATGTTGCTTTTTTTCACCGAGTGCTTTATGTCACTACGCTTGACGCTTTCGATTATTAATCTCTTTGATCGGTCTCGGCTCTTCTTTGATGATCGTTCCGCAGCTCCATTTGAATCTTAACCGCAGGTCTTCGTTGCAATAATCGTGGATCATTGTAACTCTCTATGTTGTCGGATCCCAGGGACCCCAGCAGGTACATACTTGTCGCCTTTCGGCATACCGATGATAGTGGGGGCCGAAGATAATGGGACTGTCAATTCCATTGCACCAACGGAACTTAAAGTAAACTTTCCTCACCATCAACAGTCAATCATTCAGCTAGAAACAGAAATTATAGACTCCATCACGAGAAAGTTCCCAAGTCATCTTTCAGATCGAAGTCGAAAAAACGTTCCAGTCGTTCTTGTCGGTGATCGGTGTAATGCTGCAGTTGTTGCAATCTGCTAGGCTAACTCTTTCGTTAGGTATCATAGCGACTATTCCTGATATCCAAAATATCTTTGGATTAATCTTTGGATCCAAGAAGAAGCAACGAGTATTCTTGACATGATGGGTCCTTAATCTGCCGTGGCGTCAACGTACCGATAGAAACAGAAACCCCAAAACAAACAAAGATTGTCGAAGTATCAACTTTCACTGTTATCGGGAATCTCTGGAAGCACGGAGTGGTCTTAGATTTGCACAGGGAACAGGTTGACTATCAATAGCTTCGGATCAAGGGAAAAGAAGACTTTCGACGTTACACAGAGAGATTTTCGCATGTTTTCACAATAGAGCCACCTCTTCGTCTCCTTGTTGGCAAACATCCACGACGAATGATAGAATCACGTCCCTTCCTGATCGTGTTGCTCACTGAAATGCTGCAATAATGGAGAGTTAATCAACAAGTAGAATTCCAAGAAGAGGAGAGGTGTTTGGCTGGTCAAGGAAACAACCAAGGGCCACTGCATCCAAGAAGCTACACCACAACGAGTCAACTACTTATCCTCGTCAAAGTTTTTCAGCCTGGAGGAATTGAGGACATAAGATTGTTGCGTAACGAGTGGATGCAGCGAAAGGACGACTGAATTCTCATTGTGTGCAGCCTTTTAGATCCTTCCTAAGCCAGGAAAACACGGCACTGGTCTGAAGGCCAACCCAAAAGCTGTAGCTCTGGTATACGGAGCTGGTACAGCTTCGTGATTTGAGCTCACAGAGCTAATGGTGGTGGTGCTACATGACGGCGTTGCAGTACCGTCTTTGACTGAGACCCAAACAATACTGTAAACTGGTCGACAGATCCCTTTCGTATTGTGTGACGTTCTGATTAATTCAGAGCCTTTGACTGTAATAATGGATATAGAACCCAGCATCGCTCGCCAGGACTGCTTTTTCAGGATGGTCATATATGGCGAAAGAAGGCTTGGTCTATGGCTTCTGCTATATACCAGCGTCCAGCAACAATAAGTACCAGGGAAATACTTGTCTTATATAACAATTTGGTTATATAGTAAGATCCAATCCAGAGGCTTCTTTGGTGAGAAATACTCTTTCTCTAGTTGATCGCGACGTGGCGAAAAAGATCTCGATGGAACAAATCGTGAGACCTGTATTTCAATTACGGTATCATACAGTTTTTCTCCGCAGGAAAACAATAGGGACTCACAAAACAGCGCACCGCCCCAAAAAAAGGCTCTCACCATGAATCAAAACAAAAGCTATCCTTCAAGAAACTTGCCCGTCTCCTCAATTAGAATCTATGATTACTACAATAACAACGCAGCAAGCCTCCTCCGTCCTCTACCTGCCACCGAATGGACGGTGTCCTCAGTTGGACCATCGTCGCACCATGGCCTTGATCATGAGAAGCGAAGCTCCGACCCGACTGAGAGAATACTGAAGATTCTGGACGAAGCTCTTGCACTCATGGAAGAGACGGACCATCCTAAGGCTCTATAGAGAGAGCTATGGTCAGTCTCTCAAATTCTGATTTGCTATCCAACGCTTGGGGTCGCTGCGTTTCATTATAACTCTAAGTAAGTTTAGACTTTCATTTTTCGTACTCTCCACGTCTTCCTTCGTGAGAACCTTGATATTCTCTTTTCAAGACGATGACCTATAAGTCCCACCTACGTCTTCAACCGCTTCTTTACCACTCTATTGTGATTGAACAAACTCACCATTGGGTCCGAAAGTAAACTCTCCTTTGCTTCATCGTTGGCAACCTCCCGTCATTCCGTCCCAGTTCATGGCTGAAAGCGTAGCGGAAATTTTAGGAGCGCGGACTGAATTGTCAAGGAAGACGCGTTCATATACGTCTAATCGATTGCTGCATTCGCTTGCTTCCTGTAGTTTACCAAGTTGTTCATGGCGTTTCACCTGATCTTCACGACTTCGGGATTCAACGATGGTCCTCGCTTCACTAATTGCGCTCGGTTCCTTCTTTTGACGTTTTCAATCATCACCATCTCCATTGTACTCGGTTCGGCATGGACTCATTTTTTTTGCGGCGCTTCTCTCTTTCAGTCCCTTTTGGGTATTTGTCGAAGGCCAATCACTCTCCTAATTCTTCTCACGTTTGTTAGTGGTCATCAAAAGAATAATTTCTAGTCACTCTCGACATGATGAAGACGAAAATGGAAGCCTTCACCTCCATTCAGATCTGGGACACTCAAGTTGCGAACTCCTTCTTGTCGTCAATCGTTAGACCTCTTGAAACAGAAGCTTGTGAGTATTAACTTTGAACAGTGCTGCCAAGCCATCTTTCAGATTGAAGCTGACATAACGTACTATACGCTCTCGTTGCCAATAGGTATAACGCCACAGTTGCTGCTATCAGCCTGTCCATTTCCGAATCAAACTGTTCTTCCATTGGTAAGCTTCGGTGCCGTCACCATTTTGCTGGTTTCGGAAAAATCATTATCAATGGATCTTTGGTTCGAAAGAAGAAACTGCAATGAAAATCCTTGAGATAGGGTCCTAGTATATTGTCCCTTGACAGTGTCCTTCGCTATCGGAAAGAACGTCCATGCCGATGATAACAACATCAAGAAGTATTGTGTAGAAGTCTCAGCCCGCATTCTTCCTCCACCGATGTTTTGTGAAGCATCTAGAAGGTCTATGCTTGGCAAGGAATAGATGGCCTGTGATATTCTTTCGGCAAGGAGAAAAAAACGCGTCTGCTGTCCATTCAACTTCTTCTCTATCTCTCTTTGGCGATCCCCCCAATGACGAAAGATTCAGTTACATCTTTTTCTCATCTTCTTTGGCACCGAAAGCTGTATACCAATGTGGAACTTCGATCGACTTGTAGTAGTCCACGAGGAGCCGTTTCTGGTCGATCGTCGGGCACGGACCGACCTTCGCGAAAACCACTTTGTCTAGAATCATCATCATCTAACCATTAGTTTCCCCCTTTTTCGAGTTTCTAGCAGTCGGAATCAAGGATACCGAGACATCAAATCGAACCTAAGGTGTTGAGCACCCCACAACAACGATGTGCACGCGAAGAAGAATCTATTCGTCTGAGCAATCCTCGACGTCTCGTTGCATCGAGCGTAGCAAGTGAGTATAGATCTCAACCCACAGCTTAAATCAGTTGTCACAGTCAGTAACCCGCGGTGCCTCACGGCTCGAACAAAAGGGAATCGCCATCGGACGAGCAATCCAATGTCTGTAATCGATTATCCGTGAAGGGCCCATATACGCAGTCGCGGGTTGAACATTGACCAAACCACATGCGCCGAATCGAGTCGTACTCTGGCATGTCATTATGACGGCAATGGAGGTCTACCGTATGCTGGCAGCATAGAACGCGGTCTCAGAGACTTGCGATATGCATGCATATGAATCACAGTGTCACTGTCACGGTCACAGTCACAGCGCAATTGTATAGGCAAGTATCATATGTACGATCCCGTTATGAGCCCCGGAGGCTCCCCGTGGAAGGCAGCGTCTACGGATGTCGCTTGATCTCGATTGGTCTATTGGTTGACTGGATCGATTCACTTTGAGATAGAAGAGGTACTTTCGTTCGATTTGGTTGGTGGTGGTGCCAGTGAAGGCGAAAAGTAGTGGACGCGTGGGGAGCATGCGCCCGCCTGCTTTTTCGTTTTGGATAGTGTGAACGCGGCGTTCAACAGTATCATAGGTCGAGCGACGTTCGTCAAACCCGAGGATGATGTGAGATTTTGTGGACAGCGAAGGTGAAGGGCGGAGGACGCGTGGCGAGCATGCGTACGGTTCGGATTGCACCCACCCCCTATACCTTTTCGCTTTGTTATGTGGATTCGTTACCTAGATGGATCCACGTGACGATGTTTGGGCATACATATGATACCCGAATTTTTTTCTTCCGTCCGCATTTGGTTGGTGGTGAATTGAGAGTGTAGACAGTGAACGTGAAAGGCAGTGGAC
>Ga0194115_10003628_pt1 | contig 17232 bp, 16 predicted proteins | sample TA2MahsurfametaG_3_FD_148656 | JGI IMG/M metagenome (GOLD analysis project Ga0194115, IMG submission 148656) | Freshwater microbial communities from Lake Tanganyika, Tanzania - TA2015002 Mahale S4 surface | ecosystem: Environmental > Aquatic > Freshwater > Lake | place: Tanzania: Lake... | reverse complement strand
GCGCCATCTTCAGTCTAGAGACTCATCCAAAGGAGAATTTGAGAAAAGATTCTTATTCTGCTTCGCAGAATCACGAATCTCGGTAGTCGAATCTTGATACCAGGCAATTTTACGGGCACGATCGAATCCCAATTTGAGCCTAAATAAGTCCTCTGCGGTTAAATGCATCAGGCTATTCGTCTGCGAAGAAAACGTACTCCTTTCCGTTTCGTGACTGGCATAGCGACGAAATCAGGCTGAGCAGCGACCGATACCCGGTCAAAATGCGGGAAGGCTGCGAACAAGTTCAGTTTTTCAAGCGGAACAAAACAGGTTCATCATTACCACCTGGTCCCGCCATGGAAGAAAAACCAACGATAGAAGAGCTGAACATTCAAACGAACAAGGTCTCTCCCTCTCATGATGGAAGTAGAAGCGTGCCGAAGGAATCGCTTGCAGCCAGGCACTGTTCGGGAAGCGGCATCACTGATGGCCTTTCGGAAGACCTTCTCTCAGTGGACCAGGTCTCCCAGATGATGCGAGAACAGGATGCTGATTTGCTTGAGCGTATGCATGTTGACGCATCTTTAGTATCCCAGTACTCGTCAGGACGAACTCCCGATCTTCGACCACGGGAAGTCAGTGGTCAGGACTTGCTTGAGTTCTCGCCACTGACCCCGTCTAGAACATCTCAGGTACGGGAGACATCGTTGCATGGGGTCGGCAACGATCAACCAGATCCTGAAGAGACAAGTTCTCGGGAGCTCGCGAAGGCTAGCAGCTTGGGGGAGGCTGTGATGGGTGAATGTGCGACAGTACCCCCGTTTCCTTTCATCGAGAACCATCGACAAAATAACAAACGAGCGAGCCTTGGAATAGTGCGAGAGGAATCGGTCAGTTGTTCTTGGGACGGAGAACTTGAACTTCCTGAAGAATGTGGGGTTTTGGTGTTGGCGCGCTATCGACGTCTGCTGTCGGGTGAGATTCGAACGTTGAACGGTGCTGACAATGATGAAGAACTGACGGAACAGATAGAAGCTTCAACAATCGCTGCAGGTCAGGACGAAACAGCAGCAGCTATCGAGAAACAACAAAAGAAAGAAACTGGTTTAGCCGAAGCTCGTCGTTTTCGAGAAGCGATGCAGTTCGCTGAAGCGGTTGGTGAGCGCATGGCTATGAACCGAGATGAAATTCGGATAATTGAAGACCATTCTGATCATGGCGAGACAGATGATGACGATGATGACGCATGTGAACCAAAGGAGGTGGTCCTCTGTGATCAAGACATAATTGTGGATGAATCGAGCTCCTCCCAAGCTATGTTAGAGATGATGAACGCACACGCGAACCAGCAGGACGCCCAAGAGGGCAGCATAGGAGCGCCGCTCTCGATCCCAGTCGATGCGCCACAAAGGATGACGAAGCGACCTGTTTGGCCATTTGGGGCTGCTGGAGCCGAGCATGGCAGATTTCTGGATACTTTGTATGATGATGGCAATGTGCCAAACTTTGTTTACAAGGGAATCTGTGCGAATCCGCCAGAAATAACCAAGGCAGGTATTCAGCGAGGGAACTATGCTCAGTTGCATCGCAAGGCTTGGTTGGAAGTGAGCGATAAGTATCATCGCTATGGGAAAAATCTACGCTTGTACTATCGTTTCTGGGAACGTCTTGGCTTCCCAACCAACCGATTCTTCGATTGGTTGGATTCGAAAGGTGACGCAGCGGGCCAACCACTTCCGAACTTGGACGAATGCCCTCGATCGATCTTGGATTCAGACACTGTCTTGTACATCTCAAACCCAGTAGTCACAGAGGGCTATGCGCTTGATATCATCTGCGGCGAAGATGGACGCGCCAGAATCATTGATGTTGATTCGCGACCTGTTACCACAGGAATAGAAGGCTGGATATTTGTTCTTCGCGATGGAGTAATGTACGGAGCCGAAAAGATCACGTCCATTTCAGGACAGTCGAAGCAGCGATTTCATCATTCCTCTTTCTTTGGAGGAAAAGCAGTAGCAGCCGCCGGCATCATCATTACAGATGAAGAGGGATACCTGACCCGTTTGTACCCTCACTCTGGTCACTACAGGCCAGGTGAGGCACACATGCAGCGCATGCTCTTTTTCTTGCACCGCAAGGGGGTCGACCTTAGAACATTCGAAATGGATACTCAACAGTTCCGACACGTGTCTCGTGAGAAAGACGCTAACAAGTCGAAGGACGGAGACAAAGAAAAAGACAAGGGAAACAAAGAAGCCAAAGAAGGGGAAAAGAAATTCAAGAAGATCGATAGCCTCCATCTGGAAAAGGCAGTTACGGTGGCTTGTTTTCTTGCACACAAAGCAAGTTTCATCGGGCAAGGTATTTTTGACAGTATCCACAAGATCCGAAAGGCGGATGCCACCAGTGTGTCGGAAGCTCTTCAGTTGGTTGATCACGGGGGGCACTGGCGTAGACCAAAGCATGCCATGACGGTGGGAGGGACCGAAAACCAAAACAGTCCAACAGGCGATACGTGACTAATATAATTCCTGTAGTAGGAGTTTAGGTTTTCATTGAAGCATAGGCTGTATTGATAGCGAAGCTGTCCGTGCAGGTGTACCGTACTCCAACCAGGACGAGAAATAGGGAGACAAGCACGGGCGTGCCGATACGTCTAGACGTCTAGAGAGGGCATCGGCAACATATTCAAACGTGCATCGAGCGTAGCCTCGCCGTGAAGACTGTTAGCACCCACAGTTCAACTTGGAGAACTTCAATCTCATCGATACATACTGTCGACAACTCCATAGGTGCCCCCATGATAAAAAATACGAATATTCACCACTTGATTGTATCCGTGCGAGAACATCTGATTTGGATCAAGTCGGCGCCCGGGGTCAGTCGTCCATAAACTTGAATCGTTATCGAAAATATACTGTAAATGACTGAAGGAATACACCTCAGTCACGCACAAATCACGGAGTACCTCAAGAATGGTGTCCTTGTCGTTGACGACGTATTGACAGCCGGGGAGGTTGCGCATGCGGTAGACTGGTTGAAGGAGACACTACGAGAACATGGTGTCATGTCTCTCACGGTAGAAGATGAGATATCCGCAACGAACTTTACAAAACTCAGTTCAACGAACGGGAGTGGAGGTGTCCTTGATTTGTTCTACGAGGAATGGAAATTTACAATCGCCACAAATTCGACACTCTTCCGAATGACACAACAATTATGGGAGGCAGCATATTGCCATGAGGGAGAGACGAAGGAACAATTAACGAATGAAGATTTTTTTCGATGGCATCCATTCGGATCGTTTGACTGTCACCGTGGGTATGCCTACATAGATCGTGTGGGGTATCGATTACCGTCCGACCTAGCACAGAAGATGGGAGAACGTATCCACCCCCAACGAAAGAAGAAGAAGGCAAGGACGATACAACGGTCGTTGACACCCCATTTAGATTGCTGTCCAAATTCTATGTATGATGATAGTCCGAAATGGCGTCCCATACAATGTTTCATTTCTCTTTCCGATAGTCTAGAACCGAACCATGGTGGATTCGAGGCAGCCAAAGGATTTCATCATGAGTTTGATGAATGGGCGAGAAAACGGTCACCATCCCATACTATCCAAAGCGACGATGGTAGTCCGATGGAAGCACCATGTATCGGACAGTATACCCATATCCGTCCCAAGGAAGACAAGGAGGTCATGGATCGCGTGCAGCATATACCTGTCAAGGCTGGATGTGCCGTATTTTGGGATAATCGTATCCCTCATGCGAATTCCTATAAACATATTGGGAGGGATCCAAGAGCTGTCATATACTGTTCCTTCCTACCCGACATTGAACTAAATCGTCAATACGTCCAGAATCAGTTGTCCGATTTTTTCAACGGACGACCACCACGTGATCAATGGAACAATCTATTAGAGGAGGAATGTCTACCCAACTCCAAAATCGAATCCTGTATCGAGTCTTTGTCTCCTCTCGGTCGTAGGCTTCTTGGGATAGACCCATGGGATGGAACCGATGGAGATCAGGACGCCAGAGAATATCCATGAAGACTACTATATTCTACTAAGGCTTTGGTTCGGCCAGGGTGCCAATTAATATTACAATGTTTCGACGTGATAAAAATTTGGAGTCTCCTTACTAGTTGGCTGCTGCGTTGGCAATTAGTTCATCTAGGGTATGGATCTCATCCAGGGGGCAATCGACTTGAATCGCTTCGCTATCCTTATCCTTGAGTCGAAGATCCTTGACACGTACAAGTCCCTTCTCAATTTCATCCGGTGCTACGAATACCATCCTTCGAGCACCGGCCTGATCAGCATGCTTAAAACTAGCAGCGACCTTCTTCTTCGGCGTCGGCATCAAGTCGACACTCCATCCACATGCACGGAGTTTGGATGAAATATTGGCAGCTGCCCCATATAGGTCTGGACTAAAGGCACAGACGACGTAATCAACACCAGTACCTTGGAATTCCGGAATTTTGCCACAGTCTCGTAAAAGTTCCATAATGACACAATCTCCGAATCCAAAACCGACACAGGGGATAGTACATTTATCGCCACCGTATAATTCTAAAAGTCGGTCGTATCGGCCCCCACCCATAATAGCACGGAGCTCGCCACGACGATCAAAGGCTTCCCAGACGACGCCAGTGTAATAGGCTAATCCACGAACGACACTTGCATCAAATTTAAGATAATCATCGATACCATAATCCTTGGCAAGTTCGAACAATCGTTTGACCTGAAGGATAGCCTCCGATTCTTCACCAATGTGTTCGGTGAGGGCCTCGACATCGGGCGCTTCTAGAGCCTTGAGGATATCCGCTGACGATTCGGCACTGACACCGATTTCTCCTAACAACTCTGTGACGGCAGGGCCTCCAATCTTATCCAATTTGTCAATAATGACACATGCCTTGGCAAAGATATCACCACCATCGGCATCCTTGTCTCCCTTCTCAATTCCATGTTTGGATAGGACTGCCTCAAGGACTGCACGAGAGTTGACCTTAATCCCCACGAGGTCAGACCCGATCCCGATCCGACGGAAGAAGAAGCATGCGGCTGCCAAGAGTTCTAATTCCGCATGGACATGATCGACACCGACAATATCCATATTCCATTGATAATGTTCACGTTTCCTTCCTCTTTGAGTCGTTTCGAATCTCCAACATTGTGGAATCGAAAACCATTTCAAAGGGAGTGTCAAACGGACCTCACCTGTTTGTAAGTTTGTCTTATTTAAGACCATCCTTGCCAAGGTGGGTGTCATTTCTGGTCGTAACGTCACGTGCTTCCCATCCTTATCAACAAAGTTATACATCTGATCAACGATTTCTTCACCCGCCTTACGTTCATAAAGTTTGACATGTTCTAGGACGGGTGCATCATATTCTTGAAAACCAAATGCCTTAGCAGATTCACGAAAATTATCAAATAACCAATTCTGTACCTTCATTTCAGGTGGATAAAAATCACGGGTCCCACTAGGTCCATCTAAATATTCTGGTCTGGCTGAATCTTCCTCTTTAACACCTTCTTCGACTAAACGATCTAATTCCTTTTCAATCTTCTTTTCTGTCCATGTCGGGTCATTCAATTCCTTTGCCAATCGTGTCTTCATGGCGGTACATTTTTCCTTCCGTTCCTGTGCCGCCAATTGTTGTTCGGGGGTAGGTTTTCCCTTCAATTTCGGTCCAAAGGATGCCCATTCTGCAACATGTTCAGAGGTGAAAGGAGAAGACATTTTCTCTTCGGAACACTTTGGTTGATCGTTTTTGCGTCCTGACGACTTCCGATGAATAATGGTGGGGTAGAGGTCCCGATGAGGTTACGAATGGGTAGGGTTTCGAAACCGGATATCCTCATCATGGTGGGATGCTGGCGATACGATTTGCACGCGGGATTTGGTGGAGACGACGACAGGGTTTGAGGTCCAGACGTCAGCGTCCTGTCCTCGTCCGTACATAGACGGAAGTTTTCGTTGACAGAGAGTCTATGGAGTCGGATTCGAAGGTAATACATATGGGTATGTATGATATAGTGAGAAGCTTTTGAATTTTTTGATGTTTTCGGTGTTTTCGGTGATCTGAATCAACATCCTTGTCTCATAGCAGGCAAGTCACATTATTTCAACAAGAACGATATGAAATCACATCATCTTTTTTCTTTGGTTTTATCCATTCTCCTTCATGTTGTAGTAGGATGGCAACAGTGTTCCAAGGAACCGGATGGCCCGATGGGACGTTGTCCCGATAAAGCCACCTGTTGTCTTTCTTCTTTGGCAGTCGAAGGCTTTTCTTGTATCCCATCGAAAGCTCAAGATCCTACGTATGCTCAAGGTATCTGCTGTTATGATAATGATGGTAGTACAGAAACGGGTTGTGGTTATGGTTATCAATGTGCCATCGATCCAATCAATGGGACATCCTATTGCAAACTCGTCGATGAACATCCGGATTACTTGTACAATGATACGGCACGGTATGATCTTTGTAGTGTTCCACTGAAAATGCAAACTCCATTTGGATTTCCCATACAAGGAGGAGGAGAACGTGAAGGGATGATGAATCTTGCCTATTACTCGAGTATGGGAGATATCCGTATCGTTCAACAGATGCATCTGAAGGTGACACGAGTTGTCATCGTCATCCATGGGAGTGAACGGAATGTGGAAGATTATTTCTGTGCTGGTCTATCACTGTTACCAAAGAGTGACAATGAAATAGAAACGACGACGTTGATCATTGCTCCCCTCTTTGCATCTCCAGAGGATACACCCCTCGTAGAGAATATGTTGATTTGGGCAGACCGACATGATAGTTGTCTCATTCCTGGCGATATGGGGCAGATGCCCTGAATGCACCCATCAGTAGTTATGCAACAATCGATGCTGCGGTTGAATACCTTATGATTGCTGCTCGACTCCAATATCCAAATTTAAAACGGATTGCTGTGGCGGGACACTCGGCGGGTGGTCAAGTTACACATCGATGGGCATTACTATCCAGTAGTCCCATTTGGGAGGACCCGATCATCGATCTTGTATCCATCGTTGCGAATCCACGATCCTTCTGTTATTTAGATGGACGACGTGTTCATTCCGATAATGATGATGAGACATTCGATATTCCCAATGCAGACGATATCCAATCCTGTCCTGGATATGATCAATGGCAATGGGGATTACAGGATGGAGGATACCTTCAATGTCCGTATCGTGATGCGGTAATGGAAAAGATGAATAGGACTGAAATTTCATATCGATATACGAATCGACGTGTCATTTATTTGTCTGGTCAATTAGATACTATTCCAACAGAGGATGAATGTGAAACGACTATCTTTCAAGGACCGAATCGACAGATCCGGGCAAAGAATTATGTCCGTGGATTACAAGAGACTTTTGGTTATCCAATACATCCATGGTATATCATTATAGGATCACCACATGATCATACCTTAATGTTCCAAAGTGAACGAGGGAAGAAATCTATCTTTGGCGATGATTAGAAAATCATACGATATTCTTCGTCTGATACAATATCATGAAAATACGTAACTACCTAGTGTCACAAGCCAGCTCAATACAATAACCGATTTTATTAATTTATATAATACCAAAGGCGATTCTACTGTCGTTGATTGAGGATAGAGTCGACCTGCCTGTGATATGAGTGACTCGGTCTATCGTTCTTTGGTTGGATTAATTTCAATACTACCCCGTCGGATGAAAATATTTCGTACACCCTCAAAACGTGATCCAGTCATCCGGACGATACGTAAATTGGTATCCAAATAGGTTGTATCCATAGCATGTTCCGACGGATCAAATAATTCCTTTGGCATAGCACGATGTAATTGTCCGACTAATCCTTCAACATCCTTCGGGACGGTCGAACCCTTGGAAAGTCGAATGATATGATCCTCCAGTTCCAATACCATCCTTGCACCTTGATTAATTTTGTATTTACATTGGACTGTAAATGTCCCACTCGCATCAAAGGTTTGTTCCTCATTATCTGCTAAATCCCATAATACTTGATTTTCGATTTGTCCCTCAAAGGAATTAGAAATAATTCGTTGATACATTTCACGTAAACGGAAATTTGGTTTTGGACCACCTGCCAGATTCGTAGAAAATAATAATTGCCATTCTCCATCCATGGCAAGATTTAAAAATCCGATTGTCTGTACTGGTAAATATTTATCTTCCAAGGCATTCACATAAGCTTCGACAGAACGAAATTCTTCGGCTGTTCCGATCATTCGAGGAAGAAGATCTAACAGTTTCTCCTTAATGTCATCACATCGTAACGAACTCAAATCTTCCTTCATCGTCGATTCTTCTTCCTCCAAAATGTCAACATCTTCTGCCAATAACCAATCAAGTTCTGTACTTCGAAGGGTATGTGGATGTCTTTCATGGCGCGACACAGATGATGATGATATCATAAAGGAAGCGACCGGCTCGACGACAAGGCCAACAACTACGATCAACAGTGTTTGACGTTTCATTCTGCGTTGGGTTGAGATAGATGCAATAGATATTTCTTCTTGAATCGTTGGTTAAGAAGCAAGAGAGAAAGCTTCATTCGCCGTTTGTTCTTTAAGGACAGAAGGTTCAAAGACTCAGATGGTTTCGATCTCGTCCCTAACGGAGGGTGAAACGACCCTGTGGAGAGCGGGAGATGACGATTTTGGAGGTGATGGATGCTTTTGTGGCTAGCGACTGTGATACGTGATACGTGGTGGATGACGTGGCAAAGATGTCCTACGAGTCGACAACCGCAGCTTTCCCGCCAATTTGGATACCGTCGATGCACGCACATCTCGCTCCCACTACATCGTTTTGCTGCCGAAATGATCCACATCTTCCTTAGAATGAACCGATTGAGTGCCGTCTCCTTCTCGCGATGGATTTTTGTTTGGATCATCGTGTCGATGCAACAATATGATGCTGAGGGTTTTGCACCCAATAATGGAGTTGGGAATCGATTGACATCGCCTCTTCATAGCTACAAGAAATCAATCAAGAATCCAAGTCCGACGATACTCAGTCCGCCATCACGAAACTTTCAAACAGAAATATTCCAGTCCAAGGGGGATCAAAGAGATATCGCAGTAGTAGATGGTACAGGTCGAGGATTGGCCATTTTCGCAGTCGTATTGACGATTTGTGTTTGGCTTTTTTCGATTCCACCAGAATTTCGTCGTGCCCATTTCTGTGTCGTCGAGGAATGTGTCCAAGAACGGACCAAATGTTATGATTGTGTCACACTTTCGGAATGGACGACAGGCATTCAAGAGTACTATAAGAATGGTGGTGGTATCGAATTCGACTTTACCGTCGCAGAGGAAACGAAAGCCTTTTGGAAGGATGCAGTCCTCAAATGAATCGATACTTTCGTTATTGCCATAAGGGGGACCGTGAAAGCACAGAGCATACACACATGGCTCACTAGAATTGAATTTTTTGAAGAAGGGCTTTTACCTACATGTATCGTTACAAAGTTTGTCACCCCTATGGGTGTTCTGCCGTGACTATTATCCATCCAAGTGTCCGTATGGCATGTATCATTCCCAATTGTATCCCCATGTTGCTACGCCATTAGTGTTATCTTTCTGTGATGAGAATGGCTCTAATGTCGCAAAACTTCCAAATCATCTGTTGCCATGGGATTCTTGAGTGGTAGGCTTTGTGACACAGAACGACGGAAAAATGAACGTTAGTATCTTTCACAACTTGTTTTCAGTGCTTCTCCTTCTTCCGCAAACAAACTTAAAAGAATTTTTCCGTACTCACTGCATGCCATCGAAAATCTTTTTCGGAATGATTTTGAGTTTGGTATGTTCAGTCTTTTTCGCTGGGACGTCCTTGTCGTGATACTCATGGTGTCGATGACTCGAGGGAGAGAGTGGTTGTTGTTGCTGCCAGAGCTCTGTGGAAAATCCACGTGCGATCTGTAGCCGTCGTCGTTTGAATTCGGCAGTTAATCCATAATTTACAGACGCCAACGCTTCGATGCTACCGTCATTCGTCAAGGATTTTATGCTAGACAGGAACACAGCGTCGTTCCACATCGCTTGAGTTTCTAGTGTAGACTGGACACGTTTTCGAATGGAGTCAATGTTCGATCGTAGATTGAAATCATTAAGCTCTTCAATCGCTTGTATGATTGCTCGTTGGTACAATTTCGTGGTGGCTAGGACGGCCGACGGGGATGGGGTGACAAAAAATACCATATGAGAACGATCAGAAAAAAGATCCAAGTTTCTGCTATCCAAGAAAATTTCGGGTCGGCATCCCGTACCTTTGTACTCCCTGGTGGAATCCATATTGGCTTGCTAGATTGGATGTTGCGAGGCCTTTGTTTTTGGAGGTTCAGTACCTTTGTGTTCTTGTATGATCAGGTTTCTATAGTTCCAAGCGCTACCGGTGTAACATGACGCCCGAAGATGTCAGAATCCTGCTTTTGTACCGGAATGAGACTCATCCCGGTTCGCGTTGGAGAGTACCGAAGCTTCCCGGAGAACAAAACCGTTATGTATACGGTTTACGCGAACGAGGTGATCCGGTTCGTGACCTACCACGCGGGCCCGATTTCATTCCGACAGCGTTTCGTGTTCGAACTCGAGTCTCGGCGGGGGGTTGAATTTTACGAGATTGGAAACCCGGATACGGGTACTCTGCTCCGCACGAGCCAGTCTCACTCTACACGACTGGCGACTGGCGACTGGCGACTCCTGTGTTCGCCCAAGTCATCTCAACGGGCGCGGAAATGTGCGCCAACGAGTTCGATGAGAATTTTTGCAAGAGTCCCGCCTACTCTGTATGAGACAGAGGGAGTGACACATCATAGAGTGGCGTGGTACAGTACCGGCATTTAGGCGGTCCTTCCATCCATAGAATCTCGAGAATCTCATTGATCACCTCCTTTGTACATACGATTGTCGCTTAGACTCTGGACGGTGTGAATCTTTTTTCGCTGGTTTTGCATCTGGAGGCAGTTTTTGATTCCCCGCCCGAGATTCGTGTAAAGGCCGACGTGGAGAATCTCGGACCTCTTCGCTTGCTTCCTTTCCGTGCGATTACGTTTCCCGTGACTTTCAAAAGACCTGTTTTTTCGCTGAACGAATACTGTTCTTGTTGAAGAGGCGAAGTGATACTATGGCACCGGTCTCGAACTTCGGAACAACAACACACGTCGGTCATCATTACGACTATCATGGCTATGATCGAGATTTGGATGATGAACATGATGTCACCGACGCCGCCGTGACTGAATTATCTCCCTTGAACCTATGTAGACCGAAGTGCATCGAAGGAGATTGTTGTTCGAATGACTCTAATTCATCTCATTCGTCCATCATGATGACTTCGAGCGGTGACGAGGACGGTACCTTACCACAACACGTAATGATGAAATTACAACCAAGGCATGATTCGGAACCGGTGAGTGTTTTTCGTCGAGAGCAATTTTCAGTGAATTTTTATCCTATTTATACTGATTTTCATCCTGGGTGTCCTCCGGTGCGATGCTTCAGATACTGCAAGTGATTGATCGAATTGAGGATGAGGTAGAGGCTCATGCATACGATGATTTGGTTCCACTCGATATACAACTGGCGTTAGAAGACAAGGTTTTCGGTTGGACCCATTTGACAAGTTCTATCTGTGGGCACTTTTTGTTTACGTTCGGCTCATACTGGTTGATGTTTCAATGGGTTACCCTTATTTTCAATCACATGGCGATAACTGAGGACGTGGTGTGGGCGATGTGGCTTCGAGCCTTTTTATGTGTATGGGTCGCTGTAGCTACCTTTCGAATGGTACGAAGAAGACGGCATGTCTGGTTTCGAAGTGCCTACGGAAGTAAATCCTACTTTAATGATGCGGAGCGAAGACGGAAACAGGTAGCGGAAACGGATCGGACGACTCCACTTGGGCGCTTTGTACAGTCCTTTCGCCATCGCCGCGTCATGTCCAAATTAAGAAAAGCAGAAACACAATTTGCGAAAAAACATACCCGACATCACAAGGAACTTGTATTCTTACAACGACGCGTTTCCAGCACTGACAGTGATAGCATGACGATGGCACCATCATCCACATCCCTGAAACAAACCTTGCTCGAAGAACCGTGTGGCAGCGATTTTGGCTATGACAGTAGTGGCAGCGAAGATAGCAATACGAAACCAGCCAAGAAGTGTCAGCCATTGATGCCGACAGGCACACCTCTTGCGAAAAGTCATCGTCGTCCGAGCTTCAATACAAAACCAACCCGACGTATGCACAGTTACGCCCACGATGAGATCCTTCTGGAAGAACCCATCCTCAACGTCCCCTACGCACATGGAGGTTTCTTCGGAGCAGCACCATTCTTACTTTCCAATCCTCATTGGATATCGCTTCTGCGGTACCTAATGCCTGATGTCTATGTCGAAATTAGCAGGCGTGTGGCAACCAATCCTCCATCACGGTTGATCCATTGGGCAGAAAATAACCCAGTTGTTGCAGCGTATGGGGCCGCACATGCATTGGATGAAATTGAAGGGATGAACGATTCATCCCCACCAAGTTTCCCAAATTTAGAATGGGATGTATTCCTTGATCCAGCTTTGGTGCGAAGAGTGCAGCTAGTGCTGGATAAGCAAGCCGAATTTCGACTGAAAAAATCGACCTCAAAACGGACAAAGGAACAGTCGGAGGTCATAGAAACTTATTATCAGCAGGAATTGAAGCGACGATCGGAGCAGCTGGTGGACAAAATGTTGATCGCTCACGGAAACGCTCTCCAGCTGGCAGTCGAACAGATTGGCGTCTGTAAGGATTTCATTTACTCCCGAATCAAGCGTACCCGTCGAACTCTCGGGGGAGGGATCTACGCTAGATCATGGATGGCAGTATTTGCAGAAGCTCTAAAGTTGGGTGTCTGTTATGAGGATGAGAATGGGGAGACTCTTTCCCCGTCCAAGCCTGGAGTCGGATCATCGAAGGCGAAAATTTCATCCCTTTTGGAATTGGCGGAGTCAACGTGCCCAGATACCAGTATCGAGGAATCCATTCGAATCGTGGAGAAGGTGACTAAATCGAAAAGACCGTTGGGATTGATCTTGGATATCAAGTCACGGCATGTACCGCATCATATATGGGCCATTGTGGTAGATAGGCTCCGACTCGCAGGTATACGAGTGGAGGGTGTGGGGTCTTTTTGTATACCAGAAATCAGAGGATTGAGCCTATATTCTACAGTCGGACCGATTCCGGGAACGATTTTTTGCCACTCTGCGGGTGACCTCCAAAAGGCCTGCCACGAAGGCCAGATTGAGAAGGGCGATACAGTGTTTTTCAATGCTGGTTGCCTCCTTCGCAGTAGTATGCCAACCACATGGAGTGGACTCCTCGCTCCCTTTGACCCTCGTGATGTGAAGGAAAGTTATCAAATTGAAGCCTTCGGCCTTCCGCGCGGTGCCTCATCTCCTTTTGGATCATGTCTTCAGGATTACAAGGACGGCTTTGGACTTCATATCGGAGTCTACTGTCAGGAGTTTGCAATTGATGAGGCAGCTCTTCAGACTCTGGCGAATCTCGTTAATCGGGATTCAAGTCTCTACGACTTGGGCTTCTCCTGGGGTGGAATCAATGGCATCACAATCAAGGGCATTTCTCCTGGCCGCTTCACACAGACGGACGGTTACTGGAATCAGCGTCATATCGGTCGATCGTGGGACTACAACTTACACCCATCCTGTGCATTACCGTCCTCTCCTTCCAATGCTGTTTCTCCCGCGTCGGACAGGAGAGACTCACGTAAATAGAATGCGGACTCGGAAATATGTAGATAATCGAGCATTCGAATTCTTTTTTTCTGTTTGTCTCAGGCGTTGCTCTCTTTATAGAGTTAGCCGTCTTTTCGGGGAGCGATTTGAATTCTTTGTCCCGGTTTTACTCCATCTAAACCTAGCATCTTGAGCATATTCGATTGACGTTCTTGCTCCTTATTCTTGAGTTCTTCCACCCTAGCATTCCGCATTTCCTCCTTTCGCGCCTTGAATTGACGCTCCCGTGCTAGGGCATTGTGAAAGGATCGATCGCCGTCACCGTAGATTGCGTCGTCAGTGAGTTCTACACCAGCTCCGCCTTCCTCCTTGTCACGTGCTGCCCCATGTATCCGATCTGCTTCCTCCCTTTTCTTCTCGATCTGTTTTGCTCGAAAGTCTTTGGCACCACCCGTGATTTCTTCTTGAGCAGTGCGAACACTTTCTCGCAATCGCTTATTCCTACGATGTTCCTCCATCCGTTGCTCGGGCGTCTTGTGACGGTTTTCGGAAGGGTCGTGACTGGATTTTCGTTCTATATCCCGAGTACTGTGAACTGTCGCTTCCTTAGTAGATTCGTCACCGACTTCCTTGTACTGAGTAAGCCGACGCACCCCTTCTTGAAGATTTTCCAAACCTTTCCGTTCTGCAGCAGTTGTTTGGAAGCCCCATACGTGACGTGTCGTCTTGGACTCCTCAAGGACTTGGGGAGGAAAGGATGGTGGATTCTCGTAGTAGGCCGCCTCAAGTTTTCCTTCATTGTACATGACTGCAAATCGTCCAAACGCCGTTCTAGCCTCATCCGACTGCAGATCGTTGAAGCGTACGCCTTCTTCCCGAAATAAATAGACCCAGAATTCCTGATGATAGGTGAAGTAATCTCTTTCTGGATCGACCAAGGTTTTAGGTGAAAATCCCACTGGATCGCCCATCGGATATAGGGTGGACTTATCTACCCGCCTAGACTTCACGTCCGGTTTGCTGGATTTTCGGCGAACCCTTTCATCATCGTCGGACGAATCCTCACGTCGACTATGCTTCCGTTTCGTCTTCTTTTTCTTGCGATCGTCATGTTTTCGGTCAGACTTCCTGCGATCGTTACTTTCCCCCCGTTTTCTCTCGTGACGATGACTACTCTTCTTCCTTCTGTGCCCGTGGCTTCCCGAAGTCGATGAAGATCTTTCGTCAGAGTCGTTGCTGTCTTCGTGTCGACGTTTCTTCCGATCCTTTTCATGTTTCGTCACCTTTTCGTCGTCACTCAAATGTTCATGATGCTTTCGGCGATGCTTCGATGAAGATTCCTCCCTACGCCGGTGATCTTTCGGGTTTTGTTTTCGTTCACGATCCGCGGATGAATCATGCTTCCGATGTCGGCGCCTGTCGTCGTCTCGTGGCATGATCAATAGACAAGAAAAAGAATACCGTATAAACTCAGAGGTAGCACCAGTAAAAAAATCTATTCCTGAAGCTATGATTGTTGAGTTTCGGTGGGCCTCCGATCACCGTCTCCTGGAGTGCGAATCGAGCTGTGATGTTGTGTGCAGGTGACTTTATCGTTGTGTCCAAAGATGTTGATAGACTCTCTCGAGGTTTTCGTCGGGATTGCCCTGCGGTCTGTAATCGGTGTAGTCGATTTCGCATCGCGCCTGCAGACATAGCGAGCACGTGGATCTCGAAGGGTTTGTCAACGCGCCGGGCGGGAAGCATTTGGCCGTTTAGCGAAGGAGAAATCATCAACCGTAACAACCATCCCCATCACACACTCAACTCTCGTCGAAAGAGGTGGAGTAACAAGTGTAACGCTACTGGTTGTAAGGCAGACTATTGATTTGACATTTCTTCTCCTACTCCGACACTTTCTGTCCCACAAAAGTGTCGCCAGCTATTGTATTGAAGCAAAAGGTTTTGTAGAAGAAGAGGACTTGCCTTAGCATAACTTCGATTTTTTTGCCATGCTTCGACGGAGGGAATTAGCGACATCACCATACCGAGGAAGTTCACTGCCTACGACATTACCGTTTGCGAACTCCGCTACAGCATTCCCAGGTAGTAGACATCAGAGTCAATGGAATGGGGTACGCTCCTACTTTTCGTCATCTTCGTCTTCGTCCCCACATTATGCATCGAAACGATCATCCAACAACGACAATAATAAGTATATTTGGTTATACTATATCCCAGCCATACTATTGCTGATTGCTCCGTGGATGTTCCCAAACGAGATCAATAACGATATTGCTCAATACTACAATCAGGTGCTGGAATTGAAGACGGAGCAGCGAAAAGTGGTGAAGGAAATTGATGCGAAGACTAAATCTGTCCGAGACGCCAATGTCAAAATCAGCACCATTAGTAAGGATAATGACTACCGATTTAAGGAACTCCGAGATAACGGGGGAGTGTTTACCGAACGGACAGTGAAGGAGGGTCAATACGACGAAGCGAATAAGATTGAAGAGGCACTCATCAGTCGCATGGATATTCTTGAGGAACACATCCAACACACAAGTGCCAAGCTGGCGGTTCAAAAGTTCGGAGCCGACCCATATCGAGTGAAGGTGACATTGACAGATATTTATAGATCCACCAGCTACTTTGTGATTGAGCTGGCACCACTGTCCGAAATGCCGCACGCCGTATATCACTTCTTGCAAATGGTTGACCAAAACCTTTGGGATGGCCTATCGTTCATTCTTGGCCATGGCACGGCTAGTAGTACCACTATGCAACCAACGGTGGACTATTGGGTTGCTAAACCATTGATGGTGGAAAAGGAACATCACCATCCTTCCTGGGAGAGCAAACGATTCGAAGACGCTAATTTGACACACCTTTCCTTCACCGAACACTCCACGAAATATCCTCCCGCAGGCAAATACAAGTATTCGGTGGCCTTTTCTGGGCATCCTGGTGGACCTAGTTTCTACATCCGCATGGATGATGCCGAAGAATCTGTTATTGATGTCCATCAACAACCATCAACATTCGGTACGGTAGTGGAGGGAACGGACATCCTCGATCGCTACTGGTCTCTTTCGGCTCATCAAAATCTCGATCAAGCTAATGATCGCAAAGACATCGAAAGTCATCATTTGGAACTATTGACGATTGAAAGTATGGAGCTCATTCGCAGTTGAGACGCGCTGTCAAACGGGACATGGTACTAGAGACGACCTCTCGCTGGCATGCTTGCTATTCTTTAGGTCCGGCACAGTTTATGAGTTTGCTGATTGCCGTCGATACACCAACAAACCATATAATTCATGAGGAGTATACATTATGCTACTTTATAGTGACCGTAAGAATGCGGGAGTACTGTCCTTACAGTTAGTTCTCCCGAAAGACTCACAACGCCCTCCCGTCGAAAAAGACCTCTAGTTTCGCTGTTTAGGATTCATATGTACATACATCCC
>Ga0194115_10003627_pt1 | contig 17234 bp, 22 predicted proteins | sample TA2MahsurfametaG_3_FD_148656 | JGI IMG/M metagenome (GOLD analysis project Ga0194115, IMG submission 148656) | Freshwater microbial communities from Lake Tanganyika, Tanzania - TA2015002 Mahale S4 surface | ecosystem: Environmental > Aquatic > Freshwater > Lake | place: Tanzania: Lake... | reverse complement strand
CATACACATCTGAAGAAGCAGAAACGCTCTATGGAGCGCACAAAGAAAGGAGCAATAAAATGATAGAATATCCATATTATGCAGACCTAGTAGGTAGCTCAGTCAAGAGCATGTTTGGTGCTTTCATCAAGGACGCTGATCACAAGTCAGCTTTTAACAACATGATCGATGCCAAGGTGAAACTCAACAAAGACATGTATGAAGCCAGCAAAAGCTGGATAGAAAGCATGCAGGATGTGGCCAAAAAAGCCACTGATACGAAGTGGACTGAAGTTTGGCAGAAGCCATTCTACGACTATAAGTGATCTAAGATAGCTGTGCAGCGATACAAAAGCATCGTTATGAAAGTGACGATGCTTTTCTTGCGATCCAAAAAAAGAGAAGATATTAGGTTGACTACGACTAGATTGCAGTTATAATTGTAATTGTAGGTGTGCGCTGATGCTACCTACAGGAAAACAGGAGAATATAGATGCAACCGCATGTTGACCCAACTCAGATCTTTGGTAAAGATCTCATTCTAGTTTTTGGCCCTAAGGCCAAGCGCCGCCATGTCAAGACACTAACATCGGCTGAAAAGCAAGCTATCCTCACCAAGGTTCCGGTCTATGTAGAGACTGATGATTGCTCATCAAACAATCGGCCTAGCATCTTCCAAGTCACCAACAAGATATTAACCATCCTACAGCAGACAGGCGCGCTGATGGGAGTTGATCTGGATTGGTGTGATGATCTACGCAAAGGCAAGTTGGTCCGGCACGATAGCGCCTATGTTGATGCCGGCTTGTGTTATAAGAACAACGATGTCCAACGCGGCATTTGGTTGCGGCATCTCATCGGAGACATCCTTTTCTCTTTCAACCCCACTAACGTACTCAGCGGGCTGGCCCGCAAACTCAGCGATGGCACATACAATCTCAACAATGGCCAGCATCGCACCGTGGCTTGCGTGATCGTGGGAGTGCGTGAGATCCCGCTCGAATACATCTTGAGCGATCTGATCAGCGTGGACGTGGATGAGTATGCCACTGACAATCTCGATACGCTGAGCAGCAGCGAGTTCGATCATTATCGCATCCGTGTATGGCGCGTCAAGATCAGCAAGTCTGAGGGTCGCAAGGATCTCGATCCCCAAGATATCAAGATGGAGTCTATACATGATCTCCATGTCAGCAAGCGCAGCCGATTCGTAGAGAAAGGCACAGAGAATCCAAAGCCGCTAGAATGCACTGGTGTAGGTAACATGATCAAGTATTATGATCGCTATGGGCATGACATCTACTCCAAGGCCTTGGACATCGTTACCACCGTTTGGTATAAGAGCCCTATATCGACTGCCAACTGCTGGGGCATCATGGAGTTCCTCGATACCCAGCTCAACGGCAAAGGACTCAAGGATGACATGTTCATCTATGCGGTCCAGAGTGCTATCGCCCAGCGATACTCAGACCCTTCTAAGTCTGGCATGCATCGTGAGATCAAGAACGTGGTGAAATATAACAATACCTTTAAGGAACTTGACCTCCCAGAGCCTAAGGTGATAGCGGCAGGCATATACAAGATCGTCAAGACATACAACCCTGGCCTTGATCTAGAGCCGATCAAGTATAACGGCAAGGACATGACCAAGGAATACATGGATGGCTTCCGTGTGATGCCTCTTAGACTAGCTGCTTGATATGACAAACATCCACGACGATATCAACGATCTCATCAAGCACAGGCAACTGCACCCTGGCAATGATGAGAACACATATTATAGCCCTGAGCTATATGATTTCGCCGTGGATAACCACGATGACCCGTTGGTGTTGTTCAAGGTAAAGGTGTATGGTTATTACCAGAAGAGATACAAATGGACGCGCGAACAGGCAGATTGGTTCATTGAATACAACATCGCTGAGGCCTACAGCCACAGCGATGGTGCCCAAGAATATCTCTATGATTGGGGCAAAGGCAAGAACAAGGTGACTGGGAACATGATGCATGAGCCCAACCTCGATCACATAGATCCTGCCAGCCTCAGCAACAACGATCATCCCAGCAATTTCAGGATCAGATGCGCTAGGCTCAATGAGAACAAAGGCAACATGGCCACTGATCAAGAACGCAGGGCAACGGTCATCGATACGCTAAAAGACATGAACGAGTCAAGCAGGAACGAGCTACTGTCTTATCTCGATAACTTATATGATAGGAGATAAACATGGAACCCAAGCGCAACAAGACTGATAGTATGTCCAAATCCAACATTGAACGGATCGATCCCAAGGATGATTGGATCGATAAGCTAGATCAAACGCATTACATGATGATCGCGATGGACATCCTCGAACTAGATGTCGAGGATAGTAAACTCGCTGATGCCAAACAGATGTTGAAAAGGATCGGGATAAAGGGCTGATGAAAGTTGGATTCACTTGTTCAGCATTCGATTTGCTACATGCCGGACATGTGGTAATGCTACGCGAAGCCAAATCACAATGTGGATATCTGATCTGTGGCCTGCAGATTGATCCCAGCATGGACCGTCCTGCCAAAAACAAACCTGTCCAGACCATCGTTGAACGCTACGTCCAGTTAGCCGCGGTACGGTATGTGGATGAGATCGTGCCCTACGCCACAGAAACTGATCTGGAGGATATATTGGCCATGTATCCCATAAATATCCGGATACTTGGTGAAGAATATCGTGATAAGGATTTCACAGGTAAGGACATCTGCAGACGTCGCGGTATAGAGCTGTATTTTAATCGCAGGGATCACGGTTTCAGCTCCAGCGATCTCCGCAAGCGCATAGCAAATTAATCTTAGATATATAAGATAAAACAAAGGAGGACTGATATGGAGCGTATCATATCATATGAAAATAGCGGACACATGCTGGATGAGGGGCTGCGGCGATTCATGCTGGTGGTATATGCTAACATGGGTATCGGATTGACAATCACCGCGGTGATAGGGGCGGTTATCGGACTGAATGATAACCTAATCAAGCTGTTCATGGGAGGACCCCAGGCATGGGTCTTCATGTTAGCGCCTCTCGGAATGGTTTGGTATATCAGTGCAAAGATCAACGACATTGATCCCAGCAGGGCTAGATCATTGTTTTGGGTTTACAGCGCGATCATGGGCATAAGCCTCAGCACTATCTTCGCTGTATTTGCTCTTGGCAGCATTGCTCAGGTCTTCCTCGTCACCGCGGCCACTTTTGGTGCGATGAGCATCTGGGGACACACCACGCGAGCTGATCTGACCAAGATGGGCAGCTTCCTCATCATGGGCGTCATCGGCATACTGATCGCTAGCTTGGCTAATCTGTTTTTCCAAAGCAGCGCGGCTTCATTCGCTATCAGTGTGATTAGCGTACTAGTCTTCACCCTGCTCACTGCCTATGATACGCAGATGCTGAAACAAATATATTATCAAACGCAAGGCATAGATCGGAGTAGGGCAGGTATAATGGGAGCCCTGAATCTATACATTGATTTCATCGCTATTTTCGTCAATCTCCTAAACTTAGTAGGGGAAAGACGTTGACATGTCAGATCAATGGATGGTGATTAGCGTCGAGAAGCAAGCTGAGAACGAGATACTTAGAACCAAGATAGAAAAATACGAGGATGTTCTCAGGCGCATCGCGCATGACGGATATGAACTAAGCCATGAAAAGATAAAGAACCAGCGAGACTATTTCATCAAGCTGGCCCATGAAACCTTATATCGAATCCAATAAATCCTTATGACTAAAAAATTACTAATGGTTGCTGGTTGTAGTTTCACCAAGGATCAATATCAAGATACTTGGGCTGACTATCTAGCTGAGTCGTTCGGATTTGATCTAGCTAACATAGGAGCAAGGGGAGCTGGCATACAGTTCATACAAAAACGCATCATGTATTTTTGTAATGAGGTCAAACCAGATTATGCTGCGATAATGTTAACTAGTATAGATAGATTTGATCTGTATGTAGACAATCATCACCCGTTGAAACAAGCTGCTATAGATCTATCCAGCTGGCAAGATGGTGCTAAACCATCTTTGATCAAATTAGACGGATCGCCGTCCACAGACTATGGATACAGCCTGTCTGGTGGCCATATGAGAGATTACAAGACATATTGGTATAAAAACTATTATAATGAATCATTCGCGCTATTAGATTACTGGACTTGTGTATTGTCTTTACAAAATTTCTTCATAGTAAAAAATATTCCGTATGTTTTCACTTCAGCTTATGATAAGCATCATATGATAGATCAACCTTACAATAAGACTGGATCTGAGATTAATCTAAATTTTCTGTTTGATCAGATTGATTGGTCGAAGTTCGCTTACTATGATGGTGCACGTGGTTTTCTCTCTTTTTCTAAAGATAGGAAATATCAAGAGATCAAAGCACATCCAGTAAGTGCTGCTCATTTAGCCTATACACAAGAAATATTATATCCTTTTTCCAAAACGCTTTTTGAATTAGTTTAGCACGGAGAATAAACATGCAGATCGAAGATCAAGTCAGCTTAGACTATGATGACGTGCTGATCAAACCCAAGCGCAGCATACTCAAGAGCCGCAAGCAGGTGGACATCTCTAGGACTTTTAAGTTCAGATGGAGCGGCCGAGAATGGCATGGGGTCCCAATAATAGCCTCCAATATGGATACTACAGGTACATTTCGCATGTCAAATGCGCTCATGGCCTATAATATGATGACGGCGCTACACAAGTTCTATGACAAGGATCAGCTGATCAACTTCTTCAGCGATGATACGCGACGTTTAGATCGCGTGTTCTATAGTCTAGGCATGCGAGATGATGACTGGGACAAGTTCGCAGGGGTATGGTCAGCGCTAGCGCATGAATATCGTCCAAATATGGTTTGCATCGATGTGCCCAGCGCCTATCTAGAGACTTTCATCGACTTCCTCAAGCGATTCCGTGACACTTATCCTAAAGTGACCATCATGGCAGGCAATGTATGCACAGGTGAGATGACAGAGGCGTTGGTGCTGGCTGGTGCTGACATCGTCAAGGTCGGTATAGGTCCTGGCAGCGGTTGCTTGACCCGCAGGGTGGCAGGCGTGGGCGTACCTCAGCTCACTGCTGTCATAGACTGCGCTGATGCTGCCCATGGACTAAAAGGTTGGATCTGCGCCGATGGTGGCATAGTCCATCCAGGTGATCTGGGCAAGGCCTTTGGTGGCGGTGCTGACTTCATCATGATAGGCGGGGTATTGTCGGGTCATCATGAGTGTGAAGGAGATATTCTAGATGATAAAGATAATCCCGTGGGCGACCATCATCCGGGACCAAAGTTCATGCGGTTCTATGGCATGAGCAGCGATGAAGCCATGAAGAAACACTATGGTGGCAAGGCCAACTATCGCGCCAGCGAAGGACGCAGCGTGATCATACCATACAAAGGCATGGTCAGCAACACCATCGAGGAATACCTCGGAGGTCTGCGCAGCACCATGAGCTACATAGGCGCTGAAAAGCTAAAAGAGATCGGTCGCCGGACTACTTTCGTGCGAGTCAATCGCGTTATCAACACCAGCATGGCGAAATAACATGGCACAACCACTACGTGATGACCTCATGGTCCAACAACAGATCAACATGGATCCATGGAGTCACATGGTGGGCGTGATGATGCTGAACCAAACCGGACGCAAGCCAGTCAAGACCGTTCTGCCTGAGTTTTTGGAAAGATGGCCTACACCAGAAGCATTGTTGCGCAGCCGCATCTGTGACATAGAAGAAATGATCAAACCCTTGGGCATGTATCGCGTGAGGGCCAAGCGGCTCTACAAGATGAGCATCGACTTCCTGTCATGGGATCATGCGGATGCTCGTAAACTGCATGGCATCGGCCAATATGGTGATGAGAGCTATAGGATCTTCTTCAAGGGAGAGAGATTCGAGCCACAGGACAAGGAACTGCGACGATACCTCGGTTATCCAGCCAAGAAAAAAGGGCAGGTTTGATCCTGCCCTTTCTCCAAGCGACATCAGAACTTGATGTTAAATGAAAAACCAATGGCGTCGCCGGTGGTGTTGTAGTCCTTGTCCCAGTTACGAGAAACCTTACTTGATATTGAATATGACTTGCTTAGATTGTAGGTAGCACCAGAGCTGAGTTGATGGCTCTGATAGCCATTGGCTGTTGAATCAATCGCGCTGCGATAACGATAGCCCACTGCGTTGAGTGTGAGATCGTCGGTGAGCTTGTAGTCGGCCGCACCATAGAGTGCGAAGTATGGGAAGTTAGTCGTATCAAAACGCTGACCGACACCAATCTTACCTGTGCCAGTCACACCGGCTACCAATGGTTGGCTGTAGCCAACTTGGCCTTCGATGTTCTGCTTCACCGTGTTGCTGGTGTTCTGGCTGGTGCTGATCGCTGCACCGACACTGAAAGCGTCGATCTTGTGCGTGTAAGCCACGCCATAAGCATCGCTGCTCTTGGTGCCGAAGCTGCCATTCACGAAATCTTGGCCATAAGTGATACTGAGCGAGCTGTTGTTAGCAGCCACGGACGAAGCAGTTGCTGCCTTTTTCTTTGATAGATCGTTAGCTTGTGCGGTCAATGCCATCGCAGCAAGAGCCACAGTAGTTGTTAGTAAAAGTTTCTTCATAATTGGTTTCCTTTCTAGCTTATATTTATAGCATTACATTTTAACTAGATCAATATATCTGCCAGCGCTCTGTCCAGCTAGAGCGCCCATGAAAATAAATATTTCATGCTTTTATGTGATATATTAGGAAAAAAGCCATTGATAGCATCATGCGGGACCATGACGGAAGGGTCTGAGCAAGAATTATCAGTAGGACAACTAGCAACTATCAGTGACGAAGCATTAGACAAAGCATACGGATATGGTCGTAGCACACCCGGTAATAGTTTTGGGTGGCAAGCAAATCTGATGTCAGCTGCTAATGCTAAAATGATGATTGATGCAGGTGTAACTGATATTGAAAAAATTAGTGATGCTATACACAAGGGCTGGAATGTCACAGCACAAAAGTTTGTTCAAAACCCAGATCAATTTGGTGATACAGAAAAGTTGCGTCAAGCAGGCAAACTAGAAGCAAAACTAGCGCAACGAGCAAAATTAATGAAAATAGATTATATTGAGTTAGACAACGAAGAAAAAGAAAAAGACCGTGTAGTCGCTAGAGCATTGTTACAAGCAATCAAAGGTCAGCAAGGTGTGGCGGAAGGCAAGCGGATAGCAAGAAAGGCAGGGCAACCTGCTAACAGCAAAAAGCATAGCGATTTATACACAGATGAAAATCCCAAAGGCACTATACATGGTTTGAAATTCGCCACAGCAGAAGATGCGAGAGCTAGCGTGAATAAAATCAAAAATAGTGGGCGCAGCCATGCACACAAGGTACAAGCCGCAGTGGCCATGGAGCAAAGAGCCAAAGCAGCCGGTAAGAAAGAAGCCGCTGCGGTATATCGTAGATATATCAACAGCGTCAAAAAAACAGATGAAAACTTAGCAGTTGAAATCAGCGAAGGACCAGTCTGGGATAAGGTCAAGCGCACGGCGGCCGCAGGTGCGATAGCCACTGGATTGGGATATGCCGCTCTCACAGGACAAGGCGTTGACAAAACAGCTTCAGTCAATGAACCTTCGACCAAGACACAGACAGCCAAGATAAATGAACCAACCAAAGCAGAACTAAATCCAGAGCCCAGCAAAGCCAGCACGATGACCAAAGCTGACCCCAAGATGCAAAACATGCTATTTGGTCATGCGGTCAAGGCAGGACTAAAGGGAGCCGAGCTGGCACAGTTTATGGCGCAGTCCGCGCATGAGACCATCGGATTCACTGAACTAAGTGAACTAGGTAGCAAGGAATATTTCCGCCAATATGATCTAAATTTCAATCCAGAAAAAGCAAAGTCACTGGGCAACGTCAAACCAGGTGACGGTGAACGCTACAAAGGTCGTGGCTTCCTCCAGATAACCGGTCGTGACAACTATCGCAAGGCGGGCAAGGCCATCGGCTTACCGCTGGAGAAACGTCCAGAGCTAGCAGAGCGCCCTGATGTCGCGGCCAAGATAGCGGTTTGGTTTTGGAAGAGCAGGGTGAGGCCTGGGATCGATAATTGGAATGACACGATCGGGGTAACACAAAAAATCAACCCTGGCATGCAAGGCTTAGGTGATAGGGACGCTAATTTCCACAAATATGCTGATATCTTTATGTCAGCATCCCGCTAATTCATTGAAATCATTGGATAATCTTTTTGGTTGACGGCCTAAGATCCCATGTTAGTATAAGATATATTTTAGAGGAGTGACCCAATATGCCTAACTGGTGTAACAATAGTGCGACATTCTCACACCAAGACCCAGACATGATCAAACGTCTCGTGGACGCATATAACAGCGGACGGACCATGAATGGGTTCTTCCCTTGCCCGCAGGATCTCCTGGACACCGTGGCAGGTCACGCCGGAGAAGATCAGAAAGCGGCGCATGAAGCCCAGATTGAGCGTAATCTAAAGCTGCATGGAGCCAAGGATTGGTATGATTGGCAAGTAGAAAACTGGGGCACCAAGTGGGATTTCGGTGCAGAGGAAGGTGACAGCATCACAGTGTATGAAGGCAGCGATCAGGTAAGCATCAGTTTCGACACCGCTTGGGCACCGCCCATCGCTTTCTATCAAGAGATGGAAGATGAGATGGGCTTCCACATCAAGGCCACTTACTTTGAACCAGGCATGGGCTTCGTGGGCGAGTATGAGGCGGGCTCAGACAAATGCTACGAGTATGGCGATGACTTCGATGGTGTGCCAGAGCATCTCATCGATGAGTGGGATCTGCACAGCTATTTAGATGATGATGAGACCATAGACATCGACTTAGATGGTGGGCTCAGTGCCATCAACGAAGGCCACAAGGATGCTAGATGATGTTTGGTTTCTGGACGCATGTCATCCTTGTGTCGCTTTGTGTGGGCCTAGGCTATCATCTCAGATATATCATAGATCTTATGCGTGAGCTTGATGAGCAGATCCGTAGATTGACTAAACATGATATGGTAAAGCAGTCACCTGGCATTCAACCTCGGCAAGATGAACATCACTCTGTTAATGATAACCTGTCAGCGCTTAAAAAAGCTATCAAAGGCTAGGTGCGCACGGTCATATCCAACCATTTATACAGCGAGCGGTACCATCTTTGTGGGTCAGCTATCCTGCGATTGATGGTTGGATTTTGCTTATCTTGGCTAATCATGTTGCCGTCTTCGCACATCATCTTGACAGCTTCAGCGGCTAGGACTGGATCACCCATTGTCTTATAACCTATGCTGCATCCTATAGATTCGAGGAAATCTTCATGCGCGGGCGTAGCATACATGACGAATTGTCTGTTGAACAACATAGGCTTCCATGTTTTTTCTGTGATGAACACATGATCACCTATGTTGTCAGTTTCGGCTACAAGGCTAAAGTCAGTCTTAGCATAGATTTTGCGTGGTATCAAGCAGCTAGAGAACACACCATTATTCATTTTGAGTGTGCTGTCGCGCACTAGATAATAGTTGAGATCATTGCCATAGATCTCCTGTATTTCATTTTCCTCATGTTCCCAATTTCCTCGCAAGTATGGATCAGCATCATGTTCCAGGTTTTTTGGACCATAGAAGTGTCCATGTGCATAACTGATCTCACCATGCTGCAAAAGGTCCATCTTGTCCAATTCCTGCAGCAAACGCGTGCGTGGATCCTTGACCCTGCCCAGTAGCGCATCATAGCGATTTTTGGCATTATTAAGCTGGGCATGTATGCCTTTGGATTGAGGCATCGTTATGCAGAACAACCAGTGAGGAAAGAAAATATTGCGCCAGCGATTCAATCCAGGTTCCCTGCTGGTAGCTATCACTATTAGCTTGTCACCTATGCGTTCCATGTGATCGCGTATCTTAAATGTGGTCTCCGCGGACAACAAGAATACCATGTCCCAAAGATCAGGATCCACATCTATGATTGTTAGATGATCGACTGCTATAGCTCTATGTTTTATATCTAATCCGGCCAACACACCAGCCGCAGCTGATACCATTGGCAAATATCTAAGATTAAAGCGCATCATCGCTTTTTTTTCTTGGGTTTCTTGATCTCTGCGTTCACAGCGCTGGCCACTATGTTTCCTTGGATCTGTTCCATAACTTTTTGTGCCAATTCACAATGCTTGGCGTTGAGTTTTTTCTTCTGTATGCCCGCGCGATAGTAGCCCACCGCTAAGCATTGATCACCGTTGGCTGCTTTTAATGCCGCAGCTAGGTAAGCCACGGCATAATGGGCACCAATCCTGCAGTCCAATAGTTTTTTGCTATTGCCACTGAAACCCATGCTGCGAGCCGTGGCAGGTTTTATCTGCATCACACCCATAGCATGTCCCTTGCCTTTGGATCTACAGGTGAAATTGCTTTCTATCCTAGCTATGGCCAAGGCCAGTTTGACAGGAATACCTGCTTCCTGTGCTTCCGAGAAGACTATCTCAGCGGCTGCTATCTTCTTTTTATGCCTATCGATGACATTGCCATGAGCGTGAGTGAAGGACATGGCAGATAAAAATGCTATTATCACTACTGTTAGGACTCCACGGAAGCGATGCATTACTGTTCCTTTTTTATCTTGATATCGAAATAATGAATCACAATAAGATATTTAATTTAATATAAGGTAAAAAAGCCTGTCAATATATACATATATTGACACGCGTTTCCTATAGTGCTAAGATAGAAATATGCAAAAAGAAATAAAGTCTTTCATGGATTTCCTTGCTCTTGTCAGGGGACATGTATACTCAGAACCACCAAGTGATCTACATACAGATGTGATGAATCACTTGATTCCAAAGATGCATTCAGAGAAAAGCATTACGGGACCGTTGCTTGATGTTGGCTGCGGTGATGGATATGCCATGGACAAGCTAAGATCGCTGGGAGTCAAAGATATCATAGGACTTACCCTTAGCAGCGATGATGCGGCTGCCGCTCGCGACCGCGGTTTTGTAGTGGTCGAGCAGGATATGAGCTTCACTGACTTCGCTGACGGCAGCTTTAGATGGTTATGGGTAAGGCATGCGTTGGAACACAGTCCTTTCCCGCTGCTAACGTTGCTGGAATTCCATAGGATACTGTCACAAGGCGGACATGCCTACATAGAGATGCCCAGCCCTAAATGCACTAGATTGTTGGAGAGTTATGATAATCATTACAGCATCATGGGTCCGAGGCAATGGACGTGCTTGATGCAGCGGGCTGGCTTTTCGGTCAAGGATCATGGTGAGATAAATTTGGAGATACATAACAAGGAAGATCCCGCATTCCGTGGTGATGAGATCTATGAATGGTATATCCTTATTAAGACCACTTGATTCCTGGTAAATACCTCTGGTATCCAGGAGCCATCATGTTAAAAAAAGCATTTTTGTTAGGTTTTTTTATGGTTAGCGCCCCGGCGTTGGCTAGCCAGATGACCTATGGCTTCAGCAACCCACAGTTCAGCGGAGATGGATATGGTCAGCATGTGCTTACCATCGAGAACCTAGAAGCCTCTAGAAAAGCCAGCATAGAAGCCGAAAAGAAAGCCAAACAAACGGCCGAAGAATCAGCTAAGAACAACACAAATCTAGCAAAGTTCCTCAACAACTTAGAATCGAGGATTTATGCACAACTTAGCCTTCAATTAAGCAATGCAATGTTCGCTGACGGGAATGATAGCGGGACAATGAGCTTCGAAGGCAGCACTATCAGCTGGATTAAAGACGCGGTGGCAGGAACCATAACCCTCACGGTGATCGATTCCACAGGAAACAGGACTGAAATCACCGTCCCCATAGGAGATTTTAAGTTCTGATGCGCAACAAATTAACACTGTTGATCATGCTGGCTCTTGCAGGTTGTGCCAGCATCCCATCATCTCCGATCGAAACACGTCCAAGCAATTCAGCTGTCGCAACCAGGAGCATATCTAAAGAGTTGTTATATATGCCACCGTTAGATGGTCCTCCCATCACTGTGGCCATGTATGGTTTCACTGACAAGACTGGCCAGCGCAAAGAGAATGATAAGTTTAGTGTGCTGAGCTCCGCAGTGACACAAGGTGGTGAAGTCTTTCTTATCAAAGCGCTGCAGGATGCAGGACGAGGTACTTGGTTCCAAGTCGTAGAAAGGGTAGGATTAGATGATCTAATAAAAGAGAGGCAACTGATCCGGAATCAACGCGAGACGTACGAGGGCAAGGATGCTAAACAACTGTCGCCTATGCTGATAGCTGGCGTCCTGATACAAGGAGGTATCGTAGGTTATGATACCAATGTGGGCACTGGTGGGGTTGGTGCCGCAATCTTAGGTATTGGTGCTACCACACAATATCGCACAGATGTGGTGACAGTGGCCATAAGGCTCGTATCGGTGCATACGGGTGAGGTCTTGATAAGCGCTGGTGCTACCAAGACCGTGCTGAGCACTAACATAAACGGAAACATGTTGAAGTTCGTGGATCAAGGAACCATGGCTGTGCAGCTAGAAGCGGGCACTAGCATCAACGAATCAGGCACAACATCTGTCAAGATGGCCTCTGAGGCAGCTGTGGTGGACATGATAAAACAGGGATTAGGAAAGGGACTGTGGCAGTATAAGAAAAAAGAAGATTCAGCTGCCGGTAACCAAACGACAAAACAATAAGCAGGCTTCCCTGCTAGGAGAAAGTAATGGAACGCTCTACAAAGATAGCTATGGTAGCAATGATGCTGCTATTGTTGTCGCAAACTAGTTCTGCTAACCAAAACAGCGTCTATATAGATCAGGTGGGCAGCAACAGCACAATCGCTGTGACGCAGGATGGCTCTGGTAACAAAGCTGGTGACGGAACCACCTCGATGATTATCAGCGGGACAGGACAAAACATCAGCATACAGCAGGTCGGCAGCAATAATATAGCCGCTGTGAACGTTCAAGGCAGCAGCACAGCGCTGACAACCATCGCAACAGGTAGCAATAACACGGTAACACTAAACTGCGGTTCGGTTCCCACCACCAGTTGCACTGATACCACAATCACTGCTAATGCCACTGGCAACAGCAACACGCTGACAACCACAGCTACTGCCAAGAGCACGATCAGCACAACAGTGATAGGTAACAATAACACAGCGACCATAAACAGCAATACAACACACTTGCTGGGCGCTAGGGTGAACATCTATGCCACTGGTAACAGTAACACGATGAGCGTCAATCAAAGCGGTCCAGCTGGTGTTGCTGGATTCAATGCTGAGATGACGGTGACAGGAGACAGCAACACGGTCGGCGTGACGCAAACAGGGACAACAGATAGCGATGTACAAATCAATAGCGGCGGTTCTAACAATAGCATTACTGTCAACAGCGGCAACTGATGCGCTGGCAGCTGTAGGTAAGATCACCGAACAGACAGGACCAACTGAGATCCAGCGCGACAAAGACGTGATCGACAGCAAGATAGATTTTGGTATAGAGATGAATGATGCGGTGGTGACCGCTAATGCCAGGGCTGGTATAACGTTCACAGATGACACCAAAGTAGAGATCACCGAACAGAGCAAGCTGATCATCGACGAATTCGTGTTTGATCCCGCCCAGTCTGATGCTGGCAAGCTGGCCATCAAGGTAGCCATGGGCACCGCAAAATATGCCAGCGGGCAGATAGCCAAAGATAATCCAACCAGCGTCAAGATAGAAACACCGACCGCTACCATCGGCGTGCGAGGCACCGACTTCAGCATGACCGTGGATGAGTTAGGACGCAGCCTAATAGTTTTGCTGCCCAGCTGCCCTGTAGGATGGAAGAACATCCAAAAGGACTGCAAGATAGGCAAGATCGTTGTAACCACTGACATGGGCGAAGAGATATTAGATCAACCATTCCAAGCCACTGTGACCAAGGCCAAGGAATCATCCCCTAGCAAGAGCGTCATACTAAAGCTGGACATCAATCAGATCAGCAACTTGTTGATCCTGGTCCCGCCCAAGATATTGAGGATAGTAGATGACAGGCAAAAGACCGCACTGGATATCAACTTCCTAGATAGGGACTTCCTCAAGTTCGATGAGCTCAGCACGGATCTGTTAGCGATCACTGGTAACAGGCTAGACGTCAACTATCTAGATCAGGAGTTCTTGGCTAACTTGTTGGAACTGCTCAACAGCCAGCTATTAGAAAGCATGCTCAGCGCAGAGAATCAGATGCTGCCTGGTTACAAGATCAACAAGGCCGCGGGCCTGCTGTATTTCCTGGACTATGACAGGCTTTATCTCTATAGAAGCAGTCCTAGCGCATTCAGCCAAATAAACATAGACAAAGACAGCGCCACCACACTGCTGCTCAACCAATCAGGCATCGAGCTCAAGCAAAACATAAACATGACTGGTGGCACTATCATAAGGATCAGCCAAAACCAATGAAGACATTGTTAGCTTTGATTTTATCGATAACCTCAGCCCAAGCCGGCAGCGTCTATATAGATCAAGTGGGCAATGGCAACGATCTCTACATCAGTCAATATGGCATGGGCGATCATCGATCCATAATGCTGAATGAGGGCAATAACAATGATCTCAGCATCATACAGCAGGATTCAGGAGATCACACAGCTTTCATAGGCACGCCTCCCCTAGGCATAGCGAACGGATCATATGTGACCACACCCGGGCAGGGCAATCACGGCAATGACTTCACCATATACCAAAAAGATTCAGGCGATCACACCGCTGCGATAAACCTAGATCATAGCGTGGTGAACAGCAACAACAGCGCGGTCATAGATCAAGAGGGCGCGGCTATCAAGCAATTCACCCTCAATCTCAGCGGCAGCAACATCGGGGTCACTGTGATCCAAGACAATCCCACCACAGCTGACAGCGGCAGCATGAGCATACAGTGTTACACGGGGACCTGCCAGGGATACACCTATACCAAACATTGATAAGTAGGATTATGAAAAAGCTCCTGTTATCTCCTTGGACCGCAATCATCACTTTGGCTTTGGTCGCAGCCGTAAGATTCATTGATCCCACGTTCGTGGAGAGCGTTAGGCTGAGATATTTCGACACGCTGATCACCAGCAAGGCGCCCACGACCAACAATGTGGTAGTGGTCAACATAGACGAAGCCGCGCTGGATGCTGAAGGGCAATGGCCTTGGCCTAGGGCCAAATATGCAAACCTCATAGCCGATCTCTATGCGAGGAACGCTGGGCTCGTGGTATGGAACGTGCTGATGCCCGAGGAGGACAGGGCAGGCGAGGACAAGATCCTGGCTGAACTCATGAGCATCAAGCCCGTGATACTGGGCAACATACCTGGAGCCAAGGACAAGAACACGGCGCGCAAGCCCGGCAGCGCGGTGGTCAATTCACAGTTCAGCGATCGCATAGTGACGCTACCTGGCATCATAGCCAACGTACCAGATCTGGAAGCTGAAGCCGCGGGTGTGGGCAGCGTCATGACCTTGCCAGAGATAGATGGTGTGAACAGGCGCATGCCGCTGGTGGCAGCCAAGGATGGAAAGATATATCCCAGCTTGGCCATGGAGACCTTGAGGGTGCTGGCCAAAGACAGCACGGTGCAGGTCAAGCTCAACGAGCTGGGTGTGGACAAGATGCGCATACCCAAGTTTGGTCCCATCACCACTGACGGTCTAGGACGCATATGGATCGATTGGAGCCAAACCAGCGAGCATTATAGCGTGACCAACTTACCTGCTGATCTGCATGGAGCGGTTGTGATAGTGGGCGTCAGCGCAGCAGGCATAGGCAATCCAGTAGCTACAGCCAAGGGCGCCTTGTGGCCACAGGATGTGCAGGCAGCAGTGCTAGGCACGCTGCTTAACAAAGTCAACATCACAAGGCCGGGCTGGGCTGATCAAGCCGAGCTTGGTGTGATCATGCTAGCTGGACTAGCTCTCATATTCATGTCGAGATGGTTATATGTTGGTATGGCATCGGCTATAGTCATCGTTGTCGGCAGCGTTTTCGCTAGCCGTCATGGTTATATGGGCCATGCCCTATTATTCGACGCGACTGCTATTGGAGCTGGACTTGTCCTCGTCGCTCTGCATGCCTACATGGTCAAGTTCCTCAGCGAATACTTCCAGAAGCAGCAGATAAAGAAACAGTTCGGCACTTATCTCAGCCCAGCCATGGTAGAGAAACTACAGAAGAATCCTGAGCTTCTGGTGCTGGGAGGTGAGACTCGCGAGCTTAGCATAATGTTCACAGACGTCCGAGGATTCACCACGATCTCTGAGCACTATGGCAAGGATGTCCAGGGCCTGACCAAGATCATGAACCGTTACATGACGGCTATGACCGCTAAGATACTGGCCAACCAAGGCACGCTGGACAAATACATAGGTGACGCGCAAATGGCATTTTGGAACGCGCCGACCGATGATGATAATCATGCCAAGCACGCAGTGGCCACGGCATTGGAGATGTTGGGAGATCTGGAGAGATTCAATGGAGAGATTGCGAACGAGGGAGTTCCTCCGTTTGGTATGGGACTCGGAATCAATACTGGCGAGGTTGTGGTTGGTAACATGGGTAGCAGCCAGCGTTTCGATTACACTTGCCTTGGCGATAGTGTTAATCTTGCGTCACGCTTAGAAGGACAGAGCAAGCCATATCATGTGGCAATGGTGATAGGTGATAAGACAAATGAACAGGTCAAAGATGCATATCTGACTCTGCTTTTGGATCTGATAGCTGTGAAAGGCAAGAAACAAGGTGTAAACATCCACACAGTAATCATTGCATCCGATGAAGAAGCAAAAATGTGGAGTGTTGATAAAGCCATGCACACACACATGATGCAGGACTACTTTGCACAGAGATTTAATAATGCGGCATCTTATTGCAAAAAACTAAAAGGCAAGTTCAAAGGCCAGATGGATGGCTTTTACGATATGTGGATCGAGCGTTGCATTGAGATGGCCAAGTCGCCACCAGGCAAGGATTGGGACTGCGTGTATCGAGCCAACACCAAATGATCAGATTCCGATAGCTTGTCCTAGTAAGAAACCTACGATAACCCCAATGCAAAATGCAGAGATGCCAAATAACAGCACCTCCGCATAATGGTAGAGGCAAGGTAGATATTTTACAGTATCGACCGTGGAATTACCTGCCATCTAAGTATCCTCACTTGCTCATGTAAGCATTAG
>Ga0194115_10003625_pt1 | contig 17235 bp, 17 predicted proteins | sample TA2MahsurfametaG_3_FD_148656 | JGI IMG/M metagenome (GOLD analysis project Ga0194115, IMG submission 148656) | Freshwater microbial communities from Lake Tanganyika, Tanzania - TA2015002 Mahale S4 surface | ecosystem: Environmental > Aquatic > Freshwater > Lake | place: Tanzania: Lake... | reverse complement strand
CAATACGACCACTTAGGCCAGTGTTATAGGTCACAGGCCACGATTCCCGTCAAGGGGAGCCTTTTGAGGAATCTACACGATCCTACGGCGGTGGACGCACTGCCCAGATCATCACATGTTTTGGTTTATGATCAGAACGTAGGTTAGGTAAAGGGAACCGTTTTTCTCGGATTGGTGCATACGGCCCCACGTTCGGGATTGGTGAACGATTTGTTACATCGTAGAAGCGAATGTGTACGCTAAAATATATGTATGCGTTATTCGTTTACTTATTGCATAGGTCCTGCTGGGTAGCTGTATCTTCAAGAAATCGCTTTCGATATTTATCAACCATGCGAAAAACTCCTGTGACGTTGCATGCATCATTACAGTATTAGTTTAATAGTCAAGTGTTTTGTGAATTCTTATGGTAGTCGTGAGAAGGTCATGTTCATAGCTGATGGACATTCATAGACAGAATCAGTCGAATACCGTTCCTTGAGGAAAATCCCACCAGGTTCTAACAGTCACCACCAGTGTACGGTATGTCGCGCCCAAGCAAAGTTACCGTAGGTACTTCTCTTCATGCATATGTCACAGTCCCTGTCATATCATACGCCTATTGTAGTGCTGTACCGGTATGTTCCTACCACGCCGTATCACCGTCACTTGTCATTCACCAATTCGAAACCAAAGGAGGCCAATCGATGCGCAAGCATTTGACCCCTGGATCGCCCTTGCAAGTCATCCTGACGATCCCAGAATGGGTGACATGGCTCCTTCATCCGCTAAAAGCTCCCCTGTCGTACTAATCCAATGGTCCTCAAAGGCTCAGCAGCAGCCAGAACTTATCGACAATGTCACTGCCCTCATGAGAAGCCACAACTTGATCTTACTACCGTCTCCTCAAAGAAGCACAACAATCATCAGCGCTTCTCAGGAAGAACTAGAAAATCAAGCTGAATTTGATCATCTCATAAAGCCGCGATCCGTTGCCGGTCCCTCATCGGTTGAGAAAATTATGGATTTCTATACAGTTGAAAAACGAGTCGGCTTTTGTTCACCGTCAAGTGACTTTTCCACAGAGAAGCAGACCAAGGGAAAGCGGACCAGAGGGAAGGGCACCAAAGGACTGTTTACGATTCACGAACGACAACAGCTCTTGCTTGGAATTTTTGAGCGGATATCTGTGTCGAACGCAAGACTTCTGGAGCTACTTTCTGAGAATCCAATGAAGCGAGATAGCTCAACAAATCTAAGGTACCTTCTACAATCACATGGTTGGGTAGACGCATTGCTACTTCTTCACTTCAACGATGAAAAGGTAAAGATTCAGCGACGTGTTTGGTATCCCTTCACGCGGATGGTTCCTCCCGTGGAAGATATCAACACGTATTATGGACCTGAAATTGCATATTGTGAGTTTCGTCGCCTGGCACAACCTCGCAAGTTTCGTCGCTTGGAACAACCTCGCAAACCAAAGACTTCAAAACGCATCTTTTGCTTACCTTGTCTAAAGACTTCGCATTCTCGGGGTTTTTAGGCTGTTGGCTGGGCGGGTTGGGCATTTTTGGGCTTGCCGTGTCGGTCTTTCGTGTATACCGAAAAGATACAGTGGATGAAGATGAGGTAGGTGTGAGATTTCTTTTTGGTTTCGAATCCCTCTCCCCTATTCCCTCAGTCAGTGCGTTCATGGGCCTGTAGTATACGCCATTCTACGGACTTGTTTGCTTCATCTGGGCTATTCTGTTGTACCGCTTCTGGGAGCGCCGAGAGAGTGAGCTTGCCTATGAATGGGGTACCTTGATGTTGATGAATGAAGCCATGGGATCCGCTATGCAGAAGGACTACAGCTTGGATGGTGGGCTGTACTCACATCGACGCCCTTCGTTTGTTGGTCGCGCTAGAATATCACCGGTTACGGGCGAGCTGGAGTTGTACTATCCAAGTTCACGACGCAAAGTGCAATACCTTGTGAGTGCATTCGTCACGGGTATAATGTTGACGGTCGCCTTCTGGGTCATGATTCTTTCATTGAATCTCCAGGGCTATATCCGACCCCAAAATAAGTCACTCTACTTTATTGATTTTGCAAAGTTATCCATCGAAGGAGCGCTATTTGATGCCAAATCGGCGTACATGTCTTTTGGTCCAGCAATTTTGCATGCGGTATGCATTCTATCACTGAATGCAATATATCGACGAGTGTCCGCAAAGTTGACGGACTGGGAAAATCACGAAACTCAGACATCACACGACAACTCACTGATCTTGAAGCGGTTCCTTTTCGAAGCCTTTGACTGCTACATCGTTCTTTTCTATCTCGCATTCTATGAGCGAGACGTGGAACGCTTGCGAATGGAACTTGTGACAGCGTTCAACATTGATTCATTTCGCCGTATTGCCGTGGAAGTTGTCGTTCCGTATGGCATGCATGCACTTTCTGATATCAAACTCGACGGTAGGGAGAGGCTACCTGATCTCAACCTAGATGAGTACGAGCAGTTCGACGACTACATGGAGATCATCATCCAATTGGGCTACGTGATTCTGTTCGCTTCAGCCTATCCCTTGGCTTCCTTAATCATGGCTGGCGCTGTCTGGGTCGAGATAAGAGCTGATATTTACAAGCTGACTTATCTATGTCGCAAACCACTTGCGACGGAACGAGTTCGGAGTATCGGCGTCTGGAAGCGTATTCTTCTCTGTATGATCTGGATCAGCTGCTTGTCAAACTGTCTTATCTTTGGTTTCACAAGCGACCAAATGATGCACTATCTTCCTCAGTTATACATGCGAGACGAGGCTGGGATAACTCATATGGTGCATGATAAGGGATGGATCGCCATGCTAATTATCTTTGGACTTGAGCGTATGATGATTGCTATCGGCTTGGTGCTACTGAGCCTTATTTCACCCATCAGCGAACAACTCACGATACAACTTCAAAGACGAAAGTACCTCCTGTCCTTTGAGCTGCTTACGGCGAAGAAATCTGACTGATTGCGAAGTAGAAGAGATTGTCATGCCACGACTTTGCTACGTAGGTATGTATCGCCTCTTCGTGTCTCATAACCATAGCTAGATTGGCGTTTGTCGAACGATTTGTTTTGACTGTGACATTAAAGAATAGTGATTCGGCTTCTTCGTTGCTGTTTATCGTCGTGATGTGGATGATGACCTTTTTTGAGTCAGTACCGTTTCGTTTCTTTCGGTACCGTATACCATACAATAGTTCATGGCTGCCGGAGTTCACTTGTCAGGTGAAATTACCTTATATCATACAGTTTTTCGGGGGATTGCATGACGGATTCTCTCCTCATGATATGAAAGATTGGTGCGATGCGCCATTTCTATAAATAGTAACTTAGAGGTTCAGAAGGAAAGACCCATACTTAATGTTCGGAAGAGGAAAGCGTTCACTTCACTTCCAATTCGCTGATGGGCAGATGCGACAGCTGTCCCCTTGTCAAGGTTCTCTACGGTCGGGACGTGTTTCTGGGCCAGCGCACCATAACATGCCAGCAGCAATTTATGAACCACTTGATCCCCATGAGTCTCGGGAAAGATCAGATATGCAGTTGTGGTTGACAGTGACGAGCCAAACATGACCACATTCGGTAGTCATAGTGCTGATCAGCTGGTGATGAGTCAGCTATCACCGCATCCGTTTGCCACAGTGGTGATTCATTCATACAACCGAAAAAGGAGATGAGTCTCTTCTCTCGTTTCTCCCATTTTCTCTTTAGTTGGGTTTTTTTTTTCGACTCAGTACATAGAAAATGAAGCATCGGAGAAGCTGTCAACCTGCGAAATCAGTCGGTACAATGACTATAGTTTGTTGTATCCTTTCGACGACCTCCGCTTTCATGATGAATCCATCAATGACGTTGGCCCCTCCTACCTCCTATCGGCCTCTACTAGAAGGCGACAAACCTACTACCAATGATCTGACGTTAGATACAAATCTGATCGAACAGACAGGATCATGGCGAGTCGCTCTCAATCTTGGTCGAGAGTTCTCTACTTCCCTATTCGATTCCTATGGAACATCGGGGATACGATTTCCAGTAGTCGTCCCGTGTGACTTTTCGGGGGATGGGTCGGTCGTACCGCAAAAAAGTTCTGTCTCATATGTAGCTGATGCGACTGGTGGAGTGACGAAACCTGTGACTGGTGGACTATGGAAGGTTACAGGAGATCAGAATCTTGAGTTTACACTTAATTTTCCAGAGGAATTACGGAAAAAGGATGTCATCCTCCCCGCTGGATCTGAATTATGTATGCAAGTTAATCTTGTATCGACACAAGATGTGAAGGAACTTGAGATTGCCTTTGCCGACGCTCGGAAGGAGGAATGGAAGGCTTTGGAAAAAATTCAAGAAATTCAAGCCATACGGAATTCTCCCAAACGATGGAATGAAGATAGGCAACAATGGGAATATCCTCGTGTAGATGAACCAATACCGTCATTATTTTCAAAACATTGGGATGCCTTTGTTAAGGGTCAAGAACGTCGAAAAAAATTTGCTGAAAAACCAAGGAGTGGGATTGAATTGAGTAAACGACCAGGTCATTTTCCTGGTTTTTCCAAGGATGAATTAGTCTATTTTGGAACCACCGGCATTATCCGCAACAAGAGTAAGGGGAATATGGTCGTCGGTACGTGGACAGCCGAACCTATCAACTCGATGAAACTGTAAACTCCCTACTAGATTTTTCTCTCGTTCCTAGTTTTCGATGTTCAACACTGAACGACGGTAGTATACAATTAAGACTTTAGCAAGTAGCTTGAAGGCGACGGGTCGTTGCGTGGATTCGAATACAATAGCTATTTTCATTTGTCTACTTCTAACGAATCTAGGCAACAAAAGCTCTGTTCGAGCCATTTTATCCGAAGGGGGACCTTCCAGGGACCTACCCCCACCCAACAGCGTTGACTCCCGATCGAAATCATTTTCTTTTTTCACTCGCAGCATTCTCGTTGCTGCTGCATCAAACAGTTGTTCAAAAGTTGTAGTATGGGTCATGTACATACCACAAGTTTATCATTCCAAAAAGGATGGCGAATCTATCAAAAAAATGAAATCAGTTTGGGATCACGCTGGTCGAGGGAAGGTGGTAGTACTACCGTGGACATCCCAACCGTACTATCCATGAAGGACCTATTCCATATCCTTCACATCCATGTTCTTGTAAGGACCTACTCATCCATAACAATACTTGCCTTGACCAATTCCAATCCGGCTTCGACAAGTGGGTTTACCAAATCGGCATATTGTGGTAAACGTCCCGTTTGAATCTTACTAAAGATGGTGACACCATCCAGTTCAATCTCAAAGGCACCCGTCACAACGTACTTGGATAATATCTGGGGCAAGAGGAGATAAACAAGAATCGCCAATTGGACACCATTCTTTTCAATCGTATAGTACCAACCTGGGACTGTCCTAAATCCTAGGATAGAAAAGGCATTCCGACCTAAGACCACCACTAGTAATCCTGCCAACTGAACCATACTAAGTAACTTCAAAAGAAGTTCCACCAGAGGTGGAGGTTGGAGATTCCCTCCTGTAACTTTTCCCGCGAGTTCAGGGAAGTTTTGATGCATCCATTCCCTGACTTGGAAAAAGTTTCTCTACTCAAAAACAAAGTCCAACGAAATAGAGAGAACACATCCGTTTTACATAGGAATCAACCGAAACGAAGATTCATTTTGTAAGATTAAGCAAGGAAAGAGATTGAAGAACAACAAACATCATCGTGACTTGAGATAAACCGCACATGGTTTCAAGTCATCCACTTTTTTCTTTAGTCTTACCTGTGAGCCTCAGCTAACACAGTACCACACGTGTACGTGGTGATCTACATTAGCTCCTTGAGGTACAGTCTTGATCTACATGAGTTAGGATGGGTGAGAAAGGATAAGAATTCTCTTCGACACAAAAGAAGAACAATATCGATACAAAGGTAGAAGGACCTAGTAGTATAGACGACAATGATTCCCTATCGAATGACCCGCAAACAAAAAATCTACACTCTGGGATGACCACTTTTTTCTTCTCATGGTCTTCCAAAAGAGAATATTCTTCCACACAAACAAAGACAGTTTGGAAGTAAAAATTGTCTAAATCCGTACCTCATTCTCACTGTCAATTTCTTGTGCCACAGCGATATGAGACATCATTCCCAATATCAAGCACAAGACCAAAATTAGAGTCGTCGCCCAATTGAAGCGGAATCTACTCCATGACAAAGACATCATGGTACAACGAATCCACTGGTTGGAGTGGGGTTTCTAAACAACAATCTACTATTGTTTTGTGCTTTGTTGTGTGTCTGCAGACTGCGTTCCTTCTTCCGTTGCTTGGAGATCGCCGTTTCTGTCCCTCGACATGTTCTGCAGGAGTCCACCCTGTGTGAGAGCTCTATGTTTTTCGACCTCGACTACACAAAGGGGGGGGTCCCTCCCCCCCTCCGTTGCCGAAAATGAATTGGTCTGGCCGTTTTGCGCCTTTCGCCTGTCGGGAAAGGATTTCTCCGCTGACTCCTTTCCAAGTTTCTCTTTTTTTTCATTAGTTGTGTTTCTCCTTGTGTTAATCCATTGGCTACAAACCTTTTCTCAACAACGGCTGGTGCTATCAAGTCTGTCGTTACCCCATTACTTGAACTCCAGAATCAAAGTTTCGCTACTAGTACGCAAACTGCAAAGCGTGACACAGCTCTTTCTTGTTCTTTGAAGCCAAAATGCTATCTACCTTGATCACCCGAACCGTCGTTCGACGACGAACCATCCTCCAATCCACGTCGTCGTATCGTCGCTGGCAATCATCATCATCATCATCATCTACAGAGGCAACTTCTGCTACGACAAGTGAATTGGGACCCCAGACTCAACTTGCGAATATTGCATTGGCATCATCTTTATTGGGATTTTGTGGTTTTGTCTTTACGTATTCAATGAATGCGGTTGGTCGTGCCGATGCGGAAGATCCATTAGCACAATTACAGGCAGAAGCTCAAGATGCGAAAGAATTTCGTGAAAAATCAAACGCTCGACGATTATCTCCCGAGGAAGTCATGGCATTGGAATCTGGAAGGATGAACGTGGCCGAGACGACTGTCGAAGTCCCCGCCGTTGACGAATCACCCAAGAAGAAAAAACCATGGTGGCGTTTTGGATTTTAACGATATCAAGTTGTAGTACTCCCTGTTTGTATGAACTTTCATGTTAGAGCTGGATAAAATTTTCGACGGATGGCGTGGGGTTTGAAGATAGTCGTCGACATGATTGATTGAGATACTAGGATCATCCTACGCTTCAGAAATGGCATCGTCTGTAGACTACCCATTCCTGCTACAAATAGTTTCACGTTTTCCCAATGTAAATGAACATAGCTAAAAGTGGCAAAATTCTACTTCGTAACATAGTAGCTCCAGGTTGAACAACCAATGGACTATCTACACGATTGATTGCCCTTGAACTGCGTTGGATTATGCCACATATTTCCAACCCAACCATCAGATGTTTACGAATGTTTTTCTCGTCTCAGGATGGTAATCGAGTCGGGTTATTTCATTCGTAAACTCCCATGTCAGAGGTCGAAACGATCCATATAACTCTAAGTTCAGAGAGTACTTGATTTTCCCTTTAGTTTTAGCAAATCGTTGAACTGTCTATCGAATACCGGTTCCTAACTCCATCCTCGCAAGATCATGCAGTTCCAAAAGTCGCTCCCTTAAAGTATATTTCGTTCGTTTCTTCATTGGCATGGTCTTTCATTCGTCTTCGGCCGGCTGGTCGTCCTAGTACTGTATTCACAGCCTTCTTTTTTCTTTACAGACTAGGATCATCCACCTTGGCATGCTTTGCCCACATCTGGGATGGGATATGTTTGTAGGGTGCTACCGGTCTTCGTTCATTTTGAGCCGATACTGAAAATAAAAAGGAAAAGACGACAGCGATACCCACACCCGCCATAGACGTATTTCGTTTCCAATTGGCAGGATTTGCCCACCAACCTCCATAGGGAGTCCAAACCTACAAAGAGAGAGAGAGAATATTAAAATGAACAAATAAAGGCATGACAACCGAAAACGAAACAAAAAATTAGAGAGAGATCGAAGACTAGTACTCAAGGACAACCACCACCATCATCACAAAGATATGCTCCAAGATGACAGAAGCCTCGAGAGAATGATCGCTAATGAATCAAGATGACACGCTATCAACCAAACAAGTCCATGGACTAAGGAAACATACTACAGACAATTTCCCCCTCCTCAGTGATTCCGTACATACCTTGGGAACGTAATACCAGCCACCGCCACCCATAATGTGTTTTTCGACTAAGTATTGCGTAAAACAAGTGATTTGGATGCAAGAGGAGGAAAACTGCTAGCGTATTTCCCAAGCGTACGTCGTCGCCGTCGTTGCTGCTCGATATTTGTAGGACGTTTCGTAGTTTTGTACTGTAAAACTACGGTGCTCTCCGTTGACGGTCGATGGAAAGGCGAAAGGCGGTGAACGGCTGAACATATGCACGATCGGTATCATTAGGCTTTTGTATCTCACCTACCTACCTTCACAGGGTTTTCGTCAGACGTGCCCGTTGGAACTAACACAGCTCCAATGCTGCCAAATTCCCGTACCGTCAACACAGGCTGCGATCTGCGATGCAAGCTCGTCCTTCTTCAACGTCTTTTGCTACACCTGTTGCTATGATATGTAGTAGCACTGGTTTAGGCAATGGGAGGACAATGACGAAACAAGTTGCTTCACAGTGATTGATTATTATTGATACACCCCCCAGATGAGGGATGGAAAACAATGCGACAAAATAGATTTGTACTATGGTGACGTTCATTACGAAGCCTACTTGTTCGATTTTTAAATCTTTCCATTGACTTCCGTTCCGATTCTTTACCTTCTTTATGTTTCATTCCCGTTGGGGGGATGGTTCTATTGACATGGTCTATTATCCGTCATGACCTTCTTTGGATTTCGGGCGTTTCCAATATGTACATTTAGCATTGCCATTCTTTTGATCGGGACTCCAACGGGGGGGAGGAACAACGCCATGTGTATACAAGAAAGACGAAGTGGAAGGGGTCCACGTCCTGCATAGCAATTTACTGTCGAGATGGAATCATCGCATCCGTCGAGATCCGGTCCACAATTTCCTGATCCTGTAGTCCTACCATCCGCGCTTGGAGGACAGATGACTGGGATGCCCTACGATATAGCTTGGCAATGGTTTCCTCATTCGAAATTCCCATGTCCCATTGCCGTCCTTGTTCTCGGAAGGCCGTATTATACGCAACATCACGTATCTCCCTCTTGGCACGTGTTCCCGATCGAGTATGACCCTCCAATCCTCTTGCACAATGGTTACTGACTTGATCATGAGGAGGAGGATGATCCCCCTTCTCGAGAGATACAATGACCTGGCCACATTCTATGTGCATGTCCCGGTGTTCTTCCGGAGAGTACCAAGACCTTTCGTACTCTTCGACTGAGTAATACCTATGGGATGAGATCAATCGGCAACGTGCCATTTCATTCCACGTCACACGTCGTACAAGAGGATTCTTCTTCTCAACGTCCTCGCTTTGAGGTGGAGACGACTCCATCATGGAGGATGAGATTTGTGCTAGATTGGAACGACATGCGGCATCGCTTGTAGCTCCTGGCATGAGATTGATTTCCTTTGGTATCCGGCCTTTGTTAGAGGCAGTCGTCGCGGTGGTGGTTGTTTCCCTTGAACGTTTTTGTGGTACAGATACAAGGCACATGTTGCTCTTCCATTCATACATTATCCTTGGCATCTTCTATTGGAAAAAAGAAATATGCCGGTATTGGTTTTGTTTGTTTGTTTTCCATGGCATGATCGATGTTTCCTCTTTTCCAGTACTAGGATCCGGGATTCTTTTGACATTGGGTTCGGTTCCCCTAGCGACCCTAGTCTGGGAGTTTGAGGGGTTATGGCGATGACGACATTGTGTATGACTGGCCACGTCAGTGTAAATATATATGCCCATGGAATTGCAGTTGACACCGGGATCATGTCATCCATTATGGTAGAATTGAAAAGAGGTGCTCTCAGTTCAATTCGTCCGACAGAATTCGTGGAATTGGCTCGGCAAAGAGAAGGAGACGTTCCCTTCTACTCGAAGAGAGTGAGTTCGCTTCGGGTCCAAGTGTGTCGCTGTGGGAGGGGGGATGATCGATCCAACCCTCACCTTATGCCCTCTACTGTAGTAACGTTAGTTGTCCCCTAATTTCTCCAGGTTGGTTCCCTGGACATTGCCTCCCCCCTAGGGCAAGCCGTAGAGATCATTGAACCTTCCCTCTCTGGATACGAAGTTCACCAGCTATTGTGTAGAACTATTCAACGTGGGCATTATAGACGACATCCTACAATTCTGTTTCTTCGTTGTCTGCTCTAATTCACTGTCTTTCTACGATTGTCCTTCTCAAAGACGAACAACAATTTTGTCCGAAAAGCCTGCCCCTTGAACATCAAGAAAATAGTTCGGGTTACTGTAGTTTTTACCGGGACCAAAAGCCTTCTACGAATATTATGTAGCCGGCAAATTGTAAAAATGAGTTTTCCGTCGACTTTGAGAGGGATTATAAATGTTGGACGACGACGGAACAACAATTCTCGGCATAGCTGTCTCCGTTCTCCGTAAAATAGGTACAGTTCATCCTACCGTATGTATGTACGGTACCGTAGTACGGTATCACATATATATACCTACGGTTCGTGTGGATCTGAAAGAGCCATATCCTGGTGGGGCGTCAACAACCGTCTCAACCTGTGGCACTTTTCGCTCACATGTCACTGTCAGTGCAAGTAGTCTCTAGTAGAGAGCATTCGACGCAACCCAATTCTAGTGAGAGTGAGATACCTATCAACACTCACACCGATCTCCCATGTATACATTATCAATTTCGAAAGGATTGCCTTGGATGATTCGTCCAGTACAACGATGGAGGACGGCTATCCCGATCACGTCACTGTTCTCAACGGTCTTGTCGAGGAGGTCCATCTCACTCAGCAACGATGGGAAGTCCAATATCTCTGTCGTACAATACAAGAAGCCACATAATCATGATCAACGTTATTGTCAACAACAACTTCGTTTCAAGAATTCTTCTAAAATTGGACATATGAAGGAGACATTGGATGAATTAGCTCATCGACCAGAACGTGAGGCTGCGAAAGAACGAAGAGAGAAAAAGAAAGCCAAGGCTGCCGCGTCGAAAAAGGGTGGTGAAAAGACTACGACTACTGCAATAACATCAGCAGCAACAACAACAAAGAACTCAGGTAAAGGTGTTGTTGGAAGCCCTAATGTTGTAGGTGGTGATGATTTATATTTTGATGATTTAGATGAAGAGGATGACGATGACGAAGGAGACGGACAACAAAAGGACTCTTCTGCTGATGGTGGAGAAGATATCGAACCGACTCTTCCTGATTTGGTACAAGTCGAAATGAAAATGATGGCCTATGTAGATCGATTTTATGAAAATTTAAAATCGATTCGGGGTGCAGAACCAACTCCAGAACTCTTTGATGATATATCTGTTTTGGCATATGGGAGTCCAACACCTCTCAAGGTTGTGGGTCAAGTCGTCATCCTTTCACCGACGATGGCACAAATTACATGTTTCGATCCCTCTTTAGCCAAGGATGTTCAAAAGGCGATACAACTCTCCTTAGATCAATTAAATCCACAATTGGAAGAAGGTGGGACAATCAAGATCCCATTACCCCGAATTAGTATGGAAATCCGTGAACAGACGGCCAAACAATTAAAAACAAAGACAGAAGCAACCAAGCAAAGGATTCGACAAGTCCGTCGAAAGGCGATGGATATTATCAAAAAGGGGAAGGATGGGAAATTATCTGGAATATCCAAAGATGATGCCTTTACCTGTTCGAAAGATTTAGATACCTTGACTGAAACCGTCATGGAACGTTTAGACAAAATAATGGATGAAAAAATGAAATCCATCATGGCGGTATAAAGAAAAGAGAGAAAGGATAGGAAAGAAAAACAGATTGAAGTAGGAAATGAAAAAAAGGTAGAATGAATCATGCTAGTAGGAGTGGGTGTCTAGTCCTCTGCCGTCTTTATTCTTTCCTATTCTTCAGTATTTCATAGACGGCAGCACATACCCATGCATCAAGGGCGGCATAGGATCGTTGTCGGATAGACAATGGTCGGGCCGCCCAAAAGGAACATTGTTCTGCCTTATCTAATGGCTTCTTAAAATAATACGCACACACTCTGGCTAATCCAACACGGGGAGAAATTTCTGCCAATTCGATTTGTCTTTGAAGGACTAAGGATTGAATATCGATAACTGCCTTCGTCCCACCCATCCAAATCGATCCACCCTCACCCTGACGTAATCGTGATAAATCTTGTCGACAGGCAAATCCAGCTACGACAGTATCTTTCGAATCGAATAATTTCCCCACAGTTTCTTTCAACGCTTGGATACCTTGAGGTGTCGACTGTAGAGCGGGGATATCAATCAGAATCGCCTCTTGGGGGTGAGATAATTGAAGGAGATCAATCCCCTTGACATCCGCCTCCCATTCCGCATCTAATCCAAAGGGACCATGGGGGTACGGACCACCCTTCCAAAAGGTTTCAAAGGTTTTCCGTAATTCCAGAGGATCAGATATAACATCTGGAATAGAACCTGAAAAGACTTCATCAAATTGTAAATAGGTATCCCGTCGAGTCTGTGCTGCGATTTTCAACGATTCTTCATCGTAGGCATAGTCCTCCATCCCCCATACCGTCGTCGCTAATCGATGTGCAGTATCAAATTCTCCAACTTCTTCCAGTCTTGTCAATACAAATGATCGTATCTCACGTGAAACATCCCGTCCACCCCCCTCATCCAACACACCATTAGGGTCTTGTCTGACTTTTTCTATAGACTCATCGACTCTCGTCACTTGACGATCAATGATTGGGAGTTGCCGTTTACGGATGACTTTTGTGATGGTATCACATGCATGTTGATACCGTGCCTCAACAAAGCGACTACGACCACCCTTCTCATATAAATTCGTAGCTAAATGATCTGCTCGTCGATAGGTATGATCATCGAAGGACGTATCGATGAGATATTCCACAGCAGATTGAGGTGATGGATGACAAAGACAGACTTCCTCTGCCGCATGCCAAAAGTCCAGTGGAACTGCCGCTTGAACAAGTTCTAGGGGTGTCAAATCAGATGACCATGGATGAAGTTGACATACGAGACCTAACATCCCCGCGACAATTGGTTTCCTTCGTGCCCAATCGGTCGAATACAATTCGGCACGGGAAAGTTCTCGTCGGACAACTGTCGCCACAAGGGTAGAATCCAAACCAATGCCTTCGTCATCATCCCTAAAATCATCATCATCACCACCTTCCTTGATATAAAAGGCACGTGCGAATTGTGTTACAATATTCCAATTCCATTCCGTTTGATAAAGCTCAGCATGACGCAAAAAGAAGTTATGAAGCAATGGTAGGACGTCTTGTCGTACGGCGTAGGCAAGACTATCCTTCTTTCCTCCCTTTCCCCATTGCTGTATGACTGTATTCGATAGGGCACTAGCTGCCGCTTTTGATCCCTGGTGTTGAGAAAGGGACAATGCTCCAAATAATAATGTAATCGCCAAAAGGTTCCCCCTCTCCAATGGGGTCTCCGAGAGGAGCAGTGGACGACAAAAGGCTTGCATATCATGCCATCCTGACTTTTTTCGTTTTCGAGTAGGATCTGAATCGATTTCACAAAATTTCTCTGCAACTTCGACAGTCAATTTGCAGAGATCAGAGGAGGTGAAATTGTTGGGGATTCGTAGTATATCATCATTCATGTCCGTCGTCGTTGTTGTCGTCGTAGATAGGAGGACAGATCCCGCAGTTCGGGCAACCTCCCAAGTATATCTTGTAGAGACTTCTGAAAAGACGAGATTTAAACATGATTCTAACGACTCTGATATAGCTTGATTCATCGAAGGAAGATTCGTGTCGTTTTCGTGATCTATGTGTCGACCTGATGCCAATAATTGAGTCGTCGAGGGTAGATCTTGAAGATGATGAGATCGTATTGGAAGATTCCTGTATATACCGTAGAAAGGAAGACTGTGACGATACCGATCACAGGAGTAGTATTTTGAACAACCAAAGTTTCGATGGACATGAATCGACGGCTTGGGTAACGATGTGGAAGATGACGTTAACCCCCCGATACGTCGTCTCCCCAAGATGGATATGGGATATGCCAAGGCGACGGTCTGTACTCGTAGTCGATTTGTCCCACAATGAAGAAGTTGAAAGGCAATGGCAAAAGTCCAACACACCCTAGAGAAAAGGGGCATCTATCTACAAAGTGAATCCCACCGAAGTTGAGAATGACTTTAGTTGCCTCGTAGAAAAGGAATTGGAGATACGTTACTACATTTGACTGTCAGATCGAACAACGCCGATGCGTGCACGTGTCGGTGGCAGCAGTTACCAGTTACTTAGTCGGTCGAGTCGAAACGACATCTACCGAATGGCATTCAATACCATAAAACCCTACATTCACACTGTCGATTGTACATCTCATGTTCCATATCAGACGTTCCTTCAACCAATTTTCCTCTAGAGCATTATGAACCAAAGTATGCATGGAAACCCGCGATATTTTCGAATGGAATTCCATTCCCCGATCAGCAACGAAAGTATCCAGCTTCAGGGAAAGTTGACTAGAGGTAGCCATCGGCCGGGCCTACACTCCCCCGAGATGAACCACCCCAATTCAGAGTCCTGGTCGATGATTCACGGTATCGGCCCAAATGGGGACGCCTCCTACACGATCGAATATGTATGTCTCTTCTTCCTTGTAGCGGAGCGATGGCGATATCATGGACTCGATCTGTTCACTAGGAGACTCTTGATGCCCTTCTACAGTCGGGAGACCCGGACGCGATACCAGGATATCATGGACATGTGTATTTGTTGTTGAAAGATATTGATTTTGACCATGTTGTGGTACCATAACCTGACCTTTCCAATTCGTATTGTGGAGAAATTCAGTCGTCGATGTTGTTGTGGTTAGGATTCGGGTTCGATTCGGTTGCCAATGTTGGGAGGCTGTAGAAGGCGGTAAACAATCAAGTTCGTAGTCGTCTACAAGTGGCCCCGCCGCACTCGCAAGACGTAAACGGGGTGATCCAAAGATCATTCGACGGAATAGAGCACATGCAACTTGTAGAGAAGTCATCGTGGTCTTTCTTTGTGTGGTAGAAATATGTATTGGTTGTTGTCCGAGTTCGTGAGACCAACCCGTATAGGTGACTAACGGCTTGAAGCGATGTGGATGGGGATTAACGTTTGCGTCCAAGAATACTTCTGATTCAAAGAATATGTGATGTCTAAAGTCAGGATTGTCCCTACAAGAGTTGATAACGGTAAGGTACTTGATCATGCATGTTCACGACATCGACAACGGGAGGCAGAGAAGGGATGTCTTTGAAGAAGTTGGCGACCTCGGCGGATGTCACGGTTTTTGTCCGCGACCGACGATCCCATGAGTTGTACCTACGATACGGTCGTAACAACGCACCTACCGCTTTTCATCGAGATTCGGCAAACCAGACCTCGTGATCCGTGATATCAACTAGGGAGAAAATTCGGGGGATCCCATCTAAAGAGTCCCTCATACTGCGATCCCATTACTTCATAGGAGGTAAGTTCCCCCCGTATCCTCTCGAATAATCGGTGAGATCCTGGGTTTGGTTCGCGGACTTCCTTTTCGATTGTTGTAGGAATCGATTGTAGATGAACATTTTCGAATATCAAGTCTTCATTGGTAAAAGTGTAAGTTCATCGTTCTAGGACAACACGACAAGCAACGGAACCGTATCATGGAAGACATATTTGGTCACGATGGAGAGGATCCTAACCTTCAAGATGAAAATGGGAGGGCTGCCATCCATATCCTCATTGATCGGCAGATTCATGGGGATAATGCACAAGTCGTATCGATGACGCTTGTCACATTCTTAGAGAATGGTGCCAACCCCAACTTGTTATCCGCAGACGGGAGGACTGTGATGCACATCCTGATAGATCGGGAGATTGATGTGGATAATGGCCTACCAATCTTGGTGGTACTCAATGCACTCTTACAACATGGTTGTAACCCCAACCTATTATCGGCAGATGGGAGATCCGCCTTACATATCCTCCTAGATCGGCCAATTGATGTTGAAAATGGACAACCAATCTTGACGGTACTGAATACACTATTGCGGTATGGTGGTAATCCAAGACAGTTATCTGCAGATGGGCGGTCCGCGATGCAGATCTTGATGAGTCGACGAATTGATGTGAATAATGGCCTAGCCGTCTTTGCGATACTCAATACACTCTTACAGCATGGGGGAGATCCAGATCATCATGCGGCAGATGTGACAGCTGCCCTACTTACTCTGATGGGTCAGATTGATTGGAATATTGGACAAGCTATCTTCGCACCCGTCTTCCATAGACTGGTAGAGCGTGGAGCGAATCCGAATCTTCCCAACAATACCGGACAGACTGCGTTACATATCGTTTCGAGGGCTATCAATATGCGACATGTGAAATGGACGATTATGGCTGCCCTGATGCGACATGGTGGAGACTCTACGATATTCGATAACAACGGATTCCTCCCCGTCAACTATTCCGGTAACACTGACGCATTCGATCCGACAACGACCTTCCTGTTACTTCAAGACATGGGACGACGATTAGGCCGAATCGGAAATATAGCATTTTACAGTTAAACGTGAACATACGGGTGGGGTAAGACTAGCAAGCAGTTCATTTGAATACGAGTGCCTCTGTTTGCCTGGGATAGTCGTCATAGGCTTTGGGTTTGTGGGAATAAGGTCATAATAGACGTGGCTAGGAATGTATCGTATGTAGAGATGAAAACAATTAAAAAGAACGTTAATGGGGCTTGCATGTGCATATGACGAAGCAGGAGACGAGTCATCCACCGATAGAATGGCTGTTGCCATGTGGATAGCCGAGTTTTACGATACTCCATCGACGGTTCAAGCGCCGAAATTTGGATCGTGGGAATCAAAATTGATCAATATCCTATGACAGTCAACATCTTCTGTCGTGCCGAATCCATGCACGAGTCATACACATACTTCCGGCTTCCGAGTCAACGTACTGTCACAAAGGGGGAAA
>Ga0194115_10003624_pt1 | contig 17236 bp, 7 predicted proteins | sample TA2MahsurfametaG_3_FD_148656 | JGI IMG/M metagenome (GOLD analysis project Ga0194115, IMG submission 148656) | Freshwater microbial communities from Lake Tanganyika, Tanzania - TA2015002 Mahale S4 surface | ecosystem: Environmental > Aquatic > Freshwater > Lake | place: Tanzania: Lake Tanganyika... | reverse complement strand
CTTGCTCATGCAAGGAGCGATTAACCGCGTGCTTATTATTTGTCCACTGTCAATCATGCAGTCGGCGTGGCAAGCAGACCTGTTTAAGTTTGCTATCCACAGAAGCGTTGATGTCGCTTACGGTGATCGTTCTAAGAGAAAAGCAATTGTCAACAGCGATGCCGAGTACGTCGTTATAAATTTTGATGGGCTTGACATCGTGAAAGACGAAGTCAAACAAGGTGGCTTTGATTTGATAATCGTTGATGAGGCGAACGCATACAAGAACCATCGCACCAAGCGGTTTAAAGCACTTAAAGAAATTATGAATAGCAGGACGTGGCTATGGATGATGACTGGCACACCAGCAGCACAATCACCATTGGATGCTTACGGCCTAGCCAAGATGTGCGTACCCGCACGTACGCCGACATTGTTCAGTGCGTACAGAGATGCAGTGATGCAACAGTTAACACGGTTTAAGTGGATACCCAAGCCGAGCGCAGAGCAGACGGTGCATAAGCTATTGCAGCCAGCGATACGCTACACCAAGGCCGAGTGTCTTGACTTACCGGATGTCACGCATGTGTCGCGCTATGCGCCGATGACAGCACAGCAGTCTAAGTATTACAAGCAGCTAAAGAAAGACATGCTAATCCAAGCAGCGGGTGAAGATGTCTCGGCGGTTAACGCGGCTTCCAACCTTACTAAGTTACTACAGATTGCTTGCGGTGCGGTGTACACAGATACTAAGAATGTTATTGAGTTTGATACGTCTAACCGACTTGATGTCGTTTTGGAAGTTATTGAAGAAGCTACGAACAAGATACTTATCTTTGTGCCGTTCACGCATACCATTGGGCTTCTTAAAGATTTTCTAACAAAGAACAATATTTCTTGTGATGTTATTAACGGAGAAGTTTCCGTAACGAAACGTACTGACATATTCAAGCGTTTCCAAGAAGAAAAAGACCCGCGAGTGTTATTGATTCAACCACAAGCCGCTGCTCACGGCGTAACACTTACTGCTGCCAATGTTGTCATTTGGTACGCGCCAATAACTTCTATCGAGTATTACCTCCAAGCAAATGCACGTGTGCATAGACAAGGGCAAAAGAACCCTGTTACTGTAGTGCATATTGAAGGCAGTCCGGTCGAAGCAAAATTGTATGCCGCGCTGCAAAACAAGCTCGACTTCCACTCCAAAATAATTGACCTCTACAAGAACGAGATCAACGAATAGTTCTTGACACAGTCAAGAATAATGGTAGTATGAGAAATCGGCCCATCGCCGAACACTAGGAGGACACAATGTCGATTAATGTACCTATCGATAAAATTATCGAGACATACGTAAAGATACGCGATAAGAAAGAAGAGATTTATCAAGCGTACAAAAGAAGTACCGCCGAACTCGAAGAGCAGATGGCGTTGCTGAAGTACAAGCTGCTTGAATTATCTAAAGAGACCGGTGCAACATCGTTTTCTACCCCCCAATACACCGCGTACCGTACAGTTAAAAACCGTTATTGGACTAACGATTGGGAAAGCTTTTACGGTTTTATGCAGCAACACGCGGCTATGGAGTTGTTAGAAAAGCGTATTCATCAAACAAACATGAAAGAGTTTATGGAGGGTAATCCAGACTTACACCCGCCCGGACTGCATGTAGATAGTGAATACGAATTCACCATTAAACGTAAGTGAATAGGAGAACGCAATGAGCGACATAACTTTGTTTCAATCAAACAATCTGCCTGACTATCTCAAGGAAGTCGAACTCGATGACCTGACCAAATCGCTTGCTGGTAACACGTCAGTTAAGCGAGTCTCTATTCGTGGTGGTGTATTCCGCCTCATGGTGTCAGGCGAAGAGGTAGCGAAGAACGAGAACCGTGCAATGAACATCGTCATTGTTAACGGCGGTCGTCAAATCGCTCGGCAGTACTACGAGGGTAAATACACCCCCGGTGAATCATCGGCACCTGACTGCTGGTCAAACGACGGTGAGAAGCCTGATGCAAGTATCGAGTCTCCGCAGCACAGTTCGTGCGAAGGTTGCTCACAGAACATCAAAGGTTCTGGTCAAGGTGATTCCCGCGCATGCCGTTATCAGCAACGCTTGGCTGTTGTGCTTGCCGACGATATCAAAGGCGATGTGTATCAGCTTTCGCTAGCTGCTACGTCTATATTCGGTCGTGGTGATGTAGACAAGATGCCGTTCCAGCAGTATGCAAAGTACGTTGGTTCGCAAGGTAAGAACATCAATACCCTTGTAACGGAGATGCGTCTGGACTCAGACTCTGCTACACCGAAGCTGACGTTCAAGCCTGTGCGTTTCTTGACTCGCGAAGAATGGGAGGTTGCACGTGAGAGGGGTGACTCAGCGGCGGCTAAGGCAGCTATTACGCAGACTCCTGCAACGCTGGATGGAGCTAAGAAAAAAGCGCCGCAGGCTAAAGAGGCTGTTTCGGAAGAAGAGCCTTCAGAACCGACTAAGCGTACTGCAAAAAAGAATACGGAGCCTACATCGAAGAAAGACTTCGCCGACGTAATCAATAGCTGGTCAACCGATGACTAATCATGGACAACCGTGGTTATGCTTCGAGAATCATAAAAGCGAACTTAGCTGCTGACGCGAAAAGCCCCGGTGTTGCGCTGGGGCGATTCTGCATCACAAAAGAAATCCCTGTTTCAGATGTAGCAGATTACTTCTCTGTTAGTCGGATGACCATCTACAAGTGGTTCGTAGGTGAGTGGCAACCCCGCAAATCTAACGCTGAGAAAATCTGGGGCATGCTGAAAAAAGCTAAGTTCTCCCTATAACATCGGCACCGGCGACAGAAATGGCGAACACAAGCTTATTGTCAGCAGTCCTCTCTGATGAGGGTTGGTACTGCGTAGTTGGTCTTAAAAAGACCGGAATGCCGAAACAAGTCTTTGTGCAGACTCTAGAGGAAGTTGAGCATGAAGCGGATGATTTACTAGCAAAGCACTACGATGTTTATTTTGCTTGCTCCAAGTACGAGACGAATAGCACTCGCACCGCCGACAATGTAAAAAATATCAAAGCGTTTTGGCTAGACATCGACTGCGGGGAAGGTAAGCCCTACGCATCACAGGTTGATGGTGTAAAAGCCCTCAAGCATTTCTGTGCCGACTTAGGGTTACCTCTTCCTTCCATAGTTGACTCCGGGCGCGGGATTCACGTTTACTGGCCTTTAGTTGAGCCAGTTACACGACTGGAATGGAAAGCTGTAGCGGAGAAAATAAAGGTAGTCTGCCATGAGCGTGGGCTGCATGCTGACCCGTCACGCACCGCAGACGCTGCATCTATCCTGCGTATCCCAGATACGTTAAACATGAAAGGCGACCCACCAATTAAGGTGGAGTTGATGTTCAGTGGTACGGCGGTATCCTACGAAGAATTTAAAAATATTTTCGGCGCTCTTGAAGAAGCACCTGACTACGGCTCTGCAAATGTCAACGAGTTGACCAAGTCTTTGATGGGTAACAAGCAGTCTCGGTTTACTACCATCATGTTGAAGTCCGAGAACGACAAGGGTTGTCCGCAACTACTCTCGGCAGTGCAGAACCAAGAGACAGTAGAAGAGCCTCGCTGGAGGGCCGCCTTATCTATCGCTGCTCACTGCGTGGATATGGAAACCGCCATACATGATGTCTCTAATAAGCACCCCGAGTATTCAGTCAATGCGACGATAGAGAAAGCGTCAAAGATAAAGGGGCCCTACACGTGCGATGCGTTCGAGAAGATCAACCCCGGCGGGTGCGATAACTGCCCTAACAAGGACAAGATTACATCACCAATTGTACTTGGGCATGAGATAGCCGAAGCTTCTCCAGAAGATAACGTCGTTAAGTTCACTACCGCCGATGCGAGTAAGCCTGTCACATACACCATACCGGAGTATCCCTTCCCATACTTCCGTGGCAAAAACGGTGGCGTGTACCGCAAGTCTGAGGATGACGAGGATGAAGATGCGGTGCTGGTTTACGAGCATGACTTCTACGTTGTTAAACGTATGAAAGACCCGCAAAACGGTGAAGTTATATGGATGCGGCTGCATACGCCAAAAGATGGTGTTAGAGAGTTTGCACTGCCTAATACTGATTTGTTAGCTACAGACAAACTGCGAGACAAGTTAGCTTGGTTTGGTATCGTTGCTCTGAAGAAGCAAATGGACTCCATCATGGCCTACATCGTACGGTTTACAAAAGAACTACAGTATAAAGAAGGAGCAGACATCATGCGTACTCAGTTTGGATGGACTGAAAACAACCGCTCATTTGTCGTTGGAGATACCGAAATCTGTGCCGATGGCGACCGCTATAGCCCACCGTCTAGTTATACAGAGCGGCTGGCAGATCACTTTATACCGGCTGGATCATTGGAAGAGTGGAAGAAGGTTATCAATATCTACGACTCTCCGGGTATGGAGCCTATGGCATTTGGCTTCTTCACTGCATTCGGCGGGCCTTTGCTCAAGCACCTGAATCTAAAAGGTGCGCTGATTAACATGATTAACAATCAGTCAGGCACAGGTAAGACCACAGTTATTAAGGCAATGCACAGCGTATATAGTCACCCTGAAGAAGTTATGCTGATTGAGCGCGATACGATGAACACGCGCTTGCACCGGCTTGGTGTGATGAACAACATTCCACTCGGCTGCGACGAGATTACCAAGATGCTGCCAGATGCCTTCTCTGATTTTGCCTACGCTGTTTCTCAAGGGCGAGGCAGAGGGCGAATGAAAGCCAGTGAGAACGTCGAGCGACTTAACTTTGCACGGTGGGCGAACATGGTCTTGTCCTCCTCCAATGCTTCCGGCGTAGATAAACTAAAGTCTCTGAAGTCTACTCCCGATGGCGAATTGATGCGGATCATCGAGTACACGATACCCGATACGAACGTACTTACTAAAGAAGAAGCTGACGAGATTTTTCCTAAGCTGTACCAGAACTATGGGCATGCAGGGCGTATCTATATCCGTGACTTGGTGAGCAACCTCGAAGAACGTATTAAGCAAGTCAAAGACATCCAAGTTCTTATTGACCGCAAGATTGGCTTTACCAACCGAGAGCGGTTCTGGTCGGGCGTAGCTGCTTGCAATATCGCAGGGGCGATGTTTGCCCGTAAACTTGGGATAATTGATATTGATGTAGGTCGCGTGTTCAGATGGATGGTTAAGGAGTTCAACCAGATGCGTCAGGAGATTAAGCCACCTGCATCATCCTATGCCAGCGTAATCGGCGAGTTTTGGAACGAGCAACGTCAGAACACTTTGGTTATTAACGACGAGGTGGATAAACGCACTGGGGTTGAACTACTGCCTATCCTAGAACCGCGAGGGGAACTAATCGTACGCATGGAGCCGGATACCCAGAAACTGTTTATTATTGCCAAAAAGTTCAGAGAGTACTGCTCAAAAAATCAGATCACGCTAAAGGATATCCTTAACGCCTTGACTTCGGAGGGTGTATATGTCGGCACCATTAAAAAACGAATGGCAAAAGGAACCAAGCTCTCCAGCACGCCGCCAGTGGACGCTTACGTTTTTGACTGCTCTCGCGGTGACTTCCTTGACCCTGACTTGTACATCAACGCTGCTACCACCGATCAAGAAGAAGTACAGGACGATGAGGCGGTAGCCAACGGCACTAATGGTAGTTGATGGGGTTCTTTACGAGGTGGACTGGAGGGGCTTTGTGGTTGGGGCTTCTTTCTTTATCCCTTGCATTCACGCGCAAGAGGCACGGGAAGATGTTAAAAAAATAACCCAACGACTAGGATTTAGGGTAACTATGAAGGTGGTAATTGAGGACGGGATCAGGGGCTTGCGAATCTGGCGAATTCGGTAGTAATATCACCCCGACAGCATATTCCATGTGCTGTTCTCCTAGTTGTTGTTTACCCCCGACGCTACTCTCCCCTCGCGTTGGGGGTTTTTTATTCGTCGTCCGCAAACTCGCCCATATCCATTAGCTCACTACGTAAACGCTTATCGTACTTAGCGCCTAGAGCTTCGGCCTCGGCTTTGAGTTGCGCCCGTTTTTTAAACGAATCTATAATTTTCTTAGGCGTGATGAGCATCTTCGGGTCTTTGCGCTTGCTGTTAAATTCAAGCGCCCTTTCTATCGCGGCTTCATAGCCATCAGGGTTATCCCGCTCCATCCACAGCCTGTCCATAATAGCTTCACGCGCATCCAGAATCTTTTGTTCTTTCTGCTTTATGGCGATAGCAGCTTTTTGCTTCTGCGCAAGGCGTTCAGGCTGCAAACCAAGCGACTGCATGGCTAGTTCGGTTACTGTAAAGTCATCTATCAGCACATCGCCTTTCTTGGTGGTAGCGCCTTCTTCAGCCATCCGTACTGCCGAAGCTGGCTTAGCAATAATTGCAGGTACCGCTTTTTCTACCGCACGAGCATACTGCCCTTCTTTGGCAAGTTGGTAGGCATCCACAAAGTTAAGTGCAAGTCCAACAGTTGGACCGGCGTTGGCGATCAAAGACTCGATGAAGTTTTCCCGCGCATCAGGCGAATACCGACTATCGCGCCACAGCAGCGCTTTAGGATCAAGGCTGACACGGTCGGCTACAGCCGCACCCATAGCAGCAGGTAGGCCACGGGAAACAGCTTCAGCGGTTTTACGCCCAGCTTTTTCTGCGGTTTTTGGTTCTATACCAGCATTGGCAAGCATGCCACCGAGATAGCCGCCAAACTCGCCTTCCATGTAATTGTAGAACCAGTTTTCCCAATCAAAGTATTCGTCATCATCGTCATCTGCAAACATCTTGACTAAAGAGCCGACTACCAACGAGAAGAACGGAGATGCAGCAACACCACCTAGGATCGTAGTAACGCCAAGGATACCGGCTAAACGGCGGCGACCTTCCTTCTCTAATGCCTTGCGCTGCGCTTCGACTTCTTGCAGCCTCTGTGCAATAACTTTATCTTTATTGGGGTCATTCTTCAGTTCCTGTTCCAGCAGGGCGCGATATTGATCAATCTCGGCTTTCTTGAATGGAGCAACTATACCGACGTGGAAGTTACGCATTATTGAATACAGCGCCAAAATTGGATACTGCTTGAATTTCAACAGCAGATTCATTATTGGGTTGGCAAATATCCGACCCTTTGTTTGACGTGAGTAATCGCCCAGCGAAGTAGAAGTAACCCGCGTAGCTTCTTCAATAGCAAGTTCAAACGCTTGGTCTGGGGTGTTCTTTATTTTATCGCCCTGTGCGTCACGCAGGTACACCCCCCGCAACCCTTCCATACCCGGTTGACGTTGGAAGTCTTTTAAGAACTTATCGTATGCAAGCTCAAACGTAGTCAACAATACAATCTCACGGTTCATCCGTTCAGATTGGTGGAACAACCCAGACATAATCTTTTTGATTGTTGCTGATGTGCCGGTGTACAAAGCTGATGGGCGCTCGCCCAACTCAAAGATGTCGTTGGTTAGCGAGATGTCAATTACACCATCATCAATGAACCTGTTAGCAGCTTTTTGTAGCAATGGTGGCAGCTTGCGGCCTTCTGCAATTGAAGGAAAGTTGACTTGCGCAAAGTCACGTTTTGCTAATGGAGAGAACGTGCGAGTAGGCGACGTGGCAAGATACCGCCCCATGTTTTTGACTAACAGGGCATTTGCACGGGCGTACCCATATGACCCGCCGATATAGGGCATAGCCAACTGCACCGCACCAATAGTGTTTAGCATCGCCGTAAACGGTGCCGAAAGCATGTAGTAAAACGTGAGTTCAGAAGCTTTGCCAGCCACCTGTGCAGTCATGCTGGTGTCCTCGTTGCTCATGATTGTTGGCACCCGCTGCTCAACTTCAAGTATAAAATCTTTATACATTGCGGCATCGTCAATGCTCAACATTCCCATTTTTTGGGCATTAATTATTTCATCTCTAGCATTATTCAAGTTCAGCAAAAACTTTTCGGAATACACAAACCGAGACTGTTGGTAAGCACTGTGTACAGCCGTGGTAGCAAACACGCGTAGCATGTCGGCGCTAGCGCCCTGAATAGATTTACGGTTGATGAACATCTTTCGCACGCTCTGCTGCGGTAGCAGAATATAGATAAGCTGGTTTAGGCTATCTTTCAACTGCTCTTTCAAGTCGGCAACATCTGTTGCAGAAATATCATCAACTAATTTTTCTACGTCTTTAAGCGCCTGTGTTGTACTTATGTTCTTCCCATAAAGCTCGGATATACCGTTGCCCTTTTGGATTGACTTAGCCAATTTGCGCTGTTGTTCATTGCCTGCTGACAAATCTTTAATCCGCTTACGCATAGCAGCGTCACGGCTAAATGGGTCTTCAAACTCATAAAACTCTTTAAAGTCTTTTTCGCCGACTTGATAGAAATATTGCCCAAAGCGACGTAACGGAAAGTATGGTTTGATTAGTTTATCCGGGCCAAATTGCTCTTTTATTTTTCGCAACGCACTTTTTCGTTTTTTAGGGTCTGGGTTAGCCAACGCCCTAATCTTCATTTCACGTACCATCTCATTGACGGAGTTGGTGTAGAAGTCACGAACACGACGATAGATGGACTTAAAATCTTTGTCTAAAGTATTCCAAGCATCTTGAAGCGGTTTATTAAGTGCACCGGCGGGGGCTGTATCCGGGTCGATTCCACGGATGGTTGCCTCCATCATAATGCGCCCCATTAACTGCGACTGCGCGAAGTTCTTCTTCTGTGCCTTAGTCCAGTCTCGCATGATTTCCGATGCGGTATTCATTTTCTTAGCACGGGAAGCCACCATGTCACGGACTATCTTCAATGCACCGGTGATCTGCGTAAACTTCGTACGAGTCAAATCCTCAAGCTGCGTGAGGTTCAATACTGGCAGCGTTGTCTTACGTAGTATCGTGTTACCAGAATCCCATATGCTAGGACCAATAATTTTTATGGCATCCGCCCACGGCATACGCCCTTCGTAAGCATCTTTGATAGTTTGTTTTAGCGCATTCTGTTGGCTTTCCGCTGTACGATATGTATCCGGCGTAGATATAGGCCCACGCACCCTACGCTTCTTAGGTGCCTGTGCAAACCGAGGGCCAGCAGAGATGGTCTGAAAAGGACGAGCAGGTGTAAAAAGTTTTTCCGCCTCAACCATTGCACGACCGGCTACGTTATCCAACCCAACAAGCTTCATCACTGCTTGGACAAAGCGAGTAAAGATATTGCCTTTAGCAGGCGCATACGGGATAGCCTTCAGTTCATTTTGGAACTTCTGGCTAGTCATAACCTCAGCAATAAATTCAGAGAGGTTCGTAAACCCGTAACGATCCCCTTTTATCTTACCAAGTGCATACCTATATAGCCGCTCTAACTCGTCGATTGCGGCGTTTTGCTCTGATGTTCTTTGATCTTCTGGAGTAAGCAACAACATCTCTGTTGCGGCATGTACGGACTCATGTAAGAACGTGCGATACGATAGCCCTGACTCACGACGCATACCGGTGCTGTACGCCCGTACTTGATCGTTTAAGTTTATTTCATCAAACAATGGATAATAGCCGCCCAGAGCCGTTAAACCGGGCATATCATCGTCAAATACTTTAAGCACCGTATCATATTCGGTACGCACTGGGCCGAGCTTTGCATCGGATACAAAGTTAGGTAGTTTAATTAACCCTTCGTACACGGTCTCTAAGTTTTCTGCTCTATCATATTGATTGAAGTATTTGTTATAGAAGTCAGGCGCAGCGGTGCGCAAGTAATCAAACAATCGTTTTTGTTGGTTACTCGATAAATAGTCAATACGGCGTCGAGCAAGATTTCTTTGATCCCCGATTCGCACTTCGGTAGGCATATTTAATGCCGTTAATCTATTAGCTAAAGTCCCATAAAAGCCGGGTAGAGTATTAGCAATTTCACGCAATGCACCGGTTAAATCGTTATTGCGCAACATCTCAACAACATTGCTGGGCATCTCCGCACTGACACCTCTTGATATGCGGTCTACATACGCATCTTCACTTTCGCCGGGCTTCTTCTTGAACTCTTCTACGGAAAACTTAGGGCGTCCTTCTACCTGAGAGCTTGATAAAAAATTACTAACCGCGTCATCAATAAAGAGTTCTAACTCAGTTTTTGCTTGTTGGAGTTGTTTTGAATTAGCGCGTTTTAAGCCTCTGTCTACAGCGTCTTGCTTTGATAGTAATCGTGCGGCGATACCCGAAACCGCTGACGCTAAGTCTTTTGCACGTTGAACTTCCGCATCTGGTGTTGCTCTATTAACTTGGCTAACAAGAAATCCACGACTGTTAATAAAATCAGTCAGTTTTTGAATAGCTTCATTTGCAGATTGGAGAAGTGGGCCTAACTCTGGATTGTTTACATACGTGTTGTACCGTTTTACGTCTTGTGGAAGACCCTCAAGATATGTTGATACATCTCTCTTTTCACCCGCAGGTTTTTCCGTAATGACTTCTTCGGCTTTCGGTGTAGCAGTCTCGCGAGCCTCGCCTATTAGCTCTTCCGTATCTATCGCATCTAATTGCTCTATTACCGGTGCCATCTCGGTGTCAAGCGCTGCCATTTGCTCTTTGAGAGCCATATAACTATCTACGACCGGACTAGCCTCACTCTCTAAAAGGCGAGACTCGTAGTTAGTCAACCTAGTTTGGGCTAGTAAATTAGCTAATTGCCGCTCACCAATCATTGCAGCGGCGGTTGGGTCTAAGTTTTGAAGTGCAGCAGCTTGTTGTAGTTTCTTACGAGCGGCTTGAATATCTTTTTCAATACCCAAAGTATCTACACCAAACTGCGATAGTTGGTTCTCCAAGTCCTCAGATTGCGCTTCAAGCTCTTGGTACTGAGCGTACATACTACGAAACTGCTCTCTTAACTTAATTTCTCCTGAAATATCTAATGCAGTGGGCTGTACTCCCTCTCCAACTCCAGCGATCTCAGCAGCCCCGCCAGTAGTATCCAGTCGTCCTGATTCAGGTGTTGTAGCGACTCCGGTATCCGAAACTCCGGCGGCTTCGGGCTCACTAATACTAGGAACGCCAGCGACACCTGTTCCGGGCTCAACTCCTCTACCTGCGTTCTGTTCATCGAGATAGTCACCTATGGCCTCCTCAAACTCAAACTCATTTGGTTCACGGCCTAATTCGGCGTATAGCCTACGCTCGATGTTTGATATTTCTTGTGGAGTTAAGTCGGCAGGACGGCGTGGTTCAGCGGCTCTTTCTTCTTCCTCTGCAAACTTATCCAACTCACGAAGTGCTTTGCCCTCGGGGGTATCTTCACCAACAGTAGGAGCGCCTCGATCTTTATAACCAGCGTATGCACCCAACGGCATGCTAGACAAAGCTTCTAATGCCCCTTGCGACACCACACCACGCATAGTCGGAACGTCAAACCCTTCACGTTGGAGCGCGATGTTTTCGGCTAGTTGTTGCTGACTTCCCTGTAACGCTTCAGGGATAGATTCTTTAGCTACTCCTGTAGTAATACCGCGCACGACGCCCTTCTCGGCACCTTCTTTGGCAGCAGCTTTACCTAGAATGCGCGTGGTCATTCCTCTGATTGCGCTTGCTTCGAAGCCTGTAACTGATGTAGCCGCACCAAGTCCAGCAGCTAACAAAATCTGGTCTAGGTTTTTACCGCCGTAGTTTTGTGCGGTTATAGCCACTTGCTCTGCTTTATCTTTCGGTACTCCCGCACCTAGTAGTTCTTCTCGGGTAGCTTCATAGATCGTACCTTTAGCCTCACCTGCACCCATGACAGAACCCACGAGGGCAGAAGTGCCTAAAGCCGCTAAAGTCGGCGCACCACCTAGAATAGTAGCCAAACCAGTAACTAACGCGGGTGCAGAAGTACCGAGGGCTTGGACGGTAAGATCGATTGGGGCAGTAGCAAAGGCTTTACCAGCGGCAACTAATTGATCAAGCACGCCTTTGTCTTGAGCATCTTTAAGAATACGGCTAATTTCTTTTTGATCGTTTTTTGCTTGCGCAGATAAAAGATTACCGATTTGATCTTCGTATCCTTTGATTAGTTTAGATGTGTCACTGCCTGCACCGAAAGCGTCCGCAATCATACGAACGCCGGTAGCTATACCTTTAGTTACTCCGATAGGAATATCCGCAGCTTGACGTAAAAAGCCAGATTCTTCTTTTGGCGCGGTTGGCGTGGCTTGCGACAAAGGAACAAACTGCATTGGGGCAGCAGTTTTGTTGGCCTCCTCAAGAGGTACAAACGTAAGTGCTTCAGGCTTCTTACGCGCTTCTTCTAGAGGAATAAATCTCATTATCGACCAAATCCAATAAGGTTTCCTGATTTATCTTTGATTTCCCAACCCATACCCGGAACATAGTTACCAAAAACAGACCCAGCCGGAGCATTTGGTGGCAATGTTGCCGGTCTTGGTGGCGCAGCCCCCGTCTGCGAGGTTTCCGTTTCCCCATTTCTCCGACTAGATAGTGTCGGCATACGATTGTAATATTCTCTAAGTATGTTGTCCTTGTATTCTTTTATTTGCCTTTTCGCATCTAAATCACCGGCTTCAGCTTTTTCATTTATCTTTTTAAGGTCCTTATTCATTAGTAATCTATTGTTGAATGCTTCTTCAACAACCTGCGCGGCCTTAGACTCAGCTCCAATAATTGCTGACAGCCCTTTATTCGTAAGAAGATTAGCCGCAATCTCTAATCGTTCTAGTTCCGTCGAATTCGGCATATCGGGTTTAAGCCTATCTGCCAACCTAACAACATCTGGCGGCACAGCGTTCCGCATTTTTTGAAGTTCTATATTGCCCGTAGTGTAAATACCTGCTACTTTCTCCGAACCGGCGTTGCTAATTAAGCGCCCAGTAATGTCGCCGATGAGCCCAACTTTCCTTTCGTTATATCTATCAAGACGATCTTGCGATCTAAACATCTGAGCTTGTGCATCAGACGCACGTGTTAGGTTGAACTTCTGCTCATCTATATACAACTGTCGTTCTGCTGCACGTAGAGCACGCTCGTTCTTCTGGAACTCTTTAATGTCCAAACCAAGACCTTGAATAGCAGGTGTCATGCCCTTGCCGATGTTTACCGCAGCAAATGGAGATGTGCCGCTCAATATGCCCGCTGCGGCCTCCAAGATGCGCATAGTCTTGGCTTCTTCTTTATCTTTTGCAAATCCTGCACGTTCGGCTTTAATATCTGCTGCTTGTTTTTTAAATACGTCAAGGTCAACGCCAGCCTTATCCAAGAACTGTTTGGATTGTGCAAATGCTGCGTCCACTGTCAATTCAGTCGGCTTTTCTGATGCGGGGTAGACGCTTTCCGTAATGCGGCGTGCTTGACCGACAAAATCGTCATCAGACTCTTTACGTCTTACTGGTGGAGGTGTAAATGTAGTTTCTTCGCCTGCTCCCGAACCATCAACAGTTTGCGCAGGAGCAAAGCCTTCTCTTCTACGTGCGCCCATCTCTAGTGCATTTTGCAGTGGAAACTGATCTGGCGTGACAGTTTCGAACCCACCTTTTACCGGATAGGCTATTGCTTGTGGTGGCTCTGCTTTTATCCCTGATGCCGGTGCCGCAGCTTGTGGTTTTGCAGCTTGTGGTGTTGCAGCTTGTGGTGCTGGAGCTTTGCCAGTTTTCTTTAAGTCGTATAGCGCACGAAGCTCGTCTTTTTTCTGGTCGTAGAGGCGTTGTTGTTCAGGAGTCTGTTGAGCTAAACCAAACATACCCCCAAGCTGATTTATTTCTTTTATCTTTTGCAAAATTTGCGCGTCTATATCTTGTTGGATGTCGTACGCCCTGACAGCTTCTGGGAAAGGAGCAAAAATTTTGTTTAGTGTACGGGGTATAGGAGAAAAGAATCGTCCAACCGGAGAAGAAGTTTCTTGCACTACACTTCCTTGGTTTCCAGCAAACGACGCAATTCCCCCGCCAGCATAGTTAAGCGGAATCATGTTTATACCTGCTGGCATGTCCATAGCAAATTTAGATATTTCTTCAGCTTGTGCAGATGGAAGAAGATTAGTAATTCTTTCTAACGGGGCGCGTAACAAGCTAGACACACCGATTTTGCCTCGTGCAGCCGGTACATCCATAGCTCCCTCAATAGCTTCTCGCGAAGCAACGCGTACGGGTTCTGGACGGCGCTGGTCTTGCTGCGCCATGAGATTTTTAACTTTCGGGATATACGCTCGCGTTTCTTTAGGAAGTTTTTCTGATATCAACTCCCCATACTTTTTCAAATGTTTATCTACGTTACCCGGACCCCAGTTGTACGCAGCGAGTGCTTGATCGATGTTGCCTCTATACTTCTTCAGCATCGCACTTAAATACGCTTCCCCAACTCGACGGTTTTCTGCTTCGCTGTCATCTCTTACTGGCTTAATGCCGTAACCCGGATCACGCATGGTGCCGGGCATCAACTGGGCTACACCTCGTGCGCCTTTAGAACTTACTGCACTCTGCCTGCCACGGCTTTCGGCTTGAATAAGTGCATCAAATAACCCCGGTGGGATACCCGCAGCAAAACCCGGTACTTCTCCACCGCCTTCAAACGCAACGATGCCGCCACCAGCCATACCCTGCGCAGGTGCTAAGTTAGTAGGTAGAGTATCGATGCCAGACGCCATAGCCGCACGCTGCATTACACGGTCTGCAATAGGCACTTGTTGAGAGGCTTGTTGCATCATCGCAGACTTCTGCATGCGGTCCTGCATGTCCATTTTTTCCTCGATCAGAGGAATGGCGATGTAGGCTGGAAGCGTTTTATTTTGCAGGGCTTCCTTAAGCTGATTGACGGACATCTTATCCGCCATCGCAATCCTGCCAAGCGCGTTTCCGATCATGCCAACACCTTTTTCATAGTTTTGCGAATCAGGATGTCATCGATACCATCCTTATCCTCGATCTTGCCGCCTTTTTTACTGCCAATGGCTCTGGATATGCCGTATGCACCCAAGCCTAGACCTGCTAGCTGTGACACTCCACTCGGCGCAGCTTGATACTGAGACACCGTAGTTGCCGGAGCCGCTTGACCACGTAGCAATGCGTTGTATGCAGCAAGCTGCTGGTATGGGTATTGCTGTGCCAGAGCAAAGTTCTGAATAGCTTGGTTGATGGTGTCTTGCTCGGCGACTCTTTGCAGTTGACCTTGTTGTGCTTGGAACCCCATGCGAGCGAGATCAGCTTCTTGCTGCTGCCTAGCGATGTTCGCCATATTTTGCGCAGACTGACCAGTCAGACCATATCCTGCTTGTGCGCCAGCAACACCTTGTAGTCCAGCTTGTGCGCCTTGCATACCTTGTGCAGTGCCAGCCAGTTGTTGTTGCACGCCTTGGAGTGCTGTGCCAAGGCCCGCTTGAGCGCCTTGGAGTCCTTGCAGACCCGTCGTTGTACCGAACTGCATAGACTGTATAGCTCTGTCATACGCAGACTGACGCCCTATGTTCTCAATGTTTTGCAGTTGTGTGTTCAAAGCACGCTGTGCTTCTGCTGCTTGGATAGCCTGTCGAGACCCACCATATGCCCCGCTTCTGGCTGCTTGCGCTTTGAGGTTTTGCGACTGGATGTCGTAGTCACGAATAGCAGCTTGTTTCTGCATGTCGATCACGTTTTGCTGATACGGCGACATAAAAGATTGAACCGCACCGGGGCTAGTTGCCATGCCCTCATACCGACCGCCCATACCAGCAGACTGCAAGCCAAGCCCCGCACCCAGATTGCCGAACATACCACCACGGTTTACCGCAAGTTGCTGACCTAACTGACCTGCACCAAACCCAGCTTGTCCGTAGCCAAACCCTTTACTGGCACTCTCAAGCCCACCTAGTCCAGCGATCCCGGCAAGTTCAGAGCCATAACCAAACCCAGCAGGCCGCTGCATATTTGCAGACTCGGAAAACACTTGCTGCTGCATCGGGCTAAAACGAGCTACGTAATCTTGAGGATTAACGCTGTACGGTACGTAAGGTTTGATAGATTGAATTTCGAAAGTGCTAGGTTCACCCTCGGCACCGGGGATTTTTTTGGTGTTAAAAATCTCTTGGGTTGCACCACCAAGCAATGCTTCGGTCTGTGGACGTAGCCAGTCAGGGATGTTCTGCTGAGTCACCGTGCTAGTGGTATGCCCACCGCCACCACCTCCGTAGATGCGACCGCCCGGTTTGGCACGTGTTACCGAATCTCCAAGCGGCTCACCAAAAGCTTCTAATTGGCGTCGTGAGTAGTTCATATTTTCACTTCCACTAAAGTAGTACGTGGCTCAAATCCGTACCGTTTCCACAATCGCACTATGGCCTCACGACCATACCCTTGGATTTTTGTAGCCCCGCGCTGACGCAGAATTTCTTTTAACTGTGCAAAAGTCTCTTTACTAGAAATAAGCTTACCGCCTATTAACGTAATAAAAGCAACTCGATGCATCGGGTAGTTGGAGAAAGACACCGTAGCAGCACCATGTACTTGCCCCATCTCATCTGCTGCAACTAACAACAACCACTGCCCTGTAGTTAAGAATGACTGGATATGATGGATGTTATACCCCGGCTCCCAATTAACTTCCTCACCACCTTTTGTTAATGCATCCTGAAAGTAGCCTTGCACCATAGGCCATACTTGGCTTATGTATTCCGTAGCAACTGTCTGCACCGTTAAATTCATCGTTTCAATAGCGCAGCGATACCTTCATCGTTTTTAATTCGCCCACCTCTTGCCGCAGCCGTGCTACTTCCGCTTGGACTTGCTGGTGCAGCAGCTTCACCTGCAAACGGGTTAGTACCACCATAAGCAAACGGATTAAATGACCCAAACCCATAACCTAAGTCTTGCGGAGTCATCATGGTTGTGTTGTACAAAGGCTGAGCAGGTTCAGCCGAGTTTGCGTAGTTCGTGTAGTTACCCAAATAAATTGGCTGGTTGTACTGACCAGTTCGCCCAAACTCTTGATAGCCGGGACGGAATGTCGAGGTGTAAGCACGTTGAAAATCTTGTGTCCTCTGGAATTCAGGCGAATTAGCTAATGCCGATACAAGACCCTGACCAGTCAACCCCTTAATCATTTCTTGGCTATAGTTTGCAAGCCCTGCGGCATCTGGCTGTCTATTTAGAAGTCTTTGATACGCCATATTCACTAGATCAGAACGCGCATCAGGCCCCGCATAAAATGGGTTGTATGCCGCAGTACCCGTAGGACCCGTAGGTCGATTACCTAAAAATCCACCAGTTCCACCAGTTCCACCGGGAGTTGTTGAC
>Ga0194115_10003623_pt1 | contig 17237 bp, 13 predicted proteins | sample TA2MahsurfametaG_3_FD_148656 | JGI IMG/M metagenome (GOLD analysis project Ga0194115, IMG submission 148656) | Freshwater microbial communities from Lake Tanganyika, Tanzania - TA2015002 Mahale S4 surface | ecosystem: Environmental > Aquatic > Freshwater > Lake | place: Tanzania: Lake... | reverse complement strand
GGGTACAATGTCCACATGATACCCCCACTGATGGTATCTTTTGTATCTAGTGTGGATCTACGTCAGAAGAAAAGGCGATCAGTGACACCCGCTCATACCCCGGTTCTTCGGTACGTAATGACGCGTACGTCTTGGTTTCTCTCAAGAAGGGGCTGTTTACCGGTCTTTCGAAGAAAATATCGATTCTCACCTTCCCTTGTTCAACTTGCCCTTCGTGTTATCCTTTGCAGTGGAACAGAAACCCTCTCTCTCTTTTGGACATAATGGGTGAATTTGGTCGACCCGACAGAGTCACAGAGATGTAGTCGTCGATGTCGCGCTAGTCGCATTAATCGGATCTCACACTCAATTCTCTGGACTAACGTCATCGAGTGACACCAGCAAAGTGGCAAAATCGACCCTTTCCATTTCACAGGCGGTGAAATACGAAGCATCTTGAGGAGAGGAGGAGTACCATCGTCAAGCCTATCTCATCTCGATAAGTGTGATACTCTTTCGTGAACTTGCTTTATCATGATGCAAAGACTTGTTTGTTTGGTAGCCTTCGCAGTTGTGGCGTTGTCGGTAGATGGTTTCACTGTGTCATCATCAACAACACCTGCCCGTGATGTTTCCTCGGCTTTGCATTCAACTCGTCGTGAAATCTTGGACTATTCCGTTGCTACTCTACTCGGAGGCCTGATAGTCTCAACACCAGCCGCTTTTGCAGATGGGTTTGATGATCTATCCATGCCGACAGAAGAGGAACAAAAACAAAGTGAGGTACGTCAGGTGTTGTGTACAGTATTGACACGCTGCAGGCATATCAAGCGCCCCCGATTCTCGACTCTGCAAATGATGCCACTGTTCTTCTCTCGGTAGTCTCTTTGCTCGGCTATTGATCTAGCCTGTTTGGGGGAAATGAATGGAGCTGCCTGAAAAAGGCAGGATCTCCTAGCCCTGTTTGCTGAGGCCATGGTATCACTATACTTTGGTCTCTATCCCAGCATGGCCACAATCTTGTTTTGTGCAAAGTGGTGTTGTTGGATTCGATTTTTCCCTCTTTCCTCACGAATTTTTATCTTTCTTGGATCGTTTGCCAAACAAAAAGGATGAAGCCATGAAGGAACGACTACGACGAAAGGCGGAACTCCAAAAGGCAAAGGCACAACCAGCTACCTTTCAAGATAGTATGAAAATGGAAAAGGCAAAACAAGAAGGTCTGAAGAAGTCTCAACAAGAGCGTCGAATCGCCATGTGTGAAGAGCTTGGTCGGGGATGCTAAACAATATGATCCCATCGTGAGAGACAACAGTCGGCAGGATATCTAGAGAAACGAACATACCTTTAGAAAGGGCTAGTAGTACGTTGCTAAACTAGTTGGAGAGCTAATTAGCGCGTGTGATTCGCTAGAGGGATGTCCCTTATCCATTAGTTTACGTAAATTGGTACTGGCGTTGCTCCTACAACTTACTTCCCAAAAAATGAAATCAAGAATTACTGTACCGGAGATACACCCGTTTCGACCGAAGGTTGCATGAATGAGTCACTTGTAGTCGTGGCCTCCATTTGGATCTTCATCGCCTCATCGAAAAACTTGTTGATAGAAACGTCTTCCGATAATCCCTTTCTTCGACGAGTCTTCAACAGGAGTTCCCGCGCCAGATGATGGGGCGGACTTGGTTCGAGTGGATGGAGAATAATGTTCTTATCCAAGGGATCACCTGGAACAATAGCCCAATGATCAAAGACAGAATGAACCATCGCTTGACCTTGTGTCATGGTTCGGAGATCCGTTTCGAAACCAAAACTATCCAAGACAGGAATGAAGCCACGAACGCTATACAACAAAGTCCCAGGAATAGGTCGATCCTGAACGACGTGACCACGTCGGCGCTTCAATACATTCTGAATCGAGTCGACGATTTCCCCAGGGCATTGGATTTGAAGTCGACTTATCGGTTCCATGAGTCGAGGCGATGCTGTCAAGAGAGATGAATGAACAACCCGTCTGGCAGTAGGAATAATTTGACCCCCACCACGAAAGATAGGCTTGTCAGCCAAGACGACATCCAAAATCTTCAGTTTCGTTCCTCGGACAGGTTCTTCACAAAGCGGGCCCTCGCGAGTCGCCCACTGAAATCCCTGTACGATACTTGACCGGCATGAGGTGAGGAGAGATTTGTCTACCTCACTTGGTAAAGTGTCGTCCATCAGAATGTTGGTACCTCGACTAGGTGAATCACCAAAGGCCCAGACTGAGCGTGAAGATAGAAGATCCCAACCATATTGACTCTGGAAGAATCGTCCCAACTTGCGCTTGTCCCAGTCCAGTTTCACTTTACCCGCCTCCAATCGCTCCGCCATCCCCTCGTCGAGTGGTTCGGCTATGAATGTGAGCTTGTTCCGCTTATTCGTAGTCTGCAAAAAGGATATGATTCGCAAGGTGAGAGGAATGCGCCTTCATGGTAACACGCAAGAAGAAACATTACTGGTAGCCTTTTTCTTACCTCGGCAAAACACTTAAGACTACTCGTTTCCACTACCGTTTCACGGAAGGCGACTGTAGGATCAGCAACCTTGACCTCGACATCGGCATGAACACTTCGTAGGTCATGCAGAACGCAATCGAGGTACAGCTCCCCCGTTCCGAACAAGACGTGTTCTCCAGACTCTTCCACACGGGTGTGTACCATGGGATACGACTTGCTGACTCGACGTAACCCTTCTACCATTTTCGGCAACTCCGCTGGCTGAAAGGGCTCCAACGCCAACTTAACAACCGATTCGCTCCCACAAAATGGAAACCGTAATGGCTTGAATATGTGAATACTGTTTTCGTCTTCTCCTGGTTCCCCCGATGATTCGACATCGCTGTCCAGACTGACTATCGTCGCAGTCTTGGCTATCGTAGAGTCCATTCCCTTCAGTAACACCCAGTTACCAGCCGTGGCAGCGGTCACTTCTGTTTGTCCTCTCCCTCGAGGGATGCCGACTCCTTCAACCGGAGCAATAGCACAGTCTTCTTCATCTTCATCGGGTACATATCCTTCCCCTAACACCTTGACACGTTGACCAGGTGTGACGGTACCAGAATAAATTCTACCCAAGGCATCGAACGATGACCCGTCCGATGTTGAGTAGAGTTTGGTGACATGGATGACTAGCTTCCCCCGTGGTGAACATGACATCAAATCCTTGACGATGGGCCCATCCATGGGTCCGGAATATCCCCGAAGTACCTTCCCCTTGGCCGCATTGCGGGGCGTCGCCACATGCTGTACCATCATATCGACTACACCACTAGCCGCCGTAGAGAGAAATTTAGACATCGCCGACCGCAAAAGTGGCCGTGCCGATGCTCGGAGATCTTCCTTTTTCAGCAAAACACCCAAACTCCGAAGGAGGCGGTTCACGTCTTCCTCAGACTCTCCCAGACATGCAGAATAAATTTTGTAGATGGGGTTTAGAATGAATGTAATAAAGGATCGTTCAATCACAGCGGAAGGGTTCGAACATTGCTTCGGAGAGGTATGGAAGTGATTTGTCTCCGTATCCCAATACCAATCACCCCACATTCGCTTGGCAAACTGTTGCAATGTAATATTCCCCAGAGTCTCATCGTTGTGATCAGCATATACTTGAGCAAAGGATTGAAGAGTAAAGATCCAACCATGGAGACCGGAAGAAAAGCAAACATTCCCATTCTCAGGTGAGACTTGAATTGGATATCGATGACATGATGCCTGGGCAATTAAGTCATTGACGGTTTCAATGATATTTAATAATTTGAAATAGGCATCCTTGGGAGGGAGTCTTAATTCGACAATGAGTCGATCCATCTTGGATAGGCAAAGTAGGATGGGTAAACCCTCAGTGATAGCTTGCCGTATGATCAATTCAGTATGCATCATAACGCCTTCGACACAATCGACGACTAACATGATACCATCAACGAGTCTCATCGTCGCTACCGATTCATCATGGAATTGGACATGTCCAGGACAATCGATCATAGTAACGGCGTATGATTTCCCTCGTGTATCGGATAGTGCCATCGTCCAGGGTGTACTTTTGAGTGATAATTGCCGATCCTGTTCTGCCTGTAATGTATCTGCTAATCGTAATCCCTGATCTTGTAGGGAGGCTTTCGGACCGAAGGGAGTTTGTAATGTCGGTTCGATTAAGGCATCGACAAGTGTCGTCTTCCCATGATGTAAATGTCCACAAATAGCGATCCCCCGTCGAGTCGATGTCGTTTCATTACTTAATAGGACTTGGGTCAAAAATTCATCCGAATATTTATATTGCAAGGTAGCAGGATCATGGACTGCTGTATGTGACTTTTGTATGACAGGTTCTACAATCGGTGTATCTAAATCCATTGCATCTTCCTCCAAAACCGCGACACGGACATCTTCTCCAAAGGTTTCAGCGGCCGACGGATAATGTTCCTTATCTTCATGTAAAACAATCGCATTTTGAGGATCTGCCATATTCATATCTTGTCCATCCTCGGATGCTACGATTAATGCATTGTTGTTATTTCTTCCTCCACGTTCTCCACCATCATCATCACCACTCATATCGGATGCATCGTCTGGGACTTCTTGTGTCCTTTTGGAAGGTTGACGGCCTCCGTTGCTATCTTCCTCGTTATCCTCATTGTCGTCGTCATCATCATCATCACTACTCGAATCTAAATCAGGACCGATATAGTTCCCAAATTCATCATAGAATTCATCATCATTTTCATTCGACATGATAAAATACTCTTGATAATGCTGTGAATTATGCAGATATCTTGTCTTTGTGTCTGCTAGAGTAGCCGCCACTGTTTAGGGAACCGGCTGTCTACAGTTGGCTTTTCGCTGTTGACGGATTTGCGGTGGATGAAGTGTTCGATCTAGTCGACTTCACGCTTTGGCGGAAGATGTACAGACTTAAGGAATCGGCCGGGGAACAAATTCCACGTGGAGTACATCAAGGCCCACCATCCAAAACGTCATTCCGTATCCATCACCGCTGTGCCTCATGCCATCGAGGGAAGTTTTGTTCGTTGAAAACTACCATCACCCGCAAAGTCGCACTCCATCTGTCGACGAGATAGATTGCAACAAAATAAGGAAAAAAATCGTCCTATTCTTCCTCCCATGAAGTTCTCAATGATGAATTCTTCTCTCCTTCTTGGACTGTCGTTGATTGTTGTTCTCATGTCGAGTCACGACGGTCCTACCTTCGTGGAAGGTTTGGCACAAGCACCGAAACCAAGATATGGAGGTGGTGCAGGTGTGGGACGATTGAATTTAGATGACAATGTTCCGAAACAATATCAGACTCATTATGATATGGTTTTAGTCGAACGATTGCAGAAGCGAAAGGCACCTCAGGAGGTTGCAGAGGGGACACTTTATGTTCCCGATGAAGATTTACCTCGTTTACATTTATGTCGTATTCTTAGTATCGGTCCTGGACGGGAGGAAGAAAATGGTCTCGTCGCACCGAATTTAGATGGATTCCAACCAGGTGATTTAATCTTAGCAAGAGATCCATGGGGGATCGGTCCGAAAGATGAAGAATTGGCAGATGGGACAAAATTATCCTATATGCGAAGTATGAATATTGCTGCCAAGGTGACAGGAAATTTAATTCCTGACCCATAAAGAAGAAGCGTTAGGGGCCGCCCCACCCTCCCCATCCCCAACCCGCCAACGCCCTCTCCAGCGTTTTCAACCACAGGAATATAGGGATAGGATTATGATTTTGTGGAACATTCCTACGATACGAATTTCTTGTTTCTTTGTGCGTCGATCATGTCTCCTGTTCTTGATGGTACAGTTTTCCCTGTTGGATAGTGGTGGTAGATGTGCGTATGGGAAAGGAGGTGGTTTACCGTTAGGAAGGATGTCATAGTACTCGGGATGTGACAACGTGGAGATAGGAAAGAAAACAGACAAATAGAGGATGCATTTGTTGTGAAAAAAGACACAATTTATAGACCATTCATCATTATCCACTCGTATTTAGGGTTGGTTTTTTCTCCCGAGGTTTGTCATCCATGGTTGTATCGTACCACTTAGTGATTGAAAATGCAGAGTATCCACGGGGAATCTGGGATACCATGCTCAAAGTCTGGACAAACCAAGACGGTACCAATCGAACGAACCAAGATCAAACTCATCAACACAATCAGAGGAGTATCGATGATACCACACCTATGTCGGTACCACAACATATGATCTGGGGATCTGAAGAGTTGGATCGATTTGGCAAAACACCCTCGACTCATCGAGATGGGATTCAGACGATTCGACGGGTCGTCGATCAAATGCCACCAACTCATTTGGATTTAGTCGTCAACTATCGACGGCCACGTCAAGATCAATGGATAAGTATCTGGAGGCAAGAATATCGTAAGGAACTGACCTCGAAGACGAGGTACGTAAGTACCCGTAAGACTTTGTACAAGAATTTTCTATGCGATGCGGATCAAAGGGATGTGGTTTGGGAGTATTTGGATTGCGTGGCCAATCCATTGGGGCTGGTAGCTGCCTTACTCGAAACCTTTCCGACTGAGAGGACGACCGTTTACATTATGGATATGCAGGGGATTGCCGAGGTCAATCGTGATGTGGGTCATGTCATCGCGTGCGATGTATTGGAGGTACCCTGTACGACACAACATTGGTTACCAAACCTTGAGAACACACCCATTAAACTTAATGAGCGGAGCGGACATCCGGGGTTGACATCGTCTCAATTGGAGGATATGGGTTGGTTACTCCGACAACGCGATTGTTCCTACCGACGGCAACTTCAAGAGTATGTGTCCATCGGAACAAGCAACAACAGCCACACGAAGAAGAACACTTCCCTACCCTCGTCCACGTTGATACTTCATTACGCGGATACAATTTGGGATGGATGTGATGACGATCCTGATGATGATGAGGAGGAGGAGCAGGAGGAGGAGGGAAACGCTGGGGTTCCTTCGTTTCCTTCTCGTGATCGTTTCGTACGGAATACTACATGGTTATTCGAACACTTGCAAAGTCAGGTAGGATGCGGACCGTTGTCGAGAACAGCATGACGGGACTTACGGAGACAACATCAACAACAAAGGGAGCCGAAAGGAAGTCTACCAGTACCCAGCACTATGCGACTGTCAGAGATCGATCCAAGGACGGTTCAAGAAGCCTTCCAACCAGCTCCGTCATCGGTCAGTCACCAAGAAGAACCACCTTTTGACGGGTATGAAGTCCTAGACGAGGATCTGATCGTGAATATTCTCGGAATGGTCACCATGGGAATCTTGTTGGGTTATCTTCTCCGACGTCGAAAGTATCACTCCCTACGTGCTGTGACTGGAGAACGATCATCATAAAGGGTTATATCAGTCACTTCACCCCCCATATATGATCTACTCTATACATCCTCTCTTTGATCATCATACAGCAAACAGCTTGCGACGAAATCTCGCGTGTAGTAGAATGACTACCGTATGCCTTGACGCGAGACCATTTCCTTTTGGATCGGACCACGAGGGGAAAGAGAGTGAATCGATAAGGGAAAAAAGTGTCCCCCAATTTTGTGAAAGGTGTAGCAAACTCTATCATCACCAACCAAGAATGATCCGTACTTGGATTCGGTTGTTCGAGTCCTAAAGCATTATTTTGGTGATGAGAAGAGGAAATCCCTTTTTTTTCATGGTCCTTTATAGGAAATATCAGTACCTTGGTATTTCGTCCTCTACCGTACCGTACCCAAAAAAGAGAAGACGACTATGGTATCCTTCGATACAGGGGCCTTCTCCATGTCGCAAGCAAAGACCTGCATCTTCCTAAAGCTATAGTCGACACGAATATACATGTGGTATCGATGGAGCATAAAGCCAAAATCCAATTGCTTTACCTTTTAGTAGCTATGTTTTTGCTGGATGTACAAAATATATTCCCTAGTACAATTGGAAACGAAAGGTCCGGCAACCACCACCCATCTGACCTAAACCTATATCTCCTATGAAACGGGATCGACTACTGTCGCGTATTCAAGTCCCAAAAATGAAGACTATATCTTGGAATTCGTAATCTTTCCCCCAATGTTTTTCCCCCACGACAAAATCATACATTCCCCCGACGTCGCGGTCAGCTACGATCACCACAAGTTAGGGTTAACGCGTCCCCGTATCCCCCGAAACTGCCCTATCGACATTGACACTGATCTCATTAGAAGGAATTCGGTACATTCTCTTTCTTGGAGGATGCTAAGAGAGAGGCCAGTCCCGTCCTTGATACCTTGACCATTTGACGTTCTTGTTCATAGAGTTCTTCGGATGTCAATAGTCGTCGTTTCGTCGATGGAAGAAGATCGGGGATGCTACTACTACTAGCTGTCTTTGAATGATGTTTGTCTTCATTCATGACATCCTTCTTTCGTTCTTCTAGGATTGTTCGGAGATTGGTTCCCTCTCGAATCATATCTTGTAAACTTTGTCCACCTGTAATGGCTGTCGAGATAGGTTCATGTAGACGTTCAATATCCATCGAAGACGATTGAATCGTTTCCGTCGCTGAAAGAGTCATTTCATGGGTAGTTTGTAATTTGGCATATTTCATCCGTAATAAATCACGACGAATCTTGGCCTCCTTTAGTTGTGTAATCAATGTCTGTACCTCTGCTTCGACACTTTGAATCATTTCTTTCGATGGAATCTCATCCAATGACGGATACCGTGTCAGAATATTATCTTGGCTTGATGCAGTCGTTGAGGGTATGACTTTCTTGTTGTTGTTGTCATTGTCATCGTCATCACGACCAATAAGGAATCGATGTACGATTTCTTGTCGTCGTTTAGGTCCACCAGCATATTTGACCGTAAAGATACGACGACTTCCATAGGCTTCAATCATATCCAAATTCCTTAGATAGGGTTTCCCAATCTTCTTTAATAAATCCTCCCGTTCTTGTAATAGGGGTAACGATTCGACACCCGATTGAATCGCCTTGGCGCAAAATTCGGTCAATGCATCTGCTAATTTCATATTGACATCACCAAACATGGTCTGATCAAGTTCTTCCAATGAGACTGTCGACGCGGCAGCAGTAGGGGATGATGATGTTGATGCCTGAGAAGACGAAGACGATGAAGTAAAATCTAAGCTCATGATATTGCCTTGAAACAGAGTAGGACGTGGTGTACTGGTGGTCGTTGTGAGGGACTCTACATCCATCGTCATGGCCACACTCTCTCGCTCTCTCTCTCTCTCTCGCCACCGAAAGACCGAGGGGATCGTCGCTTGTTCTCTCTCTACACTCTCTACTACTGTACTAGTAGAGTGATGGCAGACTGGGAAGAAACAAGTTCAAACGAGGGTATCCCAGAAAAACAGTCGATACGCGCCCGTCGATCCTCCGGCCGGACGGCGATCGTTAAAAGTTTTATATAAGCCCATTGACTTATCTACACATATCATATCATACAATGAAATGCGACCATTTTTCGCAGCTGTTGGTAATATGATGTCACAACTCCCATGCAAGCACTTCACTTTTTTCTGTATGGAAAGAAAGGAAGAAGAGTGTATCTCCTATAAAACAAACCGAAAATTCGACACGATTGTGATTTACCTTTGTTTGATATGCTTCAAATATCATCATCATCATCATCATCATCAACATCTCTCTCTCTCTCTGTGTCTGTCTGTCTTTCTGTCTCTCAATCACCTGACAGCTTACCGTAGTTTGAATGTTCGAAGACAAGGAAGAATCAACCCACAAAGAACCAACATTTCTTCGATCATAAATTCTCCTTTCTTGTCCATCTTGATTTCTCACATTCACAGCGTTCAAAACATATACGCAAAAGAATCCACGTACAAGGATGTTAACCAAAATGGATAACAATGAGACTTCTTCTTCAACAACAACAACATCCTCCTCCTCCTCCTCATCATCATCATCATCATCATATACTGACGATTCACATCTACACCACAACCAGAACATGGATCATCGAATGGTCATATTGTTAGGTCCTCATAAATCGGCATCAAGTAGTGTCCAAGAATTATTCATGGAACATGCGTCCGATGGACCTGATGGTAACAAAGTTCATCATCCTTCCCTAATCGATTGGACGTGGCCATTTATCGTTCCAAGAAAAAAATATCATCCACGAAAGGGATTTGCACCATTAGTCACTGAAACGATAGATTTTCAACAGGGAATCTGGGATACGATGCTTCAAGTCTGGACCAACAACAATCAAGATGGTACCAATCGGACGAATCAACATCAACATCATCACCACAATCAGAGCAATAGTACCTTAGATGATACCGATCGTTTCTCGGTAGTAGTACCACAACATATGATTTGGGGATCAGAAGAATTGGATCGATTTGGTAAAACACCCTGGAGTCATCGAGATGGGATCCAAACCATTCAACAGGTCATAAAACAAATGCCACCCACTCATCTAGATTTCGTCGTCAATTATCGAAGACCACGTCAAGATCAATGGATTAGTGTTTGGAAACAACTTTATCGGAAGAATCTAACTTCGACCACGATGACGACGACGAAAACTAGTACGAGTACGAGTTTGTACACAGACTTTCTATGTGATGCTAATGAACAGGATCGTCTTTGGGAGTATTTGGATTGTGTGGCCAATCCCTTGGGATTGGTAGCGACCCTACTCGAAGCCTTTCCGACCGAAAGGACGACCGTTCACCTAATGGATATGCAGGGGATTGCAAACGTCGAGATGGATGTTGGTCATGTCATTGCGTGTGATGTATTGGAGGTACCCTGTACGACACAACACTGGTTACCCAACCTTGATAATATACCCATTTCGCTCAATACACGGGTAGGCGATTCTGGGTTGACATCTTCTCAATTGGAAGATATGGGATGGTTACTCCGACAACGCGATTGTTCCTATCGACGGCAACTTCAACGGCACGTGTTCACTGGAAGAGACAACAACAGCAATAAGGACGATTCCAGTTCCTCCTCCATGTTGATACTTCATTACGCGGATACCATTTGGGATGGATGTGACGATGATGATGAGGAGGAGGGGGAGGAACATGATGAGTTTTCTTCGTTTCTGTCCGGTGATCACCACGTACGGAATACGACGTGGTTGATGGAACACTTGCAAAGTCAGGTAGGATGCGGACCATTATCGAGAACAGCATTAGAGGACTTACGGCGACAACATCAAGAAAGCAAGCCGAAACCAAGTCCACCGTCTAGTAGTATGCGACTGTCAGAGATCCATCCAAGGACGATTCAAACCTCCCGAGTAACTCCGTCTTCGGTCAGCCAACATTCTATTGACAGGTATGGAGTCCTATACGAAGATCTGTCACTCCATCAGACAGCGATTATGAATCTACTTGCCGTAAATCTTCTCGTAGTCGCCATAATGGGAAGCTTTCTTGGTCGTGTCAAATGCAACTGCTTCCTTGTACGACCTCGAAGATATCACGCGGTACCTACCACGTCCCGCGACGGGAGGCGATCGTAAAGGTCATAGCATTCACGCATCCATCCACATGCGTAGCCCCTGAGATGCAGTTACATACGAAGATCATGGACCGGTCAGTATCAAGACAAAGGTTATCGTCATCAACGTCATTTTGTCGCCCCACCATGTATCATATTTTGTGCACGATACCAAGTCTTGAAGCGCACGTAGCTAGTGATAGAATAGACAACCCTTTGATGATTGTCTCCAGTATCTTTAGATGGTCGCTTCAACATGATCGATGGTTCTGGAATTCTGAAAAGAGAATAATTCGTGAAACCTTCGAAAGATCGTTGAATCTGATTTCGGTATTCGAATCTAGTTTCTCTAAATGACCAAGATCCATGACATCTGTAGCAGCAGTTTTCAGGACGATGAGGGAGTTGTGACCTAGGGTCTTATGGGCCGAATGTCGATCGTGCCTACATTTCCTTCGAACGTATCATTCGCGACGATGGCAGCCAATGTCCGACCAAAAAAGGACTTGTGATGCTCCAATGAAAGCAATGGCTATGGAATCGGAAGAAATTGGAGGGTATGGATGGTGGAAAATGAGGGAGTAGGTTTATTGGCGTCGATGATTGGGATTCACATTTTACGAACGGAACGAATTTCCCTTTGATGGCGCCTGTGCTGTCGTAGATGCTCGGAAGAGTCCAGGGTCTAACATGTCCACTCAACGGTTTTTCCGTTGCTTCCAGTTCACCGTCAATTTCGACTATCGTGACTCCCAGAGTCAACATTGTGGATCAAAAGTAACAGTAATTATCTGCTGCATTTGGTCCTTGACTGTGAAGTCTATAAGAAGTACTGTCTCCAATTCAACAAGGAGTCATGTTGATGACAAAATGAGATGGAGACGAAGGAGACCTGGAAGCTTGATCGATGGAATCATTTCATGTGATGATGGCTTTGTGGGCTACGATTGAAGACATGCGAGAAGCCCTGATTGTATCCATCACGAATGATTATCTCTTTCGTAGAGAAAGGAGCGCGTCAAACCACCCGGACCATTCAGGGACATACACCATAGGAATGGGTGAAGATCTTGATGAGAGATGGGGGGCAACAAGAATTTAATTCTTCCCATGAATCCTACATGGAAAGTCTGAAACAACTTTGCAACGTCTAGGTTATCGATACAAAAGTAAACAGGACAAAACGATACCTGTACCATCACCATCCCAACACTACGTTACTGTCTTCATCGTGTATCGTGACAGCATATCTGCCATCGCCAGTGGAGGAAAACATCATGATCGCTATGCTCTATCCGATCCGCTTCACTTGCCAAAGTGCAATGGCAAAGTGATCGTAGTATCCACCACGGATCCAATCGCCATAGTACCTGTGCAGAAAACTAGTGAGTACCCAGAAGACGCAGGTGATACAATCACGCTACAATCGATAATACATTTACTCACCAATGAGCAATTGGTATATGAAGCAAGAGTAAGAAATATGCAATTACTGAAGTTGGAAGACGTTGCGACAGCCATTGTATCGGGCCCCATTTGCTCATGGGACGTTCGAGCAACATGAGTATGCCAACGTAGGCAAAGAAGAGAGTGACTCTTCCAAATTGATGATCATAGCATGGCATATCATTTAAACACTTTCCATCTGCATCCTTGATGTCATAGAAGATGCAATACCAGACGTAGTCATGATATAACCCCGAAACTGAAATGAGATTCGTTGATCGGATGAGGTCTCTAGAGAATTTGTTTGTCAGCATTGATTGTTGGAATCACGATACGTACCGAGAAAAGTGATGAAGACCGATACTTTGGTACTCAGAAATTGTTTGGATGGAAGGAAGATGCCATGCTACACATTGGAGTGGTGGACGTACAAGGAAGCACCATCCATCAGCGACCTTCATCCTCAAGTTGCAGTCAAAAACGGATTCACCTTCTTCGCCTTACCTTTAGCAATATATCCCACCGCCTGAAAGAACCAACGGTCCAAGACGCGAACGTGAAAATTCAGTTGCCAAGACGAAGGACGAAATTTGTCCCGATGGACAAACCCAAAGTAACTTACTTCGTCCAAAACTCTGTCGGCGACCGACTTTGGAAGAACGGACTGTGAAAGAGATGATGAGTATCGAAACCTTTGGCATTTTCACCTATGGAAGTTCCCTCGAACCCTGCCATTAATGTTCCGAATACTAGCCACGCACAGAGGTAGGCGTTGATGATATGATTGAAAGACAAAAGTTCCCAGGTCAGCTCCGTTTGATCGATCTCTACAGTTGTGGGGAACGGTTTATAGTCGTACTGCTTTAGGAACGAAAGGGTCGTAGACAACAAAATGAATCCTCCCATGACTCTAAGAAACTTCTCTGTCAGTCTCGTAGGTAAAATCTTGGCTCTCGATTCTGTCTTGGGATCCCATACGTAGGGTACAACCGAGGACATGTATCCCACATAATTCGAAAGTGACTTCGTCACATAGGCAGGTGACGTCCCATACATGGCTTCTATGACTCGAAAGAAAGGGCCAATCGTGACAGTAGAGATACCCGCTGACGCGATTCGACTTTGGACTTGGAATGTTTCTATGAGAAGAAAAGGCAGATACAATGACAATGGGACGATGATCCCCCAACCGATCAAGTAAGTTTCGGATCTTCCTTGTCGCTGAATAATGGTGTACCATATGAAGACCGCAAAAACGCATTGGGCCACAGATTGCATGACCAAAACCTAGTCGCACATAAGTGACGCTCGAATCAGAAGGACATTAATGAAACCGACACCCACATAGACAGCACCACAAAGAATTGCAAACAAATATATTCACATATGATACATCTCACGACCACACAGAACAGACACACACTCCACAGAACTCACTGTTGCCAAAGTCATCCACGAAGCCTTTGTTGGTGGGAAGAACCCCCATTCTCCTTCAATTCCTGGAATGAAGAAGGAGAAAAGTGGTCGGCGATTATCTGACAGACCTTGATCAGCAAAGAACGTTTCCCGAAGGAATCATATAGCTATCATAATCTCGATCGAATGTGTGTTTGCTTGGAATGGCCTCCCGAAAGAGAAGAGATGGAATGAAAGTGAGTGAACGAAATTATGGGAGGGAGGGATGGATCTGGTATCCTGCAGACTGCAGACGACAACGCTGTCAGATCGAACCCGTTGGACTAGGTCGACTATGGGCTTCGGGAGTTCCCCTACCGCGGTTTCCGTACCGTTATACCGTTAACCTTTCGTTGAGGATTTGGAACAACAAACCGTGAAATTCACATCCAAAGCCCTGTCGTCGGGAAGGATTTGCAACGATTTGAGAAACAAAGGTCTCTCTAGGAAGACAACGAAGGTTTGATCAAAAGTATCCTATCATTAAATCTCACACCAGAACAATCACCTTACACAGAACGTATATCGCGCCTTGAAGGTGGCCATAAATAGGATATGGTGATTCTGCTTGTTGTTTATTCTTCCAAAAATTCTTGTCGGATCAAGAAATGTTCCAACTTCCGTTCTTCGAGTTCTTCACTCCATGAATCCAATTTTCGTTTGTAGGCATTTTCCTTTCGAAGTAGTCGGTCATTATTGGGATCACCCTTGAGTTGTTCTCGAATATCATCTAGGCGCTGCCGATACAATACCTCCCGCCCCTGTCGATGTTCCAACATTCTTTGTCGTAGTGATTCTTTTTCTGCTGCTGCTGCTTCAACATGTTCTCGAGATGAAAGAATTCGTTCTGTACCTGGAATAGCTAAATCAACGACGTTGAAAGATTCGTTGACTGTGACATCTTGCACTGCTGCACCTCGTAAGGATCCGTGTCGTCGGGTAGAATCGGTTGCACCAATCATGATGGGACAGATGAGAGAAAGAAAGAAGTATCTCGATAGAATCATTGTGCTTGGATTTCTTTTCTCGAAGGGATTTTTTAATGAAGTGGAGAATGAAGACAAGGATCCAACCGATAAGTTCGTGAGTGTTTTGCCTCGTTCTGCGACTTTTCTTCTGCGGTAGTTTGATCTTTCCAAGAATAATCGAGACAAAGAACTTTTCCACTTTTATACCCGTTCAAAAAAATGAAGTCGCAAGAGGGAATCGAATTTCAGTTATCACTGGTTCTATTCTAGAGCCGTTAAATGAAACATATCACGAGTCTGTCCGGCGCTAAACCGCGAAACCAAAAGCCACAAGGTACGATGGCACCTATGTACGACATCGTATGTATATACTGACTTTTGTAATCAAGCCAAGGCCATTTCCTGGAGATATGGTATCTTGGGATTTTTCTTGTTGTCTCCTGGATCCATTCAAAGACATCAAACTCTTGGATCCATTCAATCATACCCCTCAATTCAAGGTTACCCACGGTTGTAGAATCGGAATAATCCTTTTTGGTATTTTCACTTCCTTCTTCCAGTCTCGGGATGCTTGGAAGAAGCTTTTGGATACGCTTACCGATAGACCAATGAGGAAGCTCGTTTAGACGAACAAATCTCGCTTTCCTGAATCCGACGGCATAAAACTTGGTTTTCAAAGACTTTGGGGACGTCGTCCTGTCTCTCTATCTACGCTGTCCACGAACCTGCACCAAAGCGAGACGATTGAACAGAGACGACGTCGACACCGATGATACCATCACCGTCATCCCTCTCGTCTTCATCGAGCCGTTCCTTCCTATGGATAGGAACGCTTTTTGATGACTTCCAACGATTAAGCTACCTCCTCAATAAAGATCGATACAGAGACTTGGAGCATCTTTCATGAGTGTCATACCGAGACTCATTGTGATGATATTGAGGGTGAATCCAACAACTGGATTTTGTATATGTATCGTGTCTTCTGGTGCATCACGGCAATCGCTGTTTGTGGGGATGTTCTTGTCATTTGCCCTCGTGAATGTGGATCCTCGACGAAAGCAGCAATCTGAACTATCCGGCGATCATGCAGCTATATGGATGAATGCACGATTGGCGACTATCGAGGGTCGTCATGGACGTCACCAAAAAAGGTCGCCTTTCGTCGTCTCACACACAGCAACGAGAATTTTAGGGAGACAATATCACAATAGGAAACCCCGCCACGTCACGCGGCCATCATCATGTCAAGGAACTTGTATCGTCCTAGAGACGTCATCTCCCCCCATCATCATATCCATCCCAACCAAAAACGTCCCTAGCGCTTTCTATAAATAACCATTCCTCCTCTCACGACGACGGTGTTTCGACATGATGGGGTCGAAACCGTTGCCTTGGAAGCGATTGCATCTATCCACTATTCCACAACGAACGAATATCTGACATAGAGCGTGTCTTTGACATGATCTTGTATCGAACTGGAATCTAGTATCTATCACTCTACCTATTTCTTTGATGCAAAACTGCGAAAATGCAGCACACGCACGAGATACCTTTACTTTTAGGTATGATATTTGGGTACATACAAAAGACAAGGGTTCGCAGAATCGAGTCCAATATGTAGAATATGTACTTGTCATACCTACCAAACTTACCACGACCCACCCGGGTGTAACCGTAGTTTTACTGTCGGAATTTCGCGGTCGCAGTCACTCTCTACCGTACCTAGGATGTCTCCTGCATTTTATATTATGGGTCCAGGATTTGTCGTAGGATGTCCACTGCATTTTACGGGTCCAAAATTTGTCGTAGGATGTCCACTGCATTTTACGGGTCCAAAATTTGTCGTGAGAGCGTGCTTGGAAGAAGCAGGCG
>Ga0194115_10003622_pt1 | contig 17240 bp, 12 predicted proteins | sample TA2MahsurfametaG_3_FD_148656 | JGI IMG/M metagenome (GOLD analysis project Ga0194115, IMG submission 148656) | Freshwater microbial communities from Lake Tanganyika, Tanzania - TA2015002 Mahale S4 surface | ecosystem: Environmental > Aquatic > Freshwater > Lake | place: Tanzania: Lake... | reverse complement strand
CCCAAATTGAAAAGGAAAAATACTTACTCGATTTTGTACTGTACGGTATTTTCGTATAGTCGGCATAAGGAAGAAAATTGCTCTTCCTGCACGATCACGATCGGATAGGATTTGTGCATATCCACTTTCTAAACATCGGATATCATCTTCATCGAGATCCTTGTATGTAATTTCCTGTGTTAACTTGTCTCGACCAAATAATTCCTGTTTGGCTTCAAAAAATGCTACAATCCTTGTCGACGTCGTCTGGATATGGAAGGAACATGCACGTAAAAACATTAATACGAAATCTTCATTCGTTACGTAGGATTCATCCATATTCCTAGCTTCGACGTAGGATTCCTTATTAATTGGTGGGATCAATTCCAATGCTTCTTCTAAATCTTCCATACACCTCTGTACGAAGTCTGGATCTTCCTTTGCATCCTCTGAGACACCATGGATATCATACAGTACCTTATCCCGTTCTGCTATAGAAAGTCGTGATAATTCCGCTGCAAAGAACGCTTCAATGTCAGGATTCGTATCAACAGCGGGAGGTTCGTGCTGGTGGGATACCACAGATTCATTTTGAAACTGTCTTTGGTTAAACATCCTGAATGGGGAAGGTTTCTTCCGTACGACACAGCGTTTCCCCCGGGGCCTTTTAGCGTTGCCTATAGGCCGAAAATTAGTTATCGAATGTGACAATTACTACTACCACTATCTCCAGGATCGGCTCTCCCGACTAGAGTACAAGTTGAGATTAGAAGGCACGGGACCTGGTGTGAGAGCAGTGCTCACTGTCAAGTCAATTTTTTTTGCAGTGCATAAAAAAAGGGAAAAGGTCCTTTCGCAAAGCACCCCGGAGTATGTGACGTGGCGTCGTAGTTTATGCTCGAATTGCGTAAAATCCATGTGCACCTTGTCTTGCCGTTGGTTTTGTGCAAAGTCAGTGCTTACACGTCCTTGACGAATATCCCCAAGCCATTAGGGGATATTGTTCCGAACGAATATCAGATTGTATAGGGATTGCAGTTGTTCTGCCACGTGAAGAGAGAACCCATTGTCGATTTGATATGCGACCCAGCTATAAACTAGGACCTAGGTAAAAGCGCTTGGTAAGGGACCATTATTTGAAGGCTGCATGTAATGTTTGAAGTTCTCGTGGATCATGCGTCCGCTGGTAGATGATGTATATACTCGTTCCGCATCAACGAACATTTGGTGTTCTGGGTTGTTAGGGCAACGTTCTCCAAGACCTCCTTGACCACGAACGCGAATCGACTCTCAATTACCCTATTGCGGACGAAGAGGCTTTTTCAGACTTCACTGTCATCTGCGGCTCCTGAGGAATATCCCCAATAGCTACAAAAATCGCATATGTACTTATGGATTCATGGAGAAGGGCATTGTGATTGGTCAATTGGTATTCGGATAGATCGGACGGAGGTGCACAAACTAGCTGGGAGGGTTGCATAAAGGCGTGCATAAAGTATACGGAAAAAACGATCACAAACATACACACTTTTTTATGCATGCGTAGTTTACGCACCTTTTTTTCGCAAATTCAGTGCTTAATTGGGTCATAATCGCCGGGCGTCCCGATCCAAAAGTATGCATAAAAGTTTATGCATGCATAAAAAAGTGCGTATGTTTATGCAAGTTTTGTCCGTATATACACACTTTGCACATGGTGCATATAGAGTTTATGCAATTCGTGCATAAACTACGACGCCACGTCAGAGTCTCCGGGTTGCTTTGCATAAAGAGCCATTTTTATGCTTTACCGGCATCAGAATAATTCTCGAGATGGAAGGGAGGATGAAACGGATGAGGGCACCCTTTCATCCTTCTGACAGACTAATACGAAGAAAGGATCACTCCGTCGCATAGGGGGAAACACTTTCGGTTGGAAGAAGGCGAACCCGTCAACCGACTTGGTTGCTGCTTGTTTCTTGTTTCCTTTGTCCGGGAACAGTGGTCTGAGTAGTCGACACAGCGGGTACCCCCCCCGACCTCGATTCTTTGTCGGACGGCAAACACAGGAAAGATGGTGTCTTCCGGGTACCGTACTCTTTTGGGTACCGTGAATGCTTTCGACGGTGGTACCCCCCCAACAGTGTATGAAATCATCTTTCCGAGACGTATGAAATAGGAAAAATTAAAAGAGAGAGAGATGTCATCCCCTCATTCTTCCGAGCAAGGTCGTGAAGAAGTGGACGCTTCCATCCTAATAGTCGACTCGACGACGTTCTTCCGACATGGGTTCTTCGATGACGATGCTGATAGTGATATGTCTACCACCATGGTACTACCCCCAACATCATCTCCTCCGTTGGATTCTTCCAACTCAATCCAACAACAACAACAACAACAACAACAACAGCAAGAAGAAGAAAGTGAATGTTGTTCAGTCCATGAAATCCCACATAATTCTCTTTCGGCATCCCTATCACCGTCACGCCCATGTGTCTCACGACAAATGAATCCTCTATCGGAATTCAATGTGAGAACCTTCTTCGGACGGGAATCAAAAGACCAACAATGGATAGAAATGGAGGGTAGAATATTGATCTTATTAGATGGGAACTTGGAATATTTGGATCTCTTCCGGAAACTATATGATGATGATGATATTGGAATACAAAATTCGACCTTGTTGGAAAGTATGGCATTCTTATGTACTCCTCGAGAACGATTATTGACAAAGTACGAGGCATCGTACTATTATGAGAATGTATCGACAGTAGCTGCCTACCTAAGTGTTGGAAGAGTCAAGAGGATAGTAAAGATTGCAGTCCTCCGAACGTTGATGTCATGCCTATCACCTATCGAAGCGAAATGGCAAATCCTTGATTCGGTCCTAGAGGGGACAATCGAATTCCTAACGAAACGATCGATTCAGGAATGGGAATTTATGGACCATACAGAAACAGTTTTGATTTGGGAATTACGTGCTCTTTCATTATATTTCTTAGAATTGAAACAAGAGTGGGTAACTCTTGTAACGAGGACAGCGAATACTGCATCGGTAGTCATTTCGGCTGGTGCGTCGATTATTGAAGAGGGTGTATCACGATCTGGTAGTACCCTATCGGATCATATTGAATATGCTGGTCTACAACTGAAGGGGAATATCCAAGCAAATGAAAGTCCGATGTTGGCGGATCGGGATGCAGTCGTCGCCTTGACGTTTGTGGATGCTGTGAAACGAGTTTCAGAGGGTGCCAAACATTCTACAGAAGTCGCACTTGATAGTTTTAAGGGTGCTACATCGAAAGGAATGCAAATCATCACGGATCAGATCGGTCAAGGTATGCCAGAAGATTGCATTTCTTCCGAATGTCGTGATGCTCTACGAGCAGTGGGTAAAGTTGGGATGGCGACTCTAGGTGCTGCAGCGGTAGTCGGTGATGCTCTCAATGAAACGAGTCGGACCCTCATGGAAAAGACTGCAGTCGTTACAGCAGATGTCATACAACATCGATATGGGAGTTCTGCGGGGAAGGTAGCAAGCGACGCGGGAGAGACGGCTGTCAATATCGTCCGTACCCTTGGAAATGTCGCGGTCGTTGCAGGTGGTGCGACGACGGTTGCAAGGACAGCCGCAAAGCAAAATGTACGATCCCAAGCCGCATCGGACGCACAAAGGGCGAAAGAAACTCTTCGGATTTTTGAGGAACAGGCCAAATCCTTTTTCAATGCGACAATCGGTACAAACGACGGCAGTTCACCTCAGAAACAGATTTCGTTGTCCAGGGGATCCTCGTCGACGGGGACCTCGTCCACAGGTTCCTTGTCGGCGGGATCGTCGCCCGCACGATCTACTGTCCATGAAATGCCAGACAATACCATATCTCAGTCGATACTAGCCAATGTTCCTCCGAATGTCTGAGCGACAAACAGTCAAACGGCATCCAGCAAGCTCAGGACATTGCTGACCTCTGGCGAATATTTTTGTTTACAGGGGGGAATCCAGCATACATACGTCCTGTCGAAGTTGGCGGCGATGAATTCACTGAAGCGTCGTTGGATTGCAACTTTCGTCTGCATTTTCGTCGTGCTGTGAGTAAATGACTCTTCCCCATGGGCATCAACACCCCGCTGCTACGTATGTCAATCCTCTGGTCGCAGGTAGATGAGCCTTTCTATATAGGGTTTCCACCGATGGATCTTCGGTGACATTGCTTCCAAGTCAAGGTCAATGGAAATCCGATTTCAATGGCTTCGTTGACATTCATTTCAACATGGAAGGATACAAATCCATTAATGCAACCGAAAGATCTTTAGGAGTTTGCGAGACGGAAGTTGATCCCTCCCCGCAGATCATATCATGCCTAGGTCCAGAACAGGTCCTTCCAACAGCATCGACGAAACGTGCCTCGTTGGAGACACCCAGAGATTGAAGAGTCTCAAGAAAAGCAGGTCGCCCTGGCCGTCCAGGACTATCCCCAATAATAACTCGGCTTCCCTGTTTGAGAGCCTCCACTGCACGATGGGCTATCGCTGCGCCTGTTTTCGGTTCATACATGATATCAGCAGCCACGACGATGTCAGCTTTCGGCAAAGGCGTATCGTAGTCACACATGTCCAGAACTCTTGTTTCGATCTGTAGTCTTCTTTCCCCATGAAGCATTTGTGCAGAGTATTTTGTCAGAGCTAGAGCCAATGGTTCATAGTCCGTTGCTACAACGGTAGCACCGCCCAAAGCTGCCGCGATAGATACTAGACCAGTCCCCGTTCCTACCTCGACGATCGATACCCCTGCCAACGGTCTATCCTTTATATCCTTATCAGAGTCGATAGTCTGAGTTGTTAGGAGATAATTGGCAACCGCCCAGGCGGATGGCCATAGGACGGCACCATATGGATCACCGACAGCCAATTTTTGTTCTCCATATACCTCACTCTCATCTAACGCAAGAGCCATATCGACTAAATCGGATTGACTTTCCGCCGTCGCTTCCAAAACGGTGACAATCCCAACGACAGGTAAATCAATAGGAACTTCTCGACAACTGATCCCATCTACGATATGCATGATAGTATTAGTATTAGTTGTTGTTGTTGTTGTATCATCATCAATCTTCTCTTCCATGTGGACAGAGGTGGATGATGATGATGCAGTCGGAAGAACCGAGAACATCATCGTTCGAGACCTTGATGGTATGGTGGACAGTCCCTGTGACACCCTCATGGGAAAATGCAAACATCTCAAGGTAGAAGGTGGTCGAATTAACAAAGCGATACTATTCCGCGAAAGAAATAGTAGAGGAAATGAAAACCTCATGACTATTGATTCCCAGAGGATACGATAAAGGAGAAGAGATGCAGAGATAGTTCGTATGTTCTGTCGTTTTTTTGTTCTCTCCAATTTTTTGACGGTGGAAAAACATGATTTTGGGAGAAGTGACGAATGAGGCACGGACGATGGACGGACGTCACTATGTTGGACAAGACCGACTCGATCTACTATGCTAAAGTTTTCGCATCATTGTAGCCTGGCCTTCCGTCCTTGCTTCCCACCGCCACCGCGCCTTTTGTCCACCGTCCAACCTCCCAGCCAAAAAAACGACGACGGCGTGGTGGGAGTGCCGACGAGCAAGCGACGATCGCCTCTTGGGAAGAGTGGACCAAGTAGCAAAATGACTTCAACACTCACAAAAAAACCACCTCAAATCATCCCAGTCAAACTGTGAATATATAGCCGTTTCGGGGTCAGGAGAATATCGAATCCTTTTCCCAATTCACAAATGGATTCATCAAGTGAAGACGATGAACCAATTAAGAAGAAAACCAAAGGCAAAAAGGTCAAGGTCAAATCAGACCCTGATAAACAAAAGAAGAGGAAACGTGTCGTAGAACCTGATGAAGCTCCATCGTCATCAACATCGGCGGCGGCGGCAACTGCTAAAAAGGCAAAGACGAAGGAATTGAAAAAGTTAGACAAGGCAGAACGATTACAATATGCGATGCAAGCCTTCCTATGGTGGAATGCCAAGGACCCACCCGAGGGATGTCAATGGTCGACGATGGAACATGCAGGAGTTAGCTTCCCTGATCAATATCAACCACATGGTATCAAAATGAAGTATGATGGGAAACCTGTCGATCTAACACCACTACAAGAAGAAGCGTACGTACAGATCTTTTGGTACATAGTGAATGACTTTGATGCCTGGTGGCAACTCACGTTTTGCATCCAAATTTTCCATAATGTGTCCTCCTCCTATCCACACTTTTTTGGGGGTTTTGGGTCTCAAAAGTGCGACATTTTTCGCTGCGATGGATCCTGATGGGATGCATTTGGGGAATCCAAAGACGGCGAAAATCTTCATTCAGAATTTCTTTGCCGATTTCCGTGAAGTCCTTGGAAAGTCACATATCATCAAAGATTTTAAAAAGTGTGACTTTGAACCCATCCGACAACATCTGAATGAACAAAAGATTATCCGTAAGGCGATTACTGATGAAGAACGGAATGCCAATAAGGAGGGACGGAATCAAGCCATGTTCAAATATGGCTTCGCAATCGTCGATGGACATTTGGAGAAGGTGGGGAACTACAATATGGAACCACCCGGGACATTCCGTGGACGTGGAGAGCATCCTAAGATGGGAAAGTTAAAGCAACGTGTGATTCCAGAGCAGGTATCACTCAATTTGTCGGAATGTGCCCCAATACCTCCCTGTCCAGTACCAGGCCATGCCTGGGGGGATATCCGTCACGATCCTAGAGCTCAGTGGTTAGCGAATTGGAAGGAGAATATTAACAATCAGGCCAAGTATATGCAACTGGCGGCACAATCATCCTTCAAGGGGAAGTCGGATCGGACCAAGTACAACAAGGCTGCTCGATTATGTGATAAGATCGCATCGATCCGTGCATCCTACAAGAAGGATCTGAAGTCCAAGGTTCAGGAAACGAAACAGTTGGCCACTGCAGTATGGGTCATCGATCGATTGGCTCTTCGTGTCGGTGGTGAGAAGGATACCGACGAAGAGGCAGACACTGTGGGATGTTGCTCCCTTCGTGTAGAACATTTACACTTTGATCCTAATCAACAGGGAGGGGATAATAAGGAGATTGAACTTGAATTTTTGGGAAAAGATTCCATGCTTTATAAACAAACCATTGATTTCGGGGCAGCCATGTACAATGACAACAATGGGATGGGGACACAGGTATATGAAAACTTCAAAAAGTTTTGCGGCAAGAAGAAGGCTACAGAAGAAATCTTTGATGCTATCAACCCGACATTACTCAATAATCATCTGAAACAATTTATGGACGGTTTATCAGCAAAGGTTTTCCGTACCTACAACGCATCCCGGACACTACAGGAAGAACTTCGGAAGACGGAGGCGACAGCGGGATGGAATCGTCTCACAGCCGCTGAAAAGGTCGTTGAGTATAACAATGCGAATCGTGAAGTCGCCATTTTGTGTAATCACCAACGTTCCGTAAGTAAGGCTCAGGAAACACAGTTGGAGAGTCTAGGTGGGAAAATCGAAACATTGAAGCAACAGAAGAAGACCCTCAAGGGTATCCTAAAGTGTTTGAATGTCGGGAAGCCAGAAAAAATCCCGCTAAAGAAGAATGAAGAGAAAATGGTCGAAGAGGTGACTAAGATGGTAGAAAAGGCGAAGAAAATGAAAGAAAAGGCTACGACAAGTGAACAGAAAATCAAGGCAACAGCTGCCGATGAAGAAGCGAAACAACGAAAGAAGGAGGTAGCGGAAAAGAAATTTCAACAAGCACATCTTTGGGAGAAAACTCCGACGAAAGAACAGGTCATTAAGAAGATCGAAGCCTGGAATAATAAGATATCCAAAGCCGAAATGGACCTTAAACATAAGGATGACAATAAGGAGGTATCCTTAGGGACATCCAAGATCAATTATATGGATCCTCGGATTACCGTAGCATGGTGTAAGCGATGTGAAGTTCCCATTGAAAAGGTCTTTTCCAAAACACTCCGAGAAAAATTTAATTGGGCTATGGCAGTCGAACCGGATTGGGAATTTAATGGCAAGATTGCTGAGTAGACCGACCCTTGACTACGATGGGAGATGATGGTATGCTACTAGGGTCAATGCCGTCCGTAGGGAGAACTTCTTTTAACAGTTAAAAGGAAGTAAAAACTCCAGGGTCTTGCCGTTAGATAGGGACCATGTAGAGTCCTCGTAGAACGAAGCGTGCAACTGTTGTTTTCCCCATACCAATGCTTGGGATTCCGTGGAGAAAGTGTGAAAAGACACTCCTTTTTAGCCATTGTGTTTTCCTTTGCCTCTGCGGGTGTCTGGCAAGTACATTCTCTGAGATCGTCCATTCTTCTTGTGGTCGGCTACACCTATCGCATCTCGCAGAATACAAGGACCTTAGTCTATTTCGTCATACCCGCATTACTTCAACTCAACAGAGGAATCCAAACAAAGCACATTGTAGTATGAAATTCATGTGGGGGTCCTATCCATACTGTAGACTTCATCACCGAATTGTCCAAGATCCTTCGTAGCTTGTTCGAAGGATTCGACGAAGATATCGGCATCCTCTTTCGAAAAGACGAGTGGTGGTTTGATGACCAAAACATTGTCATCAAGTCCATCTACACTGGATAGGATGAAATATTTTCCCTTGAGTTGTGTACAAATAAAACTCGTTTCCTGTGTTGCAGGTTCCTTCGTCATCGGATTCCGGACGAGTTCGACACCAAGAAATAAACCTGAACCTCGTACATCACCAATCAATGGAATCCTCGTCTGTAATTCTTGAAATCTTGTTTTAAGATATTGTCCAACAGTCATCGCATGATATTGGAGTTCCTCTTTTTCGACGATATCCATCACGGCAAGGCCTGCCGCACAAGATACCGGATTCCCACCAAAGGTAGCAAAGTATTCGACCTTCATTTCCTGAAAGGCATTGGCAACCTCCTTCGTGGTGATGACAGCCGCCAAAGGCATACCATTCCCAAAGGGTTTCCCCACAGTAACAATATCTGGAATAACATCTTGACCACCATACTCAAAGGCCCAATAACTAGATCCTAATCTTCCAAAGCCTGTTTGGACTTCATCTGCAATATAGACCCCTCCAGCGGCACGGACAGCGGCGATACTTTCTATCAAGAAGGATTGTGGTGGTAGAATAACACCAGCGACGCTCATCCCTCCTTCGATGATGAAGGCACCAACCTTTTCACCCCTCTCTTTATAAATGGAACATGCCTCTCTCACATATGAGGCATATTGAGACCCCGCATCGTCACCATTGTATTCTCCTCGGTACACATCGGGGCACGGGACCTTGAAAATATGCGATCCAGGTGTATCATACCTTCCATTCCGTATCAATCGGAATTCATCGCTATGTTCATATTTGTATGGAGAGACCTCTAAGACTGATAGGGTATGGCCGTGATACGCACCATCGACGACGATAGTATTCCTGGAACCTGTATAGGCTCGAGCAAGGCGGAGTGCCAAATCATTTGCCTCACTTCCAGAATTTACAAAGATCACCTTTTCAAGTCCATCAGGTAATTTCTCACTCAGACGTTGAGCCAATTGGACGACATTCGGATGTAAGTATCGGGTATTTGTATTAAGGATTTGCAACTGATCCTGGACGGCTTGGACGACCTCCCGACGATTATGTCCCACATGGGCGACATTATTCCGTGTATCCAAGTAGGTACGTCCAGATTCGTCCATTAAACGAGAACCCGTCCCACCCACAATCATAAGAGGACCTGAATTCTGGTAGGATACACTAACATTAGATAGAAAGTGCTTTTCTCTGAGGCGGATGACTTCCTCTTTCGTGATACTAGTCGTGTCGCCTGGGTTCGTCATTCCGTTGTCTTGCTGTAAAGCCTTTCTCCCCAAATTTCTGGCTGTACTGATGGCTCTTGATCGAAGTGAAAGACCCAATAGGATTGAAGATGTGAATGCAAGCGTAGAGGAACTCAAGGACATGGTTCGTACTACGGATCTTCAGGTTTGCAGTGCAAAAAACGTTCTCCTCAGCGTAACTAACTTGAAAAGGGAATCTTGGCGGCCGAAGAACAAGATCTTTGTGTATCACGACGGGTAACGACTCGTCGGAACAAACAGAGTCCGTACCATGCCCAGACGTCCTCGCAGTTTTACCCGACTTGTACGACCATGCTTTCCTCAACATCGCATATCCCAGCCCCTTTTCCGGTATTATCTTACTTGTTATCATCACTGTCAGTTCCGATACCCTTTACCGATGCGAACCCAATGTACGATCCAACATCGTAATGGACCCACTCTTTTCGTTTTGCCTGTTGCCCCGGAAACCGCGCGAATTGTACGACCTCACAATCACAGAACAATAATCAAAGCCTTGAAACCTGACTCCGTTGACTTTCGACGCTACCAGGTCTAGTTGAAAAGAACCAACAAGTTATAGTAGCAGCAAGTCCCAATCCACCGGTGGTTCAAACGGTCTCGTGCATCCGTGCAGCTATACCCCATTGCACGGGTGTGTTGAGGGATGCTTGCAAAGACTTCCTGTGTTTCCTTAACATGCGGAAAATCAACTTATCGATTCCGTGGGAGAAGTCGTGCGGGGGAGGCCACATCTTTCTCAATACCAGAATATAAATGGCTCTTTGATTGTGGTGCATTGATTGAAGGTTGGAAGCCAGAGTTCGTCTTTCTAACTCATGGCCATAGTGATCATTTGCACTACTTGACACACATCAGGAATGAAGAAAATCCTCCGACAATATTCCTGCCGAAGCAGCTCGCACCCTTTGTCAAGGCTCATTTGACTGCGTATCAAGAAATGAATGATTGTATGACACAGGCAGAAAGTCAGAATGGAGGACTTTACCCAGAAGATTGTATCTTTCGACCGGTCACTCCTGGAGAAGAGATTACGATACGACAAAAGGGCGCAAAGTTCGTCATTCTGACTCTTGGCTTGGATCATCGAGTACCATGTGTGGGCTATAGTATTTTTAGGATTCAGGATCAACTGAAGGAAGAGTATAAGGGCTTGCCTGGAAAAGAGATAGGACGACTGAAGAAGGAAGGAATTGACATAACAGATTCGGTTCGACTTCCATTCATATGCTTTCTCGGGGATACGACGGGAGCTGTCTTTGATCGACATCCTGAGATTCTCGAACAACATAAGGTAATCGTCGTTGAGTGTTCCTTCATGGAGGAAGCTGATATTGATCGGGCTCGGACTTCCACCCACATGCACTGGTTTGACTTACGAAAGCACGTAGCAGCACATCCAGACGTCATGTTTTTGTTGACACATTTCAGTCTCAAATATAACAGTTTGGAACTCCGTGAATTCTTTAATAGGCAACATGCCTTCTACCCAAATGTCCACCCGATGCTCGATGATGAAGAGGTCGAAGACATTTGGTGGCGAAAGAAGAGGCGGAATGAGATCGAAGGCGACCAGTTAGCTCCTCCGACCTGTTCTTGTAGACTATGCTGCGACAATCTGTTGAGGGACTCTACTGACTGAAGGATTGATGAAGCTGCTCGGTTACGGTCACTACCTTAAGATCGATGTAGGGATCGAGGGCTCCCATTTCATTCGTTGAAGTTCGTGGTTGACAGAGGCTCTTGTTATTTCGTCCTGTCTTGAAAGGTACACGAAACAAGCATATTCTTAGTCGATTGCTCCACAAGGACTGCAATGTCATATTACAACCCATCTAGTGAGCCAGTCTTTCGGGTCCGACTACGATAGTAGGTTGACTTCTCAGAACAAACTAGTGAGCTAGTCTTTCAGGTCCGACTAGGATAGTAGGTTGACTTTTCATGCGCCAAGCGGAGGGACCAGATACAGATATACAGGTTACGACACGGGCAGTGTCGTAACTGTGACACCGAAAACTCGCCCTCTGTTCCGTCCAATGGAACACAGTAAATTCGCCGCGACCATCAACGTCATCCACCCTTCAAACCCATCACGAAAATTACTCGTTTTTTCTACTTCTACATTTTGGGGGTGAGTGCTGATGCGGCCAGGTATTAGCGGTTCAGCTTCAATTACTTCTTTCCCTTATACGTTGTACATCCTTTATCCTTTGGAAGTATAATTGGTGTCGCTGCGTAGGAAAGCGAAGAAGTCCAGCTTTAGACTGCCATTGAACTTTGGATTTACAGAGGGAACAACATCTGCAAACAAATATTCGTCTATCGTAGGTTGCTGCAACAGTACTCTCCATGTCATGACCAGCCATTCGGTGAACCACGGCGAGATTGTGTCCAGTGATGGCGACACTGCATCCAAGAGTTTGCTCGAGCTTGTATGCACGGTGAGTTGCGCTAGATTTATTGCATTCACGATTTGCGAAGTCTCGAAGTATTTGCTTACGACTACAGCTGGGATGTCCTTTGTCATACATAGAAACAGTGGCTTGCAGCTCGCGAGAGAGTACGGAGCGATCCTGAATCCATATATTCCACACGCAATCATACCGACGATCGGTTGGTTATGCACGAACTCTGTAGGCTGGTCACGTTTGCTCGCGATAATCCGAATAATGCCGGGGAACTATCGGACGATGATGACGACGAGGTTGCCGATCAACGCCCAGTGGCGGACTGTCTCGAGTGTTTGGATAATGATAACATGGAAATTTGTGGCTTCGCATCGTACATGATTGATAAGTCACACGGAATGGGGCCTACAAGAGTTTCCTTCCCACCGGCGGGCGAGGAAGAAAACGAAGAGCCACCTGATGGAGAGGGAAGAGTCGAAGTACATGAATCCATTTTGACGGTCACTGATTCACTGGGAAAAACGCCGTTGCATATACTGTGCCAACATTCAGTGGATGTCAGTTTCCTTCGGGTTATCTTGTCGAGTACGCGAGGTCACAACCAAAATCCTTCCGCACCGACTGCATTAGACTTGATTACAGCGAGAGATTCTCGTGGGGCAACACCGCTTCACTATCTCGCATTTTCGAGGCAGTGTCCTCTGGAGGCACTAGGCCTCATGATGGACTACTGCGCAACGGTCTCTAATGATGTGGCGGAGACTGACCCCACCTTGTGTGTAGACGACGATGGTGAAACACCGTTGCACTGGGCACTGGAGGGGTACATGTCACCACGACGAATTCAAACGCTCTTACGACACTCGAGGGCATCCCTTAGTATTAAGAACGCGGCGGGAAAGACCCCGTTTGAGCTATTTGTCGGCAATTTCGTTGATACAGAATGGAAAGAACATGATGTTACGACGCAGGAAACTTGGGGTAGCATACAAGCCTATCTGAAAGTTCTCGACAATCAAAGCCATGACGAGGTCGACAAGGATCAATGGTCGCCGTTGCACATGCTGTCATCGTCTGCGATTGATTTTCCGGATGTTTTCTACGACATTGCAATCTACTTCTGTAACGAACATGCATCCAGACCCGATTCACGTAGTCGGTTACCACTACACCTTGCATGTGCCCGAACGATCAAAGGAGGGGATGCACCCGCCCACAATGTTATTGCGCACAAGCTGGTCGCAGAGTATCCCCGTGCTGCATCCACAAAAACGACCAAATCGAAGCGTTTGCCAATTCATTTTGCTGTAGAGACGAGGCAGAATCTCAAGCTCATCGCGGCGCTACTCAGGGCTTATCCCTACTCATTGAATGTTAAGGATCCCCTAACCGGTCTTTGGCCTTTCCTCTTGGCAGCCTCGCGGAATGAAGAAACCATCGATACTTCATATTCTCTGCTGAGGGCAGACCCATCCATTGTACAACTGGCTATGAGCACCCCCATCAACAAGGGAGGGCAGAGACCGGGAGAGACGCTTCGCCAAACGAATACCAAGGAGTTAGAGGATCATTCCCGTCGGAGATTACGTAGGTTAAAGATAAGGTAAAATCTTTCCAGGATTTTGTACGCCATGAGACATGCGCCTTCCTTTGTTGAAGGGTTGCTTTACAGCCAGACAAAGTATATTGTGATGCAAGTCATGATACACCCGGCCAAAACAAAGTAGGCATCTGTAACGTCCCTCCGTTCGATGATCTTCATGGTTGCGTTTGAAATTCCGAGGCTGTCCGATATTTGACCCAAGAATCTGTTGACACTACGAAGCTGCTGCTTTTGCTGAACTAGGTGATTTAGACTTGCTTCACCATTGGCGAGGAGATCGTTCACCATGTATTGACTCTGTTGCCACGACTTCGATTCATCGGCTAGATTCGCCAAGTCCCGCTCTTCGGCGGATGAATATTCCTTCCGTTGCCTCCGCCGTGACAAGAGTTCATCTCGTTCCTTCTGATGACGGACGCTCGTATTGACTGTCCGATCGTAGTATTCTCCTTGTCGTCGGATACCCTGTGCGTCGTCTCTCAATTCCTGAATCTTCCTCTTCCAGACCTGTCTCTGCGCGGGAGTTTCTCTCAAGACTAAGTCTTCCATGATCTGCAACTGACTAGACAAAGCATCGAGCGACATAAAGAGTTCAGTAGGATGCAGGATGCCATTTTGGACTTGTGCTAGTTGTTGCCTTGAATCATATGCCAATTTACGGCATTTCGGAAAAAGCTGTCAAGAGAAAGCACAAAGCAGCAGAGCACACATAGGTTGAGCGAGCTTCATCATCATGACGAAGGATCCAAGAGTGTACGGGTTGCTCACCTCAACAATCGAAGTCATCCCTCTTCTACGCAGATGTAGTAAGTGGTAGATATGTCGGTGCTGAGTGAATGAGCTGGGTGCTTATTCCGTTAGTCCTGTCTTCATAAGTTGTCGCAGGTTTACGACTGTTGTGATTGTGGACGTTTATCTCCTTTTTCGCGTAGAATAGGCGTGCATTGCAGTAGGGGGCGGTGTATTTATAGATTACAGTGAGAGAACCTCTAGAAGCCCCCGTATCATACTAGCAGGGACGACAGAAATATTGCGATGCTAGTATCGTAGCCACGCTAGTCTAGTGTCATAGGGGTACTATCACACATCAATCATTAACGCGTTATTTCTCGAGCTGCCGCTCATACCACGATAGAGGAAGGTGGTTGTCCCGCTGCGGGTAGATCGGACGTCAAATAGATCATCAAAGATTTGAGCAGATATACTACTATGTAGCTCTCCTATTCAACAAGACCAGAAAAATGGAATCGTACTGATAATAGTAGAGAGACGTTTTTGCAAGCCGTTCGCGTCATTAATCAAGGTCATCGGCAGACTGGCCGACGACGTGACCGACGATAATGGTACAGTCATCTGGTATTCCTCCACCCCACATAATATCATTTTCCTTAGCCAAAATGGCAAAGGGTGAATCGACCGTCGAGTCAAGACTCTTTTCACGTGCTAGATCACAAAGCTCCTGTGCCAACTCTTGGACATGATCACGACTTTCACGGGTCATTGATTCTCCCCTAATCCAACGTTGATCACGTGCCACAACATCCGTCCCACGAATGAAACCACATTTCTGTTCCCATCTCAAGGCACACTCAATAATATCTTCGGTGTCAACATTGTCAAATAGGCCGTCCGTTGCCATGATGACGATATCGCCCCTCTTAAGATGGTACGATGTCGTGCAAGATTCCTGAGGTGTCCTGAACGAAGTCTTACCACTCATTTCCTCACCCATCCAACCAATTTGATAGGGACAGTTAAAGGATTCCAGTTGTTGCTGTGATGCAAAGGACAATCGAAGATCCGACCTCCGTTCGGCGCGAGGAGTAGGATCGCGTTTCAATGAGCCTGCAATGGCCGAATCGATATGTCGTAGAACAATAATGCCCGAGTCACCCAAATTGCTAAAGTGAAGCTGATGTCGTACATTGTCAAACATGGCGATACAGACGGTACATGCTCCAATCAGATTATCAGCCTTGACACGTTCGTATGATTGTGCCAAAAGCTCGACAGGTGCAATGACTCGTCGGAATCGGGTTCCACCAAGGTCCCGGTCCTCACGGTGGCTAGCTTCTAACAGGATATTTTCACATTCCTGCATCAGTCCATGAGTAAATTCTCTTGGATCTATGTCATACATCGCTCGCAAACTACCGACACCGTCGGCTACGCCGAAATACTTGACCCTTCGCAGGGATCCGTGGTTTTCGTCAGGTAATACCACGGAGGTTGAGAAATAGGCATCCTCTGACAGACTAATATCTACATTTAATTCTCTGGGTCCAAAGGCTGACCAAGGAAGGAAATGTGTCAGAATCCTTTTCTATTCGTACGATCACCTACGATTCTTCAACGATGACATGCTTACCTCGGCGATTTGCCACGGGACCATCGGGAGTTTTGAAGGGGTGCGGTAGGGCAGCAACTCCCAGATTGATGAATAATGGTTTCTGATCCATCGCTGGGTGGGCATATGGCGGTGGATCGGCCATGCTAGTGTCACTACTTAGTCCTTTCCGTCCGGACACATCTGACAAGAAATTCTTTTTCCCACCCATGTCGGTAGCGCTGAGGCCATATTCGGACATATCTTTAGCTGTAATCAGACCCTCCACACGGCCATCTTTCGATAAAATTGGGAGACATTTGATCCCAGTCTTTGCCATCAACGTTCGGCATATTCCAATGGTCTCGTCTGGTCGGCCGTATATAATATTCTCCTTCGGTGTCATATTCAAGTGAATTGGTTGACGCATGCTATCACCTTCTGATACACCCTCTCTCAGGGCGCTATACATTATCCGAAGTAAATCACGTGCTGTTACTAACCCGACGACTCGATTTTGTCCACTTATACCATCATTTTCAACGACCATCATCCCACTTAAACTTCCCTCGATTGCTATTTGGATCGCCTCTTGAAGTGTCGCGTCTTTAGATACGACAGGATTTACCCATCGATTCGAATGTTTAGCGTTGAGGACATCTGAAATCAGAACCTGGGAAATCTTTTTCGAACCGAAACAAAAAACGAAGCGAGTGAGTCAAAGCAATTTTTGGCGTATCCTCCTAGATGGATGAATCTCCATAACGAATTTAGGCTTCGTGTGGGTATGGGTTGCCCCTCCCCAAGGACTTACGTCACGAATCCACACTCGATGTTGTTCTTCCTTATGTTGGTCCTCTTTACTTGCTGTCTGATTTTCGGTTACCTCATTGTCCGACTCGTCCACCGGAAATTGTTGGGCTGTAGAAAACCAACAAGCCGGACCCGTCGTCATCTTCGTTTTCCGGTGTTCCCATCTATAACTTTTCCCTGATAGTCCACTCGACAGTGACGTCGACGTCGACGCCGCTGCCGATGTCGA
>Ga0194115_10003621_pt1 | contig 17240 bp, 15 predicted proteins | sample TA2MahsurfametaG_3_FD_148656 | JGI IMG/M metagenome (GOLD analysis project Ga0194115, IMG submission 148656) | Freshwater microbial communities from Lake Tanganyika, Tanzania - TA2015002 Mahale S4 surface | ecosystem: Environmental > Aquatic > Freshwater > Lake | place: Tanzania: Lake... | reverse complement strand
CACAGATTGAAAAGCTTCTCAGCTCCCCAGATCCAGTTACTGGTAAATCGCTAGCTGTTAGTCGTCAGCTGTGGGCTTTTGATCTGAAGTCAAAACTTGCTGCTGCTAATCGGGCAAACTTTGCAAATGAAGAAGCTGAAGATAAGCAACGTGGGCAACAATTTGTTCGGGAAGTCCTTGCAGACTTTAATAGCAATCCAGGTGCTGTTTCTGAAGAGGCGATACATATGGCGCAGAGACGTTTCTTTGAATTAACTGGCAGCAAAAGTCCAGAACTAGAGACTTATCAATCGTCATTCTCCATGAGTGCTGAGAATAAGCGTGTACTGGATGAACGTTTTACATTTCTTGCAGAACAAGGAGAACTGACGCCTGAGCAAGTTAAGCAGGCTCCATTGGATTTGCAAGACAAATGGTTAACACGTGCACAAAAGCAAGCAGATGCGACAGACGGTTCCAAAATATTTAGGGATAAGCTAAAAGCTATTGAAAGGCAAGTACTTGACAGTCCAGGAGTTAAAACAGGCACTGAGGGTGATGGTGTTGCTACACTAATTGTTGAATCGCTTCAAAGTAAATTTAGACGTAAAGTAGCTGAATATGTTGCTACGGGAAAATTTAAAGATGCAGATGAGGCCGCTCTATATGCTGTAAGTGAAGTTATTAAAGAGTTTGAAACTAACAAACGTTACGCCATTGACAAATATGGCAAGTTTAGTAACTTCATGCCAAAAGATACTTTGGCAAGAAGCATTTCACTTAATAATAAACTCAACAACATCCGATCAAAGCTTAAGAACAACGGCATAACGGCATTAGATACTGTTGGTGGTTTGATCTTTAACAAGGCTGAACTCCAAGCAATGGAGAAAGGCTATGGTCAGCCTGGTTGGAGTGTGCCACCTGCTGCTACATATTGGGGTGCTAAATTAAAGAGGAGTCCTTTAGAAATCATCAACCGTCAGCGCAACGCAGCGGGCCTTAAACCCCTCGCTACACCACAATCCTTAGAACGTGTCCGCAACACCATTCCAAGCTCCTTCCAGGCGATTTTACTGCGGTATCCGTCTGTAAATCGTTCCACCCGTGGTCTAGGCAGCGCAGGTGCGTATGACCCTGTACAAGTACCCAAAGGGTACGGTCCGGTTGTTCAACAAGCTGCAAAGGCTAACAATATTGATCCTTCTATTCTTGCAGGATTGATTGAAGCTGAGAGTACTTGGAATGCTAACGCTGTCAGCAAAAGTGGTGCCCGAGGCATTGCTCAAATCATGCCTGAGTATCATCCAGGTTTTACCCAGTACAATGATCCAGTAGCTAGTATTAACTATGCTGCTAAGTATCTATCCCAACTGCAACGTCAGTTTGGTGGCAATCTTCAACTTGCTATCATTGCCTACAATGCTGGGCCTGGTAATGTAGAACGTTATCGTGGTCCTATTCCTGGCAATGCAGAAAGCCAAGGGTACTACAAAAAAGTAATGAAAGGTGCTTATAAGTACGGTTATGGTCAAGCCCTGCGTGATCCATCCATGATACGTCCGGGTGTAGTTTCTTCAGTAACTTTTGATTCAGGCCAGCCTGGTATTGATGTTTTCTTTGAAAACAAGAAGTTTACCAGCGTCCTCCCTGGCCGTGTCAAAGAAGTGGGCAATCAAACGAATGCTCAAGGTGGAGGATATGGTAACTATGTCGTTGTTGAATCTATAGATCCACTAACTAATCGACCTGTTGATGTGCTTTATGCACACCTTGACTCCATTAACGTCCAAGAAGGTCAGCGCCTCAATGCAGGTTCTGTTCTTGGAAGGCAAGGTGGTACAGGTCGCGTTGTAAGTGCTGATGGAACCATTGCCAGTATTGACTTCTTTGCCCCGAGACCTAAGGGTTCTAAGGACATGACGCCATACTCTGGTTATCAACAACTTCGCTCTCACATTGCAAATAAGTTACGCAAAGGCTAAGTACGCTTTGTCTTTGGTTTATCACTAGAACAAATGTACAATCCTTACGAGGAATTTGAACGTAAAGACGAGCCGCTTTCAGATCAGATTAAGCAACAGCTTACTGATCAGGCGGCTCAGTCCCAACAAACAATCATTGATCTGCAAGAAGCTGAAAAGGCTGCTAAGCAAGAAGCCGCTGGTACGCCAGTGCAACCAAATACAACGTCACAATCACCAACTGCAGAATCAAAAGATCCTGAGTCTGAAGAGCCTGCAGACATTGGCGATGTAGCACGTACAGTAGCCGAGGGTGCCTTAGCTGCACCTACAGGTGTTGCTGACTGGGGTGTTGACCTTGTTAATATAACTGGGGCAAACATTCCAAAAATCCCTAAGTTTAAGAATGAAGTCCTGCAAGCTGCTCGTGAGATCTCCTCATTCATTATCCCTACCGTCTTTTTAACAAAGGGACTTGGAGCTGGTGCTAAAGCAGCACAAGCGAAGGTTGCATGGAAAGCTGGTAAAGACTCACTTGTTAAATTCCTGGGTGAGGCTGGTATTGCAGCTGGGTCTGGGGCATTCGTTGATGCTACTAACAAACTAAATGAAAGCGATGATAACCTTCAGGGTAGCCTGAAAAAAATGTTTCCCAAAACATTTAGTTGGATATCTGATGACTGGGCTACGCTTGATTCTGACAAACCGGATGTTAAACGAGCTAAGAACATAAACGAAGGTGTAGGTCTTGGTATCTTTACTGACCTACTTGTTGGTAGTGCAAAATTGCTAAAGGCTACACGAGGCACCAAGAAAGTCACTGGATTTATACCTCAGAACGAGCAAGCAAAAGCTTTCAAAAAGGCTAACGAGGTTAACAGTATTGATGTTGATGAAGAAGTTTATGTATCAGCAACTCGACGTGAAGAAGAATTAGATAAGCGCGGACTCGACGGCATTGAATCCGAACAAGAATTGCCTTACTTAGGAATTACTTCTGATATGTATGACATTGAAGAAGAAGGAATCAGGAGCCTCGACCCGTTAGGTGTCGTTGGAGCGTCGATTGACCAAGTGCGTATTGCAAAGAACTACGGCAGCGTATACGGAAGGCTAGGCAACTTTGTCTCTGAGGCTGCACTTAAATATATTCTTCGCAATGCTGATCCTAAGAAGTACGATGAGCTGGATAAAACATTAGTAAATTCACTAACATCTGCAGGTAAATGGAAATACCTTGTTGGTGATATCGCGACAATTACCAGTGAAGAGGCTGTTGAAGAAGGTAAAAAGTTAGGAAGCTTACTTTTGGATCCACGTATGGATACAAAGGCAATGCAGAAAATATTCGATGATTTCAACAGTAGTGTCGATGGCATTCAACGTTTAGGTACAGATACAAAAGGAAATATTGGTTACACAGGAGCCTTGGTCGCTTTGCGATCTCTTCGTGACGAGTACATTAACCTTGACAAAGTAAGAGCACAAGGATACCTTGCTACTTCTCTGGCAGGACAGATTTCTGATCTCTCTGAAGGTGCTCGCTTAATGGATGGAACAGCAGCTATTGAAAGGGCACAGGAACAAATACTTGACAAGGTTGAATATCTTACCGTTGTGCAAGGAAGAGCAAAACAGCTTAGGGGTCAAGGCCTGCAAAGCCTACAGATGATCTATAAACATCTGAACGAAAAAGACCTAAAAAAGGTACAAAAGGTTGTTGATACTTTTAACGATACAAAGTCTGCCTCAGATGCTGAAATAATTGCACGAGCAAAAAGAACTGTAGACACACTTCGCACTGTATCAAAAGAACGTCCTGAGTACCTTGCGCCACTACAAATGGCTTGGGAATATACAGATGGGAATATAGATACAATGGCTAAGTTAAACAGATACGTTGATGAAAGTCTTGGCGACTGGTTCCCTAAATTCTTTTTTGACAACTCACCTGAACTGCCTAATGTCATAGTTAATGGGATGTGGTCTAACATCTACAACTCTGTTTTGACCTCAATCTCTACACCACTTAAAGCTGGACTAGGTAACGCTGTCTTGCTCCTAGAGAAGCCTGTGAGCGTCCTGGGCGGGGCTTTGGTGTTTGGTGACATGAAGACCCTAAAGCGTGGTTGGTACACCTACAGCGCCTTTGCAGACACGCTAAAGAAGGGTTACCAACATTTTAATCTTGTTCTCAATAAAGCCTCTACTGACCCATCAAGTGTCAGCTACATCATGCGTGACGACATTGTGCAGAAGAATGAGGAGACGATGGACATACTTCACTCATTTGCAATGGCTGCACAACAACGTGGTGAAGATGGTCCTATGGTCCTTTACCAACAAGCTGAAGCACTCAATGACTTAGCCAACAATCCAATGCTTCGATTTGGAGCAAACATGATGTCAGCTATGGATGGTTTTGCTAGGGCTGTCATTGCTAACGGAGAGGCGCGTGCTCAGGTGTATGACAAGTTTATTGATGGAGGTAGAAAGCTCGACGAAGCTGGGCTGCAAGCTGCTTTGAATGAGCATTACAACATGATGTTTGATTCCACCGGGATGATAACAAATGAGGCTGTTGACAAAGCTAGTAGTGAGATTGCTATGAACCTTGATAGTGCTGCAGTAAATGCGCTATCACGTTTCATAAATATGTTTCCTGCAATCAAGCCATTTTTGATGTTCCCACGAACCTCAGCAAACATAGTAGCTATGTTCGATAAACACAGTCCTGTGTCTGTGTTTGCCAGAGAATATAATTCAATCGCAAATCCATTTAGGCCGATAAGTAGTTTTACTGAGGACGAAATAGAAACGTTTCTTGTGTCGAAAGGTTTGCCATTTGATGAGAACTATGCCCAAACTTTTAATACATTGAGGGCTGAAATTAGAGGGCGCAAGGCGATTGGTACGCTTACTATGGTTGCTGCTAGTAATATGTTTATTAATGGTAACCTTCGTGGTAATGGTCACTACGACAAAGAACGTCAAAAGGTACGCCAAGAGCTTGGATGGAAACCACGTACATACAAAGCGATTGATGGTAAGTGGTATAGCTACGATGGTCTTGGACCTATAGGTGATTTTCTGGCTTTAACAGCTGACGTGATGGATAATTTCGATTCCATTACTGAAAATGATCTAGCGACCACAATTAATAAACTTGGTTTCATATTGAGTGCCAGTATTACTAACAAGTCAATGCTGGCTGGTCTTGAACCAATGAATGATGTATTGAGGGGTGATCCCGCTGCTCTAAACCGTTGGGCTTCGTCGTTTGCTAGCTCCTTGGCTCCGTTGAGCGGCGCTCGTAATGAGCTGGGGCGTCTTATGGCACCACAGCTACGAGAGCTAGATATGGACTTCATACAGCTTCTGAGGAACCGTAACAAGTTTACTGATGCTATTGACCCGAATAGTGCATTACCTGATGCACACGACTGGATTGATGGTAAAAAGATTGGATACCCTGAGAACTTTTTTGTACGTGCATTTAATGCCGTCAGTCCAATGAAAGTATACGACGGGCTATCTCCTGAACGTCAGTTCCTTGTAGATATTGAATACGACTCACGTCCTAGCTTTATGAAGAACAGCGAAGGTGTCAGATATACACCGAAGGAGCGTTCTGAACTTTATAGCTTGATCGGAAAGAATGGTTACTTCAAACGTGAACTACGACGGATCATGTCCACTACGGAAGCTAAGGCATGGCGAGAGTCAATCCGTGTTGCTCGCGGTAATGGATCACAGATTAAACCTGAACTTTGGCAGAACGTGTACAAGCAAATCAACGTAGCACTTTATGATGCCAAACGATTAGCTGAAGGCCAACTGTCAAACTATAATGAAGTAAGAATTCGTCAATTCCAACAAGGTTACTCAGGTGAAATGCAACGACGTGGTGTTGCACTACCAATTCTAGAAAATAAATAATCCACCCATTCCCAACTATTGCCTAGCGTAAATGGCTATTACTGAGAATACATACACAGGGAATGGTTCCACAACGAACTATTCCTTCACATTTCCATATCTTGAAGAGACTGACATTAAGGTAACACTTAACTCAGTTATTACAACTGCATATACCCTTGCCAACGCTACAACTCTCTCGTTCACCACAGCTCCTGCTAATGGTGTAGCGATTAGAATTTACAGGGAAACAAGCGATGCTACTGCTAAGGCAGTATTTTATCCTGGTTCTGCAATTAGGGCACAAGATCTAAACGATAACTTTAACCAAGTACTTTATAGTACTCAAGAAACGATTGACCGTCGCGTAGATGCTACTGGCGGTACGATGACTGGCAACCTTGAGTTTGCTGCTGGTAAAGGTATTATCTTTGAGGGTACGACTAATGATGCCAATGAAACCACCTTACTTGGTGGTGACCCTACGGCTGATCGTACCCTTAACCTCCCCAACAGTTCTGGAACTCTAGTCAGCACGGGTGATGTTGGCAGTGTGGCTACGGCCATGATTGCTGACAGTAATGTTACTACTGCAAAGATTGCTGATAGCAATGTAACCACCACTAAGATTGCTGATGCCAACGTAACTACGGCCAAACTGGCTGATGGTTCGGTTACGTCTGCTAAGATTGCTGATGGAACGATTGTATCAAATGATCTAGCTAATGATGCTGTCATTACTACCAAGATCCTTGATGCTAATATCACCACAGCAAAGATTGCTGATCAGAACGTAACCACTGCCAAGATTGCTGACCTTAATGTAACCACCGGTAAGCTTGCTGATGGTGCTGTTACTGATGCGAAGGTAGCAAGCGGTATTGATGGTGCCAAGCTCACTGCAGGTACGGTTGATTCAAGCAAACTGACTGGCGCTACGGTCGTTACCAACGCTGAGGTAGCTGGCGTTTCTCCTAACGACACCAGCTTCTACACCACCTCTGCCTCTGACCTGCGGTACTTCCGCCAGGACAGCAGCGAGACGATCAACAGCGGGATGGCGTGGAGTGGAAGCGACAGTTTCATTGCAACGACTGCCGCCATCGACGCCAGGATCATCGACTTGGTGGATGACGTTGGCGGTTTTGTACCGATTGCCAACGAAACCAGCTTTCCCGTCACCAACCCGGACATCAACAACCCGGATGGTGCTGGTACTATTGTCAGTATCAAAGAAATGACCACGACTCGCACTCCGGTGTCGGGTACGGTGACCATTGCTAGTGGTGCTGGTGGTAATACGGTAACGATTAACGGTTGTGGTTCTACGGTGCTTGCAGCGGGCTTTGGTGTCCTTGTAGAGACCACCAGTACGCTTCACACGTATACCTTCCACCGTTTGGTTCCTAAGGCCACTGAGGTGACCACGGTTGCTGGTATTGCCGGTAATGTAACGACGGTTGCTGGTATCAGTTCTAATGTAACCACTGTTGCTGGTATTAGTTCAAACGTAACGACTGTTGCGTCTAACATCAGCGACATTCAAACGGTTGCTAATGATCTGAACGAGCCAGTCAGCGAGATTGATACCGTTGCAACTAACATTGCTAATGTGAATACCGTTGGTAATGCGATTACCAATGTCAATACAGTAGCCACAAACATCAGTGACATTCAAACCGTTGCTGCTGACCTGAATGAACCGGTCAGTGAAATTGATACGGTTGCAACGAACATCGCCAATGTCAATAACGTTGGAAACAACATCGCCAATGTCAACACGGTTGCTACAAATGACGCAAACGTAACCACTGTTGCTGGGTCTATTGCCAACGTAAATACCAACGCAACCAACATTGCCAATATCAACACCGTTGCGGGCATTAATGCCAATGTAACTTCGGTAGCTGGCAATAGCGCAAATATCAATACCGTTGCTGGATCCATTGCAAATGTTAATACAGCAGCAGGATCCATTGCGAATGTTAATACAGTTGCAGGCAGTATTGCAAACGTCAATACTGTTGGAACTAACATTGCCAATGTTATCAATGCTTCAAATTATCTGAATAACTTCCTTGGTCTTTACCTTGGAAGCTTGTCTTCGGATCCAAGCGTTGATACGTTTGGCAATCCAGTTAATACAGGAGACAACTACTTTAATAGTGTTTCCAGTCAGTGGCGTGTCTTTAATGGCAGCAGCTGGCAGTCTCTTGCAGAAAATCAATTTACAGAATTTGTTCCGCTTACTGGTAATTTCAATACTATTTACACAGGTGCGGTCGGTTCTAATCTAATTGATCTTGGTGATCTAGCAATCACTGGTGCAGTATTTCCTGGCGAGAATGTACCTGCTAAGCGGGTAGCTCTTGCGACTGGTTCTAGTTCTTACAATTTTGGTAATCTTTAATCATGCCTGATCAACTTCAACTGCGTGGTGGCACAACTGCTCAGCACGCTTCTTTTACCGGTGTTTCCAAAGAAGTCACCGTTGACACAACTAAAAAAACTGCTGTCGTCCACGACGGCTCTACTGCTGGTGGTAACCCCCTGCTGCGGGAAGACGGCAGCAACTCTGCCCTGGCCCTTGGTTCTCAAGGCACCCCAAGCCTTAAGTTTACTGGCGACACCAACACCGGCATTTTTTCACCCGGAGCAGACCAATTAGCCATCAGCACTGGTGGGTCTGGGCGAGTATTTATTGGCAGCACCGGCACCGTTAATTTCACGGGTGGTGGCACCGCAGGCTCCACCCAAGCCGTTAGTTTTAACGGCAGCGCACCAGTCAACAGTCTCGTGATTGACTCCTCAGGGCGTCTAGGCATAGGGGTTTCGAGCCCTAGCACTCGCCTGCATGTACAAGACACTGCTGGCAATGCTCAATTAAGACTTACTGGCAATAGTGGATACACGGAACTATACACAGATGGCAGCTTTTATATTCAACCAAATGGATCCACCAAAATGGTGGTTCAATCTGGAGGCAATGTAGGGATTGGCACTGCGAGCCCTAACAATAAGCTAGATATTGCGGCTGCGACAGCAAATATTGGAATAGACGGCACAAGCAATACTTACATTAACTTCTTGAAAAGTGCTGCAAATATTGGATATGTTGGTGATGCTAATTGGATGTTCGGCAACTCTTCGTCTGATTTTGGTTTAAGAGCAACCAGCAATCTAGTTTTTGGTATTGGAGCGAATGAAAAAGCTCGCCTTGATAGTTCGGGACGCCTGTTAGTTGGCACGTCTTCTACGTCTAGCTCACTACCAAAGCTGATTGTTTCAGGCGGGGCTGATGGAGGTCCTACGCCGGCAATACTTGTAGCCAATAGCGAGTCAGCGCCTACAGATGGTGCCGCATTGGGTGATTATAGCTTCAGTGCTGCAAACCATTCGAGCGCAGCACGAATTGTCGCAAGACGAGATGGCGGAACATGGACTGCAGGGTCTTCTCAGCCAACAAGACTAGAGTTCTCGACTACCGCCGACGGGGCGAGTTCCCCGACGGAGCGGATGAGGATTACAAATAATGGCGGAGTGCTTGTAGGAAAAATAGCATCAGACCTAAATGTTGCTGGATTTCAAATAAGTTCTACTGGTCAAACAGATGTAACAGTCAGCGGTTCCGAGTGCATGAACATTAACCGCAACACAAATGACGGCAATCTTATACGTTTTTTCCAGGATAATACTTTTGAAGGTTCAATTTCGGTTTCCGGCACCACTGTCTCCTACAACGGCGCTCACCTAAGTCGCTGGTCTCAACTCCCTTCCGGTGCTGAACGCGAAGAAATCCTGCGTGGTTCCGTTCTCTCCAACATCAACGAGATGTGCGAATGGGACGACGAGGAAAACGAACAGCTCAACCGGATGAAGGTGAGCGACGTTGAAGGTGACAAGAACGTGTCCGGTGTGTTCCAGGCGTGGGACGACGATGACGACACCTACACGAACGACTTCTACTGCGCGATGACGGGTGACTTCATCATCCGCATTGCCGAAGGTGTAACCGTCGAGCGCGGCGATCTGCTGATGTCCGCTGGTGATGGAACCGCCAAGCCTCAAGACGATGACATTATCCGCAGCAAGACCATTGCCAAGGTCACCAGTACCAACGTGAGCTGCACCTACGAGGACGGCAGCTACTGCGTGCCTTGTGTACTGATGGCGTGCTGATTAGTCCCCTTCACTACCACCTTTTTCATAGGCACTCCTTACATGGGGTGCCTTTTTTTTTCACCTAAACACTCACATTAGTTATGTCTACTACCTTTACTTGGAATATTTCAAACCTCGAACGTGAGGTAATTGACGGTTACGTTTACGTATGCCACTATACTGTAGATGCCAAAGATGACACCTATTCCTCTGGTGCTTACGGCTCGATTGGTCTGGCGCGACCCGAAGACGAAATGATTCCTTATTCTCAGCTGACTCCTGAAGTCTGCGTTCAGTGGGTCAAAGACCAACTGGGTGAGGAGAAAGTAGCTGAAGTTGAAGCCGCTCTTCAGAGCCAGTTGGATGAACAACGTAACCCTACCAAAGCGGCGGGCTGCCCCTGGTAATCATCAATAACTCATTTAGGTAACTACAATGCTTACCATTCTTGGCGTGAGTCTCTCCTATGAGGCTCTTGCCTTTTTTGGCTTGTTTCTTGGCTCAGAAGCTCTGGCAGCAAGCAAACTAAAAGAGAATAGTATTATTCAAGTTGTTCTTTCGGTTGTTTCATACCTGAAGCTGGTCCGCAAAGAAGACGATAAAATTAGACAAGTCAAAGACTCTCTCAAATAACAACAATGGTAATGTTGCCTGTTCGGCAGTATTACCCCCAAACAGATAGTGCTACCGGTCATGGTGATCGAATGTGTTTCTCAAGCACATGCGCTATGGCCATCAAATATCTTCTACCTGATGCATTGTCTGGGGTAAATGCCGATGATACGTACCTAAAAAAGGTACTGAAATACGGCGACACCACCACTTCTATTGCACAAGTCAAAGCCTGTAATGATTATGGAGTCAAAGCAGGCTTTGCTACTAATGGCACAAAGGACAAATTACTTGCTGAACTATCAGCAGGTTATCCAGTAGCAACTGGTATCTTACATAAAGGCCCAGTCAGTGCTCCCCGAGGAGGTGGGCACTGGATGCTTCTTGTAGGAGCTGATGCAGAGTATGGCATCTTCCATGATCCCTACGGGGAGATGGATAATATCAACGGCGGCTACGTACGAATCGGAAGTGGTGGAGAAGCTGTTAAATATAGCTGGAGAAACTGGCTAAGACGTTGGGAGGTAGAAGCTCCTGGCACTGGTTGGTACATGACATTTAGATCCAACAAAACCAGCACTGCAAACCCGACAAAACCTGCATCAATAAACGATTGGCAAAGCGTCAAGGCAGTTGCTGCAGAGTGTGGTGCTAAGTACCCAGAGGTTGTGGCAGCTCAATGGGCACTAGAAAGTGGCTACGGTAAACACTTCTCTGGTAAGAACAACGCCTTTGGCCTAAAAGGTACTGGCACACAAGCTACTACCAAAGAGTTTCACAAAGGTCAATGGGTCACAATCAACACCTCATTTATTGACTTCCCGGATCTACGTGCTTGTATTCAATATCTTGTAGATCGTTGGTACAAGGACTACAAAGGATTCAAAGGTATTAATCGAGCTGTCAATCGTAGTGAATGTGCTCAACTTCTGGTCAAAGAGAAATACGCTACAGATCCTGATTATGCAACCAAGCTAATCAAGCTTATGGAGCAAAATGATTGAAGCTGCAGTATCTGCAACCATAGCTCTTTTCACTGCTGTTGTAGCACTAAATTCACGTATGCAAGCTCGTATAAACGAAGTCGATTCACGTATTGACCGTATTGAATTAAGAGTTGCAGAGAAATATGTCCAACGTGAAGAGTTATCAACAGCTCTTCAAAAGATGGAGGATCACATGATTCGCATCGAAAACAAACTAGATCAAATTGTATTGAGACATGGCTAAGAATAAGGCCACTGAGGATCAGTTTAACGAGTTACATAATCTTGTTACATCAGAATTCCTTAGCCGAATCAAATCTGGGGAAGCATCTACTGCTGATCTAAAAGCTGCCTGTGATTGGTTAGCCAAGAACGACATCAGTGGTGTCGCATATGAAGGTAACCCTCTCGATAAACTGGCAACAATAATGCCAAAAGTTGATCCAGAACTTGTTCAACGGAGGCTGTATGGCAGAAAAGAGTACAGCTGAATACTACAAAGACAACCCTGAAGCTGCTGATCAACATCGCAGCTACATGCGTAAGTACAACAAGAAACCAGGCAAAAGTAAGTATCGGTCTGAGCTAAACAAAGCTCGTCGGAAACGTGGCATCTACGGGAAAGGGGGCGGAGATCTTTCTCACTCTCGTAATGGTGCTCTCAAAATTGAGAGTCCATCAACAAACCGCGCACGTAACGGACACGGAAATAACAACCGATACAGATGACTCCATTGCTACCTACACCTGATCACTACCTCCAAAATCTAATAACGATGACAAGCCCTGAAGCCAAGCGGATGTGGCGAAGAGCCATTAAGGAACACTTCAACTGTCGATGCGTTTACTGTGGAGAAATTTATGAATTACATGAACTTACATTGGATCACGTACGTCCTCGCTGCTTTGGTGGTGAAGACCTTACAAGTAATCTTGTCCCTTGCTGTTGGAAGTGTAATCAGGCCAAAGGTAGTAATAACTGGCTCACATGGATGAGAGCCACATACGGTCATAACCCCTTGAGAGAGGGACTTATCTTATCTCATATTAAGTAAAATGGCAAAACCCAAAAAACCTTCAATGTTGACCCGTCAACGTCAACTTAGAAGGCAGCAACAGCAAGTCCGAACTGCATCAAGTAATAACTTGCCACCTCGTGGAGGTACATCAGGCGGTAATGGCGGTAGGCTGGTTCGCAATCCTAGGGGACAGGCTACGTCGAGCCGTGTCGAGCAAGTAAACGTTAGTGACGAGGGTAACAGGCCAACAAGACGCCTACCTAGTTCCTCTACACAAACACAAAATACCCCAAGTACATCGACTAATGCCACGAAACCTACTCAACCTCGACTTCCTGCTGGTAGCCCTGGTGGAGCACTAGCACTGCGTGCTAACCGCCCCGGTGTAACGGCAGCAGTCGCTCAGCTAGGTTCAGGCCTGATTGACGAGGGGGTCAAACGTGTTGTAAGAGCTATTCAGCAAGAGCGCAGTCAGCGAGCAGCTGAATCTGGTCAACGTGGACGGTATACCCCAGGTGATCAACAGGTCAGATTTGATAAACCTGTCGATAAGAAACCTGCTGGTGTAGTACCCGCTGCACAACAACGCACCACTGTTGTTCGTAGTCCTGCTCCTAAGGCTGCTCCTAAACCTGAACCTAAAGCAGAAGCACAGTCTTACCGTGACGAAAGGGATACCAAAGGACTGTCTGTTGGTCGTTACTACACCCTTGCAGAACATCGAGCTGCTGTACAGGCAGGTAAGTCACTAAAGATTGGATCAAAGTTTGATACAAAGTCTGACCTTGGTGTTAATCCCAAATCCTCAAATAAAGAGTTGGATACCTCCAAAGTAACTGACAAGTCGAACGAGTACGACAAGAAGAAACGGAAAAAGCTTAATTAAGACACACCCCGTTTAGAAGCCCCTAGAAGGCCTCTATTTATCCACTAAGGTATATCCATACTCTAAATGTCCAAGAAGCGCCTTCCTGAGGCTCCTGGAGGCCTCTCCGTGCTTGATCAGTTACAGCAAGACTTCAAAATCTTCCTACAAGCTCTTTGGTCACAGTTAGACCTCCCTTCTCCTACTCGCGCTCAATACTCAATCGCTGATTACCTTCAATACGGTCCAAAACGTCTTCAAATCCAAGCCTTCCGTGGGGTAGGTAAGTCTTGGATTACTGGAGCCTTTGTCCTTTGGACCCTTTTTAATAACCCTGAAAAGAAAATCATGATTATCTCTGCCTCTAAAGAGCGGGCAGACAACATGAGTATCTTCCTACAGAAATTAATCATTGAAACACCTTGGTTATCACACCTCAGACCCAAATCTGATGATGCTCGTTGGAGTCGCATTTCGTTTGATGTTAATTGCAGCCCTCACCAAGCTCCTAGTGTTAAGTCTGTCGGTATTACAGGTCAGTTAACGGGTTCTCGTGCTGACCTCATGATCCTTGATGACATCGAAGTTCCTGGTAACTCGATGACAGAAATGATGAGAGAAAAACTCCTTCAACTATGTACTGAAGCAGAGTCCATCCTGACCCCAAAGGCTGACTCTCGCATCATGTACCTCGGTACTCCCCAAACTACCTTTACTGTCTACCGCAAACTGGCTGAACGTAACTATCGTCCCTTTGTTTGGCCAGCTCGTTACCCCCGTAAACTCTCCCCATACGAAGGGTTGATTGCCCCTCAACTCCAAGAAGATCTAGACAGTGGTGCAGAAGGTTGGGATGTAACTGATCCTGATCGCTTTGGGCATGATGAACTTCTTGAACGGGAAGCAGCAATGGGTCGGAGCAACTTCATGCTCCAGTTCATGCTAGATACAAGCCTTAGTGATGCAGAAAAGTTCCCCCTTAAATTCCAAGACCTCATCATTACCTCTGTTAACCCGACTCAAGCGCCGGACTCTGTTGTGTGGTGCTCTGACCCTCGTAATGTTCTCAAGGATCTCCCTACAGTTGGCTTACCGGGTGATTATTTCTACTCCCCGATGCAGCTTCAGGGAGAATGGAGTGCGTACGATGAAACGATATGCAGCGTTGACCCGTCAGGTCGAGGCACAGACGAAACAGCAGCCACCTACATAAGTCAAAAGAACGGCTTCCTATATGTTCATGAAGTCCGTGCATATCGGGATGGTTACTCCGATAATACCTTGTTAGACATCCTTAGAGGTTGTAAGAAATATGGTGTCTCAAAACTTGTCATTGAGACTAACTTTGGTGATGGTATCGTCGCTGAACTCTTTAAAAAACACCTCCAACAAACTAAACAACACATAGGCGTAGAAGAAGTACGAGCAACAATCCGTAAGGAAGAACGTATCATTGATTCCTTAGAACCAATCATGAATCAACACCGCCTTATCATTGATAAGTCAGTCGTTGAATGGGATTACGCCTCTAATAAAGACGAAGCACCAGAGAAAAGACTCCTTTATATGCTCTTCTATCAGATGAGCCGTATGTGTCGTGAAAAGTTTGCCATTAGACACGATGACAGATTAGACTCCCTAGCTCAAGGTGTTAAATACTTCACTGATGCTATGGGTATCTCTGCCCAAGAAGTCGTTAACCAACGTAAAAAAGACGACTGGAATGACCTCCTAGAAGGCTTCCTAGACAACCCAGAAGCAGCTACTAATCACCTCGTCCTTGGCTTTGATATTGACCAAAGACGCCAAGCTAGAGGCTTAACCAAGACCACAGTCCCCAACTGGGTTTAGACGCAATCCCACATGTATACAGGGGGAGAGAGGGTGGACTCAAACCCTGGGGGAAGAAGGAGACAATCATTTCCTTCTTCCTTTTTACTGATGTCCCTGGGGAAGGACATCCCTCATGTCCTTGCTTAATCTTCCTCTATCTCTTTAACGGGTGAATCCAGTGAATCCAGTGAGCCCCGATGAATCTGCAAAGGCCATCACGGAGCGAAGCGGAGTCGAATCATTTAGTCACTACTTATTCTACTTATACTACTGTTAGCAATGGTGTATGAATATCCTCTGAATACTCAGAACTTCAAAGTATCTTACAATAAAGTAAGAGAAGGCCCTAATTGGATCATGGTGTACTACAAGAATGTAGCTACAGTGTGTCTTACAGTTAAAGACGTTAAAGATAGGCTTGGTCCTGCTAAGTTCTTGGAATCTACTAAAGAACTATGTGTATGGTTGGAGGAAAAGATTAAAACATATGGTGGTAGTCAAGAGGAAGGTAGGGCGGATACATCGTTTGCTAGTGAGCTGGTGGTGTCTCCTTAAAAAATGACAGAAATTTCTTAAGGGTATACCGCTATAGCGGGGACGCAAAACGCCCCGTGTGGGGGTGGGCAACGTGTGACTCGATTGGTAGTCTAGTCCACAATACTGGCCAAACCGCCTGCAGCCACTGGGTTCTCAATAGCAGCTGCCTTATTGCGTCTCAGCTGTGTCTCATGTTGACAATTGTATCGAATGCGATCTGTGGCGCCTACCCCAGGCCACAACTGTGAAGTTGAGTGAAGCCAAATAAAGTTTCATGAGTGGGGTTGACAACCTGCCCACATGGCGACAAGATGCACTCATGCAGCCATCCAGCTGCAGCACATCGACAACCGAATACGGGCAGACGGCGATGGTTCGAAGGTGAAACCATCAGGCGGACGGTGCGGACCGTTGCAAACAAACCAGCAGGCCAGCCACCTGCAGCCAAGCCCTACGACGCCAACCCACAACCTAATGGGCGGCACTCTCAGTAGCGCGACGCTATGGGATCGAATCCCTGCCGTACCTATTGCCCGCACTTGTGGGCAACTGTTCACAAACTAACAACCACAAGGACGCACCCCATGATTACTTTTGATCAACCCTACAGCGAATCTGATCCACAAACTATTCGCAATGATGCAACAGATTTAGGTGAGGATGTAGGCTATGCTTCCGCATACTTACGCCTTATGAATTACCTCAGCACGGATGTACTTGCGGAGTTTATCGATGATGTACAAATGGGTCGAGTTTAGCTAACCTATCCACTCCGCCAACCTATCCACTACACCACCCAACCATGTTTACATCAAACCGAATCCCCCATGTTTCAGGGATGTATCACGAACAGATTTATCACGACAATCAAGTTGTCGCGCAAGTGTTGAGTGAATCAGACCACTTCTGGTTTGTGTTAACCCACGATCATTCAGTGTCAAATGGTTATCAATCAGTGGCTGATGCCAAACAGGAACTATTCAGGAGGCTTGACAGAATCTATAGGTAACTTGTCCACATACTCAACCTCAACACAAACAAAATGACTGATCATTCTACAGCACTGCAGATCGATGTTTATCCTGACGAGTTCAATCCACTTCTAAAAATATTGAACAGGGCCATCTTCAACAAGGAGATTGTAGATGCTCTGACTGATGATGAAGCAATGATAATCGTTCATTGGCTTGATGATTTTAAATCTGCCGCACTTGAACATGCAAGCTGAGAACTAACCTATCCACTACATCAACCCAACCACAAAAAGACCAGTGAAACTCACAGAAACCCAAGCCAAGGTTTTGCAGCTGGTGAGCAACGCAGAACTGCGGAGCAGATCCCAGATGCTGAGCCTGCTGTTGGCCGA
>Ga0194115_10003616_pt1 | contig 17249 bp, 17 predicted proteins | sample TA2MahsurfametaG_3_FD_148656 | JGI IMG/M metagenome (GOLD analysis project Ga0194115, IMG submission 148656) | Freshwater microbial communities from Lake Tanganyika, Tanzania - TA2015002 Mahale S4 surface | ecosystem: Environmental > Aquatic > Freshwater > Lake | place: Tanzania: Lake... | reverse complement strand
CTCTGGTTACAAACGTCTAATGAAGTACAATAAAACAACGGCTATTCCTTATAAGGATATAACAAATCCTTATGCATACTATGTTTATGCTCCTCATGTGTCATATAATATACCGTCATTTGGTGAGATGTCTGGTACCAATATCCGTAAGGCACTTGGAGACAGAGATGCAAAATTATCAGAATTAAAATCTCGTTTTAAATCTATAATGGGGTGGTTTGACGCGTATATTTTTAATATGGTTATGGAAAAAATGAATACAAACCGCGGAAATATTCGTGAAGATATGAATGATTGGTTTAGATTATTTTCTAATATGACACAAGAACAAGGTTCATTATTTTTTAATATACTTAAAAAAGAATATGGTGATACGAAAGATTTATTACCAATAATACAAAAGTTTGTTAAGGGTAAATCGTTGACATCGGATGAGAAAAAAACATTCCAAACCCAAATAAAAGATATTTTCAAAATAATGGGACTTGGGGCAATAGCTGCAATACCAATACCAGGGACAATGTTATTAATACCACTTATTGTTCAATTGGCAAAAAAACTAAATATAGATTTACTGCCAGAAGTAAAAGAACAAACATCTTTAGAATCACTTCCTGTTGTCAAAAGAGAATTTTGGGATAAAGTTTTTGAGGAAATTTTAAGAGAAGACTCACGTCAATTGCTCACTTGTGGTGGAGTTGCAGGACACATGACTCATCCATTCGAAGACATGGGACTTACGTTCGGTGATATGAAAGAAATGTTCCGTCTTGGTTTATCTGGAGAAATTTCAGTTAAAGGTGCACCAACAGAAAAACTTGATGGTCAAAATTTGTTCGTTACTTTCAAAGACGGTAAGCTTTATTCTGCAAGAAACAAAGGTGATATCAAATCGGGTGGTATGGATTACAAGTCTATAAAAACAAAATTTAGTGGCCGCGGCGAAATAGAAAAGGCATTTACATATGCCTTCCGTGATTTAGAAAAGGCAATACAAAAATTAAGTCCAAAACAACAAAACATGATTTTTAAAGATGGAAAAGCTTGGATGAATCTTGAAGTTATGTATCCAGGCAGTGCAAACGTCATAAATTATGATGGCGCCTATATTGTTTTTCACGGAGTTTCTTTATATAATGATAGTGGCGAAAAAGAAAAAGATTATTCAGAATATGCAACTATTCTCGCTGGTATGATTAAACAAGTTAATGCAAATACACAAGAAACTTTTAGTATCACTAAACCTAAAAAATTAACAATAGGTACGGCAAAGAATTTTCAACAAAAGTTGAATGGGTTTATAACTAAACTAACATCACTTCAAAATAAAATGCGTTGTAGTGATGATGATACACTTGGGGTGTGGCACCAAAGATGGTGGGAAAAATACATAACAAACCAAATAAAAGAGATTGGTGGGACACTAGAACAATCTGAATTAGAAGGACTTGTGAAGAGATGGGCATTTTATGACAAGTCTTTTGCTTTAAATTCAAAGAATATTAAAGATACTAATGTATTGAGTTGGGCAAAAAATTTGGATAAGACGGGTGTTGGTACACAGGTTAAAAAGAATATGGAACCATTTGAATCTCTTGTTCTACGATTTGGAGCAGAGGTTTTACAGAATGTTAGTGATGTTATGGCATTAAACCCTGAAAAAACATCAGAAAAAATAAAACAAGATGTGGAGTCTGCTATACAAACACTTTCAACCTCAAAAAATGTTGAAGACATGAAAGTTCTTGACACACAATTGAAACGAATAAAAGCTGCTGGTGGATTAAATAAGATTGCTCCATTAGAAGGAATCGTTTTTAATTTTAACGGAAAAACATATAAACTAACTGGTGCATTTGCGCCAATTAATCAATTGCTTGGTTATTTCAAATTCAAGTGATATTTATAATAAATTGGTTTCATTCATTTTTGGTGGTATATGTCTGATATAAAAATTGATAGTGTACGGGATATTGAAAAACTTATTCAGGGAACTCATGAATCCCAAAATACAATTCAAGTTGGATTTGCGGGTGAAGTTGAAGAGAGGATTGCAAGAAAAGTTGGTGATAAATGGAAAGACACGGATGGAAATGAATGGGAACAAAAGGATGGTTATAGTATAAAGTTGGGTAAGGAATGGCAACAAGAACTCCATGAGTATTTAAAGGGGTTTCAAAATTGTCCAAAAAAAACTTGTACTTGTACTATGCCTAAAAAGTTAGACGAAAAGATGAGAATGGTGCATGGAATGTGTTTCGACTGCGTTGTAGATATGGAACACAAAATAAAGTTAGAAGGAAAATGGGACGAATATCAAAAACAAAAAATAAAACAAAATGCTTTAGCTTGGTTAAAAGAAGCTGAAAGAGATAAAAATCTGATAGCTGACGAACTTTCTAAAGCGGAATTTGCAAATAGTTTCGGTGATGTTGAAAAATGGTCAGGTGGTCTGACAAAAGAACAACTCCTACAAAAAATAGAGGACGAGTTCGAACAATTTAGAAAGGATTTTATTCAAAAATTGGAGAACCCAAATGATGGATCAACTTAAAGCCGGTTTATCATCTATGATTTCAGATGTAGACGGATCAGTGTCATCAAAAAGAGTTGTTACGTTTTTATGTGTACTTGCCATGTTAGTTACATGGGGTGCAAATCTTTTTGCTGGACTTCAAATCACAGAGTTTATCTTTGAAGGTTTGATGTATATTATTATCGTCGGTCTTGGTGTTGCAACAGCTGAAAAGTTTTCTCGTAAGGGTTCATCTGCACCAACAAATGTTGATTCATCATCTATAACATCTAACGTACAATAATGGGAATTATGGAATCTGTTGTAATAGAACGTGCCGTTCCAACGAACAAATCACTTTACAATAGTGTAAAGTCACGTATAAAGAAAAAGTATAAGGTGTGGCCGAGTGCTTATGCCTCGGCTGCGCTTGTAAAGGCTTACAAAGCTGCGGGTGGTGGTTATCGTAACGAATCACTAACATTAGAAAATCCAGAATATGTTTTAGATGGGTATAACACGGGATGTGATGGGAAAATTACAGAACTTCATTTTGTTTTAAAAGAATCTAATTCAGCTATTTTAGGTGAAGCTGAATATCGTGGACGTAAAGTTTCACTTGGTAAACCTTTTAGAACACCAGGTGGCCCAAAGAAATTTTCTGTATATGTTAAAAAATCAAATGGTAATGTTGTAAAGGTAAACTTTGGACATAAAGGAACTGGTGGGGCAAAGACAATGAGGATTAAAAAATCAAATGCTGCTCGTAGAAAATCATTCCGTGCAAGACACAGATGTCACACTGCAAAGGACAGAACAACACCAAGATATTGGAGTTGTAGATTCGGTTGGCCATCATCTGGCAAAGGTGCAATAGATAAGACGTAAATATGAATGTTGAATTGTTCAAATCGACTCTACGTCCTTATTGGAGTTCGTGGGGTGTTAACGATTTAGATGACGCTGCTGATAAAATAGCAACTGCATATGAACTTTCAAACATTGGAGATACCGCACCTTTTTTCGGTGCAAAACTCATCAAGGGTGATAAAGATACACTCAAACAATTTCTGTCACTTGGATTACAAGTAAATTTCTATCTCACATCAGTTGGTAAAGACGATGTTGAACCCGGATTTACTCTTATGGCAACAGGATTTTGTCTTTATTGGTTGAAGGCAACTTGGTCTCCTGTTCCACCCATGCCACCGATGATTGCACCAACATCAGGTGTTCAGGTATTATTGCCAGGTTTGCCAAAACCATTAGATTCACAATTAAAAAGTACGTTTAAACATAAACAAAGCGAAGAAGCACTTTCAGACTTTGCTAATGCATTGGTTACACATCTTTTAACGGTTGCCGGGATTTATAGTGGAATTTTTTATCCACCTGGATCTCCTTCACCTGTACCGCTTGTTTTGCCTTGGGCTGCACTTTTAAGTCTACCAAGTCTTTCACTAAAAATACCAGATTTATTAAAAAATCAAGATACAGATGGTGATGGTATACCAGACTATCTGGACCCTGATATTGACAATGATGGAATACCGAATGAAAAAGATGATGATATTGATGGTGATGGTATTCTTAATAAAGATGAACCTGGAACTATTAAAGTAAATACTGGTTCTGGTACTGGTAGTGGAACCGGTGGTGGCGGTAGTGGAACCGGTGGTGGTGGTAGTGGAACCGGTGGTGGCGGTAGTGGAACCGGTGGTGGCGGTAGTGGTACTGGAGGTGGTGGTAGTGGAACCGGTGGTGGCGGTAGTGGTACTGGAGGTGGTGGTGGAAAAAAATATATTTCTATTGATGATGACACTGCAAAAGTATTTGAAGAAGAAACTAAAAAAGTTTTTGATGATAATAATCCTTTCGGTTTAACAATTGATTTGGAAAAGAAAGATTTTGCATTACTCACTATAATAGTTAGCCTACATGAATCCGTGATAGCACTTCAAAATGGAGATGATGAATATCAATTTGCAATAGGATTAATATTAGACAATGCGGCAGCTGATAGTAGACTGGGTGGGTCACAACCAAATCTTCCACGTAGTATTTATAACGGAGACGGGTATAGCTATAGAGATACCATAGAAACTGATAATTCTGTTTTCTTTGGTGGGCCAATAACTTCTCCAAAAATGAGAGGATTGGAGTTAATGAAAACTCCATATTCCTATAGATTGGGACAAGCTATAAATAATGCACTTGATTTTTATGTTAAAAAGTGGTATAATGGTAAACTACCAAAAGAACTTAAAAATGTTCATTTGCAGTTAAGAGATAATTATAATGATGCAACTTTACAATATGGAACTCCAAAATTTGTACCACTAAATAAATTTAAAACTTTGAAGTAAAGATATTTATTACTATGACACCTTGTCAAGAACATATCGAAAACAATAAATACTACGTCTATGGTTTGGTAAATCCGATAGATGGTGAGATTTTTTATGTTGGAAAAGGTTCTGATAAAAGGGCGTATGACCATTTAAAACCATCAGGTTGGGGGAACAATTCGCATAAATTAAACAAGATAAAAAAAATTCGTAAAAATGGAATGGAACCTCAAGTTGTGTTTCTTTATGAAAATCTTGATGAAAAAATGGCGTTTAATATGGAAATACAAGAAATAAATCGTTTGAAAAAAGAAGGCGTGAATTTAACAAATATGACAAACGGCGGAGATTGTGGCCCAATTAGATTTGGAAAAAGAAATAAATCAGAACGTAAAGTAATATCAGAAAAAACAAAAGAGGCCATGTGGGTATCTGAAATTCGAGAAAGACATTTGAATTCTATTCGTATCGAATCAAATAGAAAAAAATTATCTGAAAATCAGATTAAAAAGCTAAATTCTAATAAAGAATGGTATGAAAAATTTACAAAATCGAACTACAAAGAAGAATACAGAAAGCTGAAAGTAATAAGAAGTGATGGAAAAATTTTTAATTCGGTTGAAGAAGTTGCTAAGTTTTATGGGACGAGGTTAAACGTAATAACTCGTCATTTAAGTGGAAAACGAAAAACATATAAAAAATATACATTCAAATATTTAGACATATGATACTAACTGAACAAAATAAAATCGTACTTAAAAAAATAATTCGAGAATATGTAAAGAGTTATTTGATTGAAGGAAAGAAACCTTCCGGTGGTTTGACTAAATGGTTTCGTCAAAATTGGCGGGACATTTCTAGAAAAACAAAATCGGGTGGTCATCCTGCTTGTGGTGCATCCGCCGGCACAAAGGCGAGAAAAGGTGGTAAACGTGCTTATCCAAAGTGTGTTCCTGCCGCAAAAGCCGCCAGTATGTCATCGAAACAAAAGAAAAGTGCCGTAACACGTAAACGTAAATACGGTTCAACCCGTCGCGGTAAAGCAAAAATGGTATCAACTAATCCGAGTAAGTAACATGATAAAAAGTATTATTTCAAATATTATTGTTCCAGTAATCGCTGTTGGTGGTGTAGCCATGGCTATTTACAACTCAATGTTACTAGATGATACAGTCAAAGAAAATATGAGAATTGCTGATTCACTTCGTGCAGAGGTCAACAAGTATCATCAACAGTATGATAGTTTGTTAGTGGTTGCTAATAAGTTAGATACTCAAATCGCAGACCAAGAAAATAAGATAGATTCACTCAAACATAAACCGCCAATAATCATCAAAACACCACAGATAAATAACGCAGATTCGGCGGTACATTTTCTAAAAGATTTTATCAAGGAGTAATATGAAATGGATATTACCAATTTTATTCATTCTTGCATTTACTACATCAAATGGACAATCCAAAGACTCAGTTCTTTGTTTACCAAAAAGTGATGTACTAACATTAGCCAATAAGATTCAGTTATTAAAAGATTCTGTAAATAATCAGTTCAATACAATTAACTGGCAAAAGAATATCATCGGAGAACAAGATACTCTTATTGGACAACAAAAGAAAAGATTTTCTCTCTATGAAAGTCAATTGGAGAACCGTCAAAATGTTATCAACACGATGGAACTTGAAAACAAGAAACTTCGTGAAACGATTGATATTCTCATGCCAAAATGGTACGATAACAAGTGGTTATACTTTGGCGGTGGTGCCGTGGTTACTGGTATCATTTTGGGTCTGGTGATGTAATGATTCCGCATAATAAAACGTTACGGGATATAATAAAAGAGGAATATGTAAAGTGTGCGGCAAATCCTGCTTACTTTATGAGAAAATACGCCAAGATTCAACACCCTGTCCGCGGTAAGATTCTATTTGAACTATGGGACTTTCAGGAAGATGTTCTTCGTGACTTCCAAGACCACAGATACAATATCTGTCTAAAATCACGTCAGTTGGGTATATCTACCCTTATTGCTGGTTACTCACTTTGGTTGATGTTATTCCAAACTGACCAAAATATTCTTGTTATTGCAACAAAACAAGAAACCGCAAAGAACCTTGTAACAAAGGTTAGAGTTATGTATGACAATCTTCCTTCGTGGTTGAAAACCGCCGTTGTTGAAGATAACAAACTTTCACTTCGTTTCAAAAATGGTTCACAGATAAAAGCTGTCTCAGCCGCGGCCGATGCTGCTCGTTCGGAAGCTCTGTCTCTTCTTATTATTGACGAAGCCGCCTTTATTGAGAACATCGAGGAAATATGGACCTCTGCACAGTCTACAATCAACACAGGCGGTAGCGCAATTATCAACTCGACTCCGAATGGGGTCGGTAATTTTTATCACAAGCAGTGGGTCAATGCAAAGACTGCAAGAAGTGCTTTCAATCCAATCTTTCTTTACTGGACAGTTCACCCTGAACGTGACCAAGCTTGGAGAGACCAACAGGATGTCATTCTAGGCCCTACACTTGCTGCACAGGAATGCTTTACTGGGAATGTACGTGTCATAACAAAAACTGGTTGGGTTCCAATAAAAGACATACAAGTGGGCGACGAGGTTTTAAGTCACACTGGTAAATTCCAAAGAGTCATTCGAAAATATGTTGACGATAAAAACAACTTGTATCGAGTGAAAAGTTCACGAAACCATAAACAAGATTGCTATGTTACATCCAATCACCCGATTGCTGTAAAAAATGGTGACAACATAGATTACATAGAAGTCAAAGATTACAACAAAAAAATGGGCGGCATATTGTCTCCTGAGATGAATCTTACGGATTCAACTGTTTCTCTTGATTTGTATGATATAATCAAACCAAAATACTTTAAAAAGATACTTTGTGATGATGGAAATTCTTTCTTCATAAACGATAGAAAACATAAAGTTGTTCACACCCGTTATGTTAATGTTGGTTATGATTTGGGATATTTTGTTGGACTTTATCTTGCAGAAGGGTCTGGTTGCCGATTGAGAAAAACATTCTCATTCAATGCACTGACAGAACAAAATTCATGGCCAACTGACGTGCAGAAAATTTGTTTTGATTTGTTTGGGATTCAAAACACACAAATACGGGTTTTAAATCAATCAAATGGTCAACTCAGTGTTACATCTGAAATAATTGCAGGGGTAATTGATAAATTTGTAGATGGTAATCGGGCTTGGAAAAAAAGATTATCTAAGTTTGCGTATTCCGTTGGCAATAAAGAATTTTGGCGTGGAATACTCGATGGAATATTTGTGGGTGATGGTTGCAATACAACAACCACAAATCATGCAATATCCATAACATCATCAGAACTCATATATGATGCAATTTATGCGAGCTATGTGACAAATATCTTCGGAATTTCCTCAACGATAAATGAATCGACGGAAACAAAGATTCAGAAATTAGGGTTCAGAGATAAAAATAGCGAATTACATTCAAAGTCAACTTTGCGGTTTTTAAACACGAAGTACACAGACACATTAAAGATAACAGAGAACACAGAAAAATCTGATGACGCAAGTATCACTTGGAATTTTGAATCAATCGATCCTTCAATAACCAAGACTGTTTACAATCTTGAAGTTGAAAACGATAACACGTATGTTACTGAATTTGGTTTGGTTCACAATTGCGACGGCGATTTTTTGTCATCGGGTAAATCTGTTGTTGATGGTAACATCATTGACTGGTATCAAAAGACATACGTCACAGAACCAAAAGAAAAGCGCGGTGCTGAAAATGGTTTATGGATATGGGATTACCCCGACCCATCAAAGTCATACATGATATGTGCTGACGTTGCCCGTGGTGATGGAAAAGATTACTCTGCCTTCCACGTTATAGACATTGAAAATGTAGAACAAGTTGCAGAATATCAAGGACAACTCGATACAAAATCTTACGGTAATCTCTTAGTATCACTTGCCACAGAATATAACGATGCCTTACTTGTTGTTGAAAATGCAAACATTGGTTGGGCCGCAATCCAACAAATAATTGACCGCGGTTATCCTAATCTCTATTACACATACAAAGAAGATGGTTATACAGATCCGTCGGTACATATTCCAAAAGGATATGACCTCAAAGATAAATCACAAATGGTTCCTGGATTTACAAATAGTTCAAAGACAAGACCTCTTATTGTTTCAAAGTACGAGATGTATTTCAGAGAACGAGTTCCTGTTATCAAATCAAGTCGTCTTGCAGAAGAAATGTTCGTATTTATTTGGCACGGTGGAAGAGCCGAAGCTCAAACAGGATATAACGATGATTTGGTAATGTCATTTGCTATTGGTCTTTGGGTGAGAGATACTGCCCTAAAACTACGTCAAGAAGGTATGATGAAAACAAAGTTGGCTCTTGATTATATGCAAAAGTCAACAACAATCTTCAATACCGCAAATATGAAAGATAAAAAAACAGAAACCGGGTGGACTCAACAAATCGGTGGTAAAAACGAAGATTTAAGATGGTTGTTATAATTTAATTTTAATGATACTAAAACATACTTATATGTATGGACTAAACTAACAGGTGTAAAATGGCTGAAAAGAAATCAATTTTTGATAGGTTAAAAACCCTTTTTTCAACTAACGTTGTAGTACGAAACGTTGGTGGTAAAAGACTTCGTGTAGTTGACACTGCACGCTATCAAGCAGACGGAAACCCACATACTTCAAAGGTAATTGACCGTTATGGTAGATTGCACGGAACTCGTGGAACTCCTATTTCTGTTTACAACCAGTATAACTCATTCTCTGCAACAAAGATTGACCTTTATACTGACTATGAGGCAATGGACACAGATGCCATCATTTCATCTGCTCTTGACATTTATGCCGATGAATCTACTCTAAAAAATGACGTTGGCGATGTTCTAACAATTCGTTCTGATAACGATGATATTCGTAAGATTCTTAACAATCTTTTTTATGACGTTTTAAATATTGAATATAATCTATGGCCTTGGGTTCGTAACCTTTGTAAGTACGGAGACAACTATCTTTATTTGGACGTAAAAGAAAACATCGGTGTAACTAATGCTGTTCCGTTTTCTCCATACGAAATGCAACGTAATGAAGGAACTGACCCTGAACATATTTACATGACAACCTTTATTTATGAAGGTCCACTTGGAAAAGGTGAATTTCAAAATTATGAAGTTGCTCACTTCCGTCTTCTTGGGGATACAAACTTCTTACCATATGGTAAGTCAATGTTAGAAGGTGCTCGTAAACTTTACAAACAACTTGTTCTTATGGAAGATGCGATGTTGATTCACCGTATTATGAGAGCTCCTGAAAAGAGAATATTCAAGATTGACATTGGTAATATTCCGCCAGCGGAAGTTGATCAGTATATGCAAAATATTATCAACCAAATGAAGAAAACACCATTCATAAATGAACAGACAGGTGATTATAATCTTCGTTATAATATGCAAAACCTTCTTGAAGATTTTTATCTTCCTGTTCGTGGTGGTCAAGCTGGGACTTCAATTGAAACTCTTTCTGGTCTTCAATATCAGGCAATCGAAGACGTTGAATATCTAAAAAGTAAAATATTTGCTGCTCTTAAAGTACCTAAAGCGTATCTTGGTTATGACGAATCACTTGAAGGTAAGGCAACTCTCGCTTCTCTTGATATTCGTTTTGCCAGAACAATCGAAAGAATTCAACGTATTGTTGTTTCTGAACTAACAAAGATTGCTATCGTTCACTTGTATGCTCAAGGTTATGAGAATTCAGACCTTGTAAATTTTGAACTTTCTTTAACTGGTCCGTCTATCATATACGAACAAGAAAAGATTGCTCTTATGAGGGAAAAGGTAGACCTTGCCGGATCTTTGATTGATAAAAAATTACTGTCCATGAAATACATTTATTCAAATATCTTTAATCTTTCAGAAAGTGAAGCTGAATTTGAGAAGAATGAAATCATAGAAGATATTAAACTTCAATTCCGTCAAAAACAAATTGAAAATGAAGGAAACGATCCAATGGTAACAAAGGAATCATATGGTACACCACATGATTTGGCATCTATGAATATTTATGGTGGTAGAAAACAACAGACTATAAATGATGTAGAAATACCAGATGGTGGATGGCCGGGTGCAGGTAGACCACCCGAACATCGTTCCAATTATGGCACAGATGACAGTCCATTTGGAAGAGACCCCATTGGTAGAAAAGATGTTGCTGGTACATTAAATGTCAATCTTTCACCGAAACATAATTATAAAGGTGGTAGTCCACTGTCTATGGAATCAAAAACAAATCAAAAAAATGTATTGACAAAAGAAATACTCAATACTTTGGATAAGATGTCTGGTGTAAAAATTAAAACAAAAGGTGTAATATCTGAAAGTTTAAAACCATTGTCTGATTCCAAAAAAGATAATGTTGGAATACTTGATGAGACGAAATTATTTGAAGAAATCTAAATTAATTTGATATTTATCTTATGAAGGATTATATTTAACGGGTAACATACATGAAAAAAATTAAACATTCTAAATTTAAGAATACGGGGATGTTATTTGAACTTTTAACGCGTCAAATAACATCTGATATTATTTCTGCAAACGAATCTGTTGCCACTAATATATTGAAGAAATTCTTCAACAAGAATACTGAACTCATAAAAGAGTACGGTTTATATAAGACATTGGCTGAAGAAAAATTTGCATCTGAATCAAAATCAAATATGCTAATTGAAGCCGTATTAAAAGCTCGTAAGAAATTAGATAAGACGAAATTAAAAGAAGAAAAATATCAATTGATTAAGACTATAAATGAAAGTTTTGACATTGATGCGTTCTTTCAAACAAAGGTTAGTAACTATAAACTTTTGGCTTCAATTTATAAAGTATTCGAATATACCGAGTTAGATAATCCTTCAGAAATAACTCGTTCAAGAATAACAATCATAGAAAATATGATTTCCGATAAGAAAACTACACTTGTAGAAGATCAAAGAACAATATCATCTGAATCAAAAGAAATTAGACTAATGACCTATAAAATTATGGTTGAAAAATTTAATAACAAATATGGTGAACTTTCGTCTGAACAAAAATCAATTCTTCGTGAATACATAAACAATGTAAGTAATGCGAATAACTTGAAGGTATTTGTTCAAAATGAGGCGTCACGTCTTAAAGAAGTTTTAACAAGTAAAACAAAAAAAATGTCTGATAAAGCTACTCGTATTAAACTAACAGAAGTTATAGAATTGTTAGAACAGTACAAGTCTATAAAAAATATCGAAGAAAATCATATATCCGCTTTGATGCGATATTATGATTTGGCAAATGATTTATAATGGAGTAAACAATGGCAGTCCAACCATACGATTATCCTGCAAGTCAGGCAAATGAATTTGAAAGAAAAGGTCATCCTGGTAAATTTTTACAGTCTATTGCTTGTTCATCGGGTACAACAACTATTTTTACTGGCTCTTATTTTGGTGTTGGTGGACTAATTGTACCGAATGGGTGTACTGGAACTGCATCATTATCACTTGGTGGGGATATTTCTTTGGGTTCTTTATCAACATCTAGTCCTGTTATACATGAACTTTCTTTGTTTAGTTTAAAGGTAGATGGTGGTGGGCCTGTATATGCTCTCGTAAGAAATCAACTTGTGAGGTAATAACATGAACGTAGAAAAATTCATAAGACAACTGAAAGAATCTGAATCATACAAAAAATTCAGAGATGAAATGAACGAAATGAGTACAACTGGAGCGGTAGCTGGATATGATACTCCAAAGGCATTTGCTCCACAAGATTCGGAAGGTAAATCCGAATTTGATGCAAAAACAAAAGATAATGCTGAACAATTTGGATATAAGATTGTACCGAAATCAAAGCGTAAACAATCAATATCTTTTGATGATCTCGTAAAACAAGAATCTGTAACTCCTAAAAGGGGTAAAAAATTAAATGAAACATCAACAACACTTGGATTTGCACAAATGAATATAGGTGAGGCATTTATAGAAAATGGTATAAAACAAACAGCTAAAAAACAAGATTCTATGTATAAGCAGGCAATGAAATCGCTCTACGAGGGATCGTATAAAGAATATAAAGGTGATAAAACAAGAACAACGTCTGAAAAAATTAATTATTCAATCAAAGAATTAAATCAGGCTCTTCTTCAAGTCGAACGTGCAGTTGGCCATGCTCTTCGTCTAAAAACAGAAATGGCCGTAGACCAAAGAACATTTTGGCGTTCTTCACAAGGTAGATTGACAAAAATCGGTGAAAGATTAAACAGAATTGGTAAAAAAATAAATGAATTGGGTGCGTAAAAATGAAACAACTTCTTGTAGATACAATACTTTTTGAGGTAACACCACAGCAATTACGTGAGTCGGCGGAAAACAACAATGGAAAAATTGTTGTTTCTGGTGTTCTACAAAGAGCTGAAGTAAAAAATCAAAATGGTCGTGTTTATCCAAAGAAAATTCTAATTAGAGAAGTAAAAAAATATCAAGAAAACCAAATAAAAGAAAGAAGAGCTCTTGGTGAACTTGATCATCCAGATTCATCTGTGGTGAATCTTCGTAATGTCTCACACAATGTACTTGAATGTGATTGGCAGGGTAATGACGTTGTTGGAAAAGTAGAAATTTTACCAACACCATCAGGAAACATTCTCAAGAATCTTCTTGGTGCTGGAATTCGTCTTGGTATATCATCAAGAGGACTTGGCTCGGTCAAAGAAATAAATGAAAATACAGTAGAAGTACAAGATGATTTTGAATTGATTGGTTGGGATTTTGTTTCGAATCCGTCAACTCAAGGTGCATTTATGTACCCCGCTGGTGGTGGTGAAGTTGTTGGGGAAGGTCTTATTAAAGAAGGTATCAGTCTTAAAACAATTAAAGAAATTGATCCAAAAATCAAAAGATTAAATGAAAACATTACAAAGATTATTTGTGAAATTGGAAACTATTGTGAATGTATTTTTGATGGAGATAACTGATGCCGGCATTATCTAAAAAACAACAACAATTTATGGGACTCGTTCTTGCTTACAAGCGCGGTGAAGTTCCTGCGTCAAAAGTTAGTAAGAATGTAAAACAAGTTGCCGCTTCAATGTCTGAAAAAGAACTTGAAAAGTACGCTGGTACAAAACACAAGGGACTACCAACAACGGTAAAAAAAGAATCTTCATTCAAAATACCAGTGGCTGAACTTCAAAAAATAGTACAGTCTGCTGTATCAGAAGTAATTTCAGAGTCAATGCACGAAAAAACTTCCGGCGAACAAACTGAAGAACGTAAATTTACAGCTGAAGAGAAAAAGGAATATTTAGAAGCAATTGCACAGTTCAATGAATATGGAAAAGACATTTATCGTTCAAATAAACTCGTAGAGACTGCAAAAAAGATTAAAGACATAGTTGAATTTGCTTCAAAACATATTATGGATGAGTCGGGTGATTGGTTTGATAAGGTCACACTCGGTAGACACTCTAAAAAGATGAATGAGTCTTTGAAAATTTTCGAAAAAACTGCGAACGAAATGTCAAAATTACAACAAAGAATGGAAGCCATCTATGAAGAAATCGGCGAAACACTCGGTAAATACTACGATATAAGATAATAGAAAAGGAAAAGGTTATGAGTAATCAAGTTAACAGTTCAAATCCAAAACCAGCACACGTCAAGGTTAAGGGAAACGGGATGAATATCGACCTTATGTTAAAGATATTCAAAAGAAAAGTAAAGGATAGTGGTATTCTTGAAGAGTATAAACGAAGGACAGAATACATTAAACCGTCCGAAAAAAGAAAAGATAGAAAGAATGCGGCTATAAAAAGACAAAGAAAATTGGATAACGAACAAATATAATAGTAAAAATACTACAAAAAATCACATAATTCAAAAAATTATGTGATTTTTCATTTTTAGAACATATTTATTTGTACAATACTCTATTATTATAGAGTTTATTATTATTTTATGTTTGATTAGAGTTGTCAATAACCCTAAAACTAGTTGGAGAATTTTTATGACAGATTTGCTCAGAGAAGCTATCGCAGATGCTAAGGCAGTTCGTGAAGTCGCACTTGCCAATGCTAAGCTTGCTTTAGAAGAAGCTTTCACTCCACGTATTCAATCCATGATTGCAAACAAACTTTCAGAAGAAGCCGAAGCCGAAGAGGATGAAATGGAAGAAGGATGGAATGAAGGTAAAGAATATGAGATGGAAGAAGGCGAAGAGGAACACTCTGACATGGAAGAAACACACTCTGAAGAAGAACCAGTAGGTGAGGCAGAAGAGGGTGAAGAAACTATGGAAGAAGAGGAAGAAGAATATCACGTAGGCAAAGGTGAAGGTGAAGGTAAAGAAATGCCTGAACCACCAGCAGACGATGAAATGGATTTCGGTGGAGAAGAGGAAGAAGAGCCAATGGACGAAGACCTTATGGAAATCATCCGTCAGCTTGAAGAAGAACTTGATTCATCGGAAATTGGTAAGGGTGACAACAAAGAACCATCAAAGACTGCCTCTGATGACCACACAGAAATGGAGAAGGAAAAACTTGTTCAAGTGGTTAATGAAGAGGAAGAAGAAGAAAAGGTAGAAAAAGGTGAAGAATCGGATGACGTAGACATTCAAGAAATTATCCGTGCTCTTCGTGAAGAAGAGGAAGAAGAGGAAAAAATTCATGAAGAAGAGGAAGAAAAAGTCCATGAGAAAGAAGAAGAAAAACTCAAGGAAGCTTACGCCGTCATTCAATTCCTCCGTGAAAAGTTAAATGAAGTTAACCTACTTAACTCAAAACTTCTTTTCTCAAACAAGTTGTTCCGCTCTTATTCTTTAACAGAGTCACAAAAGATGACAGTTATAGAGAATTTCGATCGTGCAGGTAGTTTGCGTGAAGTCAAGTTGGTTTATGCTACACTCGCTGAGTCTTTAAGAGGTCAGGTAAGTAAGATTACAAAGACTTCTAAGAAGTCACTTAAGGAGTCATTCAATCGTGTTGCGAGTAAGCCACAAGCAAGTACAAGACCTTCAAAGCAGATTCTTTCGGAATCAAACGAAGTGTCTGACAGGTTTAAAAAATTAGCAGGTTTAATTTAACTTTTATATTGGAGATGAATAAATGAGTATTCAAAATATTCTAGGTTCTACGAGTAATGCTCATAGAAACCTAATGAATGAAAACAAAGTTACAGTCAAGAAGTGGGAAAAGACAGGACTTCTTGAAGGTATCAAGAACGATTATGAAAAGAACTCTATCGCAGTTCTTCTTGAAAATCAGGCAAAACAACTTATCGACGAATCATCACGTACAGGTACAGCAGCTGGCTCAGAAGAGTGGGCTGGTGTTGCTCTTCCACTTGTTCGTCGTATCTTTTCTGAAATCGCAGCAAAGGATTTCGTTTCAGTTCAACCGATGAACCTTCCTTCAGGTCTCGTGTTCTTCCTTGACTTCAAGTATGGAACAGCACAACCAGGGTTTGAAACATCTGCTGGTATCAATTCACAAGCTGACTCTGTATTCGGTGTTACTGGAAACGGTGCAAAGAATGCAGATCCATCAGGCGGTCTTTATGGTGCTGGTCGATTTGGTTATTCAATCAATGAAACATCATCAGCAACTCTTGGTGTAACTTCATCTGCTCACATCGGTGCAGCATTCGCTGCAACAGGTTCAGTAAGTCACACAACACCTTCTGTTTATCAGTTTGATACAGAATTCCAAAATGCTTACTCTGCTTCTTTGAACAGTGGTAACATCTTCACACTCACAGTTCTTTCTTCTTCTATCGGTAACGGTATTCATGACAAAGAAGGAATTCGTGCTTTTGAAATCTCTGGTTCAGGAATTCTTGAGTACTTCCCACAGTACACAGTTGCAAATGCAAATGATTCACAAATAACATTCGTTGTTTCTGCTTCAGCAGTTCCAACAAACTGTGTTGTTAGATATCACAAGCAACCAACATCAATAACTCGTGGTGACTTTGAAGATAAACTTTCAACAGGCGATGCAACAACAGCAATCAACATTCCAGAAATCAACCTTGAACTTCGTTCAGAGTCAATCGTTGCCAAGACACGTAAGTTGAAGGCTGTATGGACACCTGAATTTGCTCAAGATTTGAATGCTTACCACTCAATCGACGCTGAAGCAGAATTGACATCAATGCTTTCTGAGTACATTTCACAAGAAATTGACCTCGAAATCCTTGATATGCTTATCAGAAGTGCTCAGACAACTGAAAGATGGTCAGCTCGTATCGGTCGTGCATATGATGCAACAGCAAACGCAGGTGCCGGTGGTTTCTCTGACTATGCAACAAAC
>Ga0194115_10003615_pt1 | contig 17249 bp, 8 predicted proteins | sample TA2MahsurfametaG_3_FD_148656 | JGI IMG/M metagenome (GOLD analysis project Ga0194115, IMG submission 148656) | Freshwater microbial communities from Lake Tanganyika, Tanzania - TA2015002 Mahale S4 surface | ecosystem: Environmental > Aquatic > Freshwater > Lake | place: Tanzania: Lake Tanganyika... | reverse complement strand
CCCCGTCTGCACTAGGAACACTCCGTAGTCAGCGTCTGAAACTTTGACACCCCCTTCAGACGCATTTCAGACGACTTTCCTTCATCATCTCATTCCAACCAAACCCTTCGTGCTGTGGACCCTTGCAGGTGGTGCAAATGCGTTTGTCAGTCGGGGGCTTTGGAGGGCTTTGTTTTGTTATTAACGTGGTGGTGGTGTGGTGAGGTGTACCGTGGTGATTCGGTGGAGTCAACTTCTGAAACGGCAGCTTCTGAAACGGCAGCTTCTGCATCCAAATCGGTGCAGAAGCTGGCCGTTTTTTCCAGGTCGCCGTTTCAGAAGTTGTCCGGATGGCAGCTTCTGACGACATTGCGGACACAGCGTCCGGCGCGCTTCTCCGCCAATCGATTCGAGCGTTTTCGGCGCGAGGGCAGCTTCTGAAAAACTTACTGAAACTTTGACACCCCCTAATACCTATATACGTGACGTTTTTTTCTCCAGTGTCACCCCCAGCAACCCTGATTGGTTTTTCAATAGATTTGACGAAAGATCAACGGCTTGCCGAGTTAACGAACGCCCTTGGGGGGGAGGGCAATCCTGAAAAGTCCGCCAGATTATTACGGACGCATAACGAAATCGATCCATTCGACACCGCCCGTCGGGTCCGAAATGCTCACATTTATCGGGGAGGTGCTCCGTCACGTATGTAACAAAATGTCAATCCATGCGTTGATTTTTCTTTGTTTCTTCGATGCTTCTGCTTCTTTTTCTTTGTCACTTGCCTCTACTACTCCCCTTCTCTCCTATCAAAACAATTGACTTTCTTCTGTCACGTCATGGGATACTCTCATCATTTACAAATCATTGTGTCATAAGCATCCGTGATCTATTGTCCTTGGTTTGTACTTTTTGTGGAGTGATCGATTGCCGACTCTCAAGATTCCCTACTATTTGATCCTTTTTGTGTGAAAGATATACGGTATTTGAACAAAATGACACGCCAACCATTCACACGCAAACTCAGCGTATTTACAGGTCGGGGAAGGGAGGAGAAGGACGATATTGAACGTTTTTTGATTCGGGGTCAGCAGGAGATACGATCCCTGATTACGAATGTGACAGTCGACCATCCAGTGAATTGGAAATTAGTCATGGAACGAGCCCGGGCCTTGGAAGAAGAGGAAAGGATGATATTGGCAGATATTGAACGAAGAGGCGAACTTCGTCGACAAAGACAGTATGGAAATGGAACATGTCTTGATCGGATTATACACCGATGTCTTTCGGCTTCGAAACACCAGAAGAACTACCGAAAGGGGGAGAAGGATGAGATGAATATTGGATTACTTGCAAACAAATTCCAGAAAGAATCATATGAGACTAGAAGTGACCATTCCTCAGAAAGTCTAACCGCTGTGTCATCACAGGCGAACTATACGGTAGTGGAGGAGGATGGTTCCACGGGAAGGAGGGATTGGGCTCGATTTCCTGACCCAATTGTTGAAGATTCTCTACAATTTGATCCTTCAACCCAAGCAGAAATCTAGGAGAATCCCAACTCCCCCCAGTAGCGAGATTTTCTTACAGTAGGTGTACTTTATCCATTATCAGCGAAGGCTTTCCCTAGGCATAATGCTTTTAGAAGAATGAGAAATAAATAATGCTCGTGGATGTTTCGTTGGAACATAGATTTTGCAAATTTACGACGCTAACACTGGAGATTTCAATAGAGAGCGGGGGGAGGCTGATACAAGGATTATTCTGATGATGTCATTCAAGGACGACGACGATGATCAAAGAGTTGCCACCGGCTCTATTCGAAAGGCTTGTATTATTGAAAGGAAAAGGACATCAGTTTCTACCATGTCAATGACAAGCTGCTATCGCTCATAACCTGTTGTCAGTTGCTCCTCCGAAATCCACGAAATGAGCCACATTTGTGTCCATTTTCTTTTAGGATCTCGTTGTCACTTTTCTCACACACAACCATGTCAAATCCTGTAGGAGATGATACTGTCATCATCAATGCACTCGCGGAGGATATTCAAAATCGGCTTGAGATCTCCAACGATGTGATTCCTACCGATGATGATGATGATGGTAATGATGATGATATACGACCAATCCTTATATGTGATGCCGGATATGGTGTCCCCCGAGAAAGTCGTCCAAGACAGGAGAAAATCTTAGCAATCGCAAGACAATTGGCCAATTTCATATCATGGCAACAACAGAATCTTACCAAGGAGTATGCAGCTATCAAAGTCGTTGCCTGTCAAGATGAAAATTTGAAAGAAGCCTTGAAAGAACGGACATTATTCCTTCTACAGGGGACAACAACGACGACGACGAGTCATGAGGATGATCAATCATTACCCAATATCACTATACCTCTCCATCTTTCATTTTCGTGTACTACCTTGGAAGATACATGTCGAGAAATTTCGATGAAGGGAAATGAAAAATCTGTCATTTATCTTTCTCCAGATGCCAAGGAAAGTTTAGATATGACAAAACGTCCACCTCGATATGTCGTCGTGGGATTATTAATCGATCGTCGGATTCAACCATATCGAAGTCATGAACGTGCGAAGAAAGTTAATATCCTTCCCAAACGTTGGCCACTAGAAAATTGTTTTCAGAATATATCTGCTAATGAACCATTAAATGTCGATTGTATCCTTGAGGGGATGCAACAATGGTGGTGGAATTCGGACGAAATATCCTCGACTATCATTGATCCGACAATCCACAGGGAAACCTTCCTTCAAGCGGCTGCTCAAGCTATCCAACATCATGCCGAACGTCATCCATCACGACCCATTCATAACCGATCCTAGAAGTACCAATTTGATGTGAGACACTTAAACTTAGCCTGAGTCGTTTCCTACTACCCCTAATCTGTACGACTCTTGGTGACAGCTATCAGGACTCCTCCATCATTATCAACTCGGCCTAGATAGGCCGCTGCATCACCAAAACGGACAGCCAATTGACATGGTCGATCGTTGTCCAAATTTCGCAGCACATATTCTCTTAACAAAGGCTGTGGAATCCCATCAGCGACCCGGTGGGTCCGAGGACCACTCGATTCCCAGTGTTTTTGCTGTTGTTGGTATACTGCACTCAAAAAGCCCTTGCGTCCCATAGCATCCGCTAGACCCACGGTCGTGCCGTCGGTCAGCTTGAGTAGGTCCTGAACGAGACGATACTGACACGGGAATTTGCTCAGTAGGGATACTGCTCGTGCAAGCATCGTTTCGGAGACACTTAAAGCGTTGCACGCTTCTTCACATGCAAAAATGGATTCTTCAGAGATATATTGATTGGCTGTAGATGTCACAGTGCTCACAGAATCGTGGAAATTTCCCTGGAATAACGCCCCAGTAGCGTCTGCAGAAAGTAGTTGTAATGCTCGATCAATTTTCCGACGGAGCGTGTCCATCGCGGATTTCACAATTCCGATATTGAGTGCATCTTCTGCGGAAGTTAAAAGAGCGAAGTAAGCCGACGATAGGTTCACGGCGATGACTTGGTTCAGCAAACTAGCAGGGTGCAATTGTTCCAGATAATCAATCGCAATTTCTACCGTGGAAGTGTAGTCGAACAATGGTTTCTGTTCCGCTGCAGATATGGCAGGAGCTTGTTCCCAGGAACTCGCCCAAAAATCTCGAACGGCCACAAGGACCTTCATGGCTTCCGAAGCACGATCTAGTTTCTTGGCTGCAGATTCGTAATACGCTCCAGTAACAGTGGTATCATCCGGGATAAGTTCATCGTAGTCGTCCAAGGGATTTGCTGGATTACCATACCATCTGGTAAAGTCTTCAAGGCTAGCACTTGGATTGGCAGCCTTGAAGGCACTCATATCACTTATCAATTTTGGTTGTTGAAATCGATGAGCCAATCTGAGTCGAGATTCCAAGACAGTCTTCCGAAGTTCGCCTTCTCGTTGTTCACTGGCTAACATAAACTTGCGTTCCATGACCATGTCATCCGTCAGAGGGCATGGTCGTTGGATATAGGGAGCATACAATTGATCGCCAGTCCCACTGAGTGTGACCTGCTGCACGGGACATCGAGCTCCGGGCCGTCGTTTCAAATCTGCCACATTCATCACGGTATCCAACGTTACGAACCCATGCTTCATCGAAAAAATACTACCCGCTTCGGCGGCATCAAAATATACCTGACTAAGACTGGCACTTGTTGTTCGAGAAAGAGCAGAATTACCTGAACCTTCCGAGTCGTCGTCCCCGTCGTCTTCGATATGGTTCTCGTCCATAATGGTTCCCTCCCACGCACTCAAATCGATGGTCGTTGCCAACATGGAACGCTTTCGACGGTAAGAAGCCGATTCCTCATCATCCACGCCTTCCAAGTCTTTCGGAGCGGGTGTAACGAAATCAAACCCCGTGTGATCAGCCACCTGTTGGACAAAATTCACTCCCTCACCATCACGCGGAGCATATCCAGGCTCGTCCATTACCCAAAATTCAAGGTCAGAGTTGATAGTGGGGGGACCATAATCCTGACGCTCGCCATAGTTCACTTCTTTTTTGGGTGCAGCAGCCTTCGATTTGGGCCACTTGCGATGTTTTCTCGATCCAGGTAACCGCTCTTGGTCCGTGACTTGTACATCGGGCAATCGCGTTACCTTGTCGCTTCCAACGGGTTTCCATTTATGATCTTCCTCTTCGGACAGATCCTCCGATCGAATCAATCCAGGAGGGCTCTCTACTTTGGCACTTGATGGAATCTCCCCTTGTTCCAAAAATCGCTCCATAACTTCTTCTTCCAGCAATTCACTCGCCACCACGCATTCAACGCATATCTGAAAAACCTGTAGCTTCTGACCGATCAGGCAGTGATAGTCATCGGGATCAGGTTCGGTACAATTAAGAAAGGCTGCGAAACTAGCCTGGTGCCCAATGGATGTAAATGATCGCTTCTCATAAAGTTGTATTGGATGCGGATCTAGTCCAGGTACATATTGCATATTGGGAAGGGATTCACGAGCATCCCACCTCCTCCGCAGTTCTTGACAGAAGACACTCCATACCAGAGACATACTGGACAATGCTCGAAGATTTGCCATACGGGCAAAGAGCAAAGACAGCAACCGTCCGAAGGGTGCTGCCTTGGGGAATGGCCGACAAACATCATCCGCATCCAGAAAGCATTCTTCTGGACTTGTTGGGAAGCCCGAGACGAGCTCGCCTCGCATGACAGAATGGACGATTTCCTGAGCCTCTCTCAAGGAAATAAGGTCCTCCATAATGCTGGACCAATCCATTGCTTGGACAATTTTGGTTGTCGCACTCCCGCATCGGGATTTGTTTGCCAACTTTGTCGCTACAATAGTCCCCGCATCGTCGTCCCACAACTCGACAAGTTCCGTATCTGTCAAATGAGATAAGAGTGTTTCTCCAGGAAGCGTCGCAGATCGAATTAATGCGGCCAAGACACAACGCTGATTCGCCGCCAATCTAGCCACAGACGTATCTCGATCATAGTAGACTTGAACCACAAATCGACAGGGTGACAATGGATCGAGGATAGCCCTCTCTACACCTTCTTCCATATTCATCCAATCCCGTTTCGAAACCGGTCGAGCTGATTGAATTCGGACAGGAAAGGTCATCAAGGGCTCATCGACACCTTCGCTTGTCGCCTTGCCACTCCATGTCGTAGTAGCATAGGCACTAGCCACGGGGTCATCAATCGGACCCCATACTGGTTGCGAATGGGGCGCATGCGATCGACGTTGCTGATATTCGTAATAATCCATAATGTCAGTGTCATTGAATCTTTGACTCTTGTTTCCATCATTATTCCATGCATCTTCCAATAAATCCATGGCATATGCCTGACAGTGTTTTCGATACAAATCAAATTCGGAATCCCCAGGTTTCGGTGTGGAAATGAGAGCTGTATTCATAAGTCGCCATTCCTGAAGAGTTGCTGTAAATTCTGCATTGGAGGTCCCAAACAAAAAGTTTTTCGGGGCCTCATTCGGGGATACCTTGAACCACCCAAATACGTGTCGTGCGCCCTCCAATACACACATGGCCTCCTCCTCTTCGCAATGCTCCAATAAAAGTGAGCCCCAAATTGATAGGCGACTGGATGCCGCCAAAGCATGATATAGATCATTGCTGTCTCCTCGATGATATTTACTGTAATTGCCGGGAAGTTGCTTCGTCGCTGACACCCACATAGTAGCTGAAACACTTGGAATGTCCAAGGGTATTGCACCTAGATTCCCGTCAACTCTTCCACATACCAGCGGTGGGACATAGTGTGAGTTCCAATGGACCGCTCGTCGTTTGTACGCCCGAGATACGGATGGAAGTTCCATATCCTGTAGGGCACGAGCCCATTGAGGAAAGACAGGAATCCCCTTTGGCGGAGGTCGTGGTAGAAAACCTCCATCGGCGATGCTACCACCATCGACGGAGTTTCCAGTTCGAATCGTCGTTCCTACCAGATCAGGTTTGGATAGTGCTGAAATAACGCTCATATCTCCTACAACAGTGGTTGCAGTAGATCCGGGGACTAAACTACTGGATCGCTTGATGAGTCCGTTCGGTTGGTGATGGTGGAAATAGTTGTCGTGTCTGGATCCTAGGATCTCATTGGGCCGATAAACACCCCAAACTCCAAAGGCTGGGATCGCACAGTGACAATTAGCTGTGGCACAGTTGAGAGCATGTTGTAACCATCCCGATAGGGTCGATCCCATCACGAACGGTGCAGTTAATTGATCATCATGACGTTCCAGGACATTCCCTCCAATGGCCTGGATGAAATCATAGGGAATCGGTTCGGGTTGGATAGGACTTAGGCTCAAATGTTGTCCAATCCCAAAGAGTCTTGCAAAGTTATCAAATAAATAATCATGTGCTGGCATCTTCCCAAAGGCAGTCCGTTGTAGGGAATGGACGAGTCGACTAGTTGGTTCTGAATCCCACGGGTTACCACTACCACTTCCATCTACGCCATTCCTCGTCATAGTACCACCATTTGTACTAGTCATCGGGGGTAATAACTCTCCCAATCCACCACCATCGACTCCACTTGCAGGTGCATCCCATAGGGCTAATTCTAAATCGATTGTTACTGTCGATCGTCCCTCACGAGTCATGAGTGGTACATGCCAAACTAACGTCGTTGAACGTATCAGAGGACATGTTGGATCATCGTATGGTGGGAGTGATGTTGAATTGTTGTTATTCGTCGTCGTCGTCGTCGTCGTTGTTGTTGGTGTTGTAGGATAAGGAGGAATTCCATGACCGTCGATGGCAGTCGCAGCCACAGCAGCTGCCGCTGCCGCCGCCAAGGATACATGTCGATCACATCCTTGATCGATATGCCAGGTTCTCAAAACTGTTTCGATATCTCGACTTAATCGTTCCAAGGGTGTACTACAGGAATAATCCGTATAGTCTTCGTCTCCATATGCGACGACCATCTTTTTTCACTGGGGTTCTTTCGGTAGATATATACAAAGAATATGGATTGTCTGGTAGATTCTACGCCTCCCGTCCCCCGCCAGTAGCCTTCTTCCACCACGTCCCCGAAAAAACCCAAGAGAACAGAATCCAAATGCTGAGGCACTAAGTTGGTTTCACTAAGATTATCTCTTCCACTCTATATCTGTCTCCACGACACACTCCCACAGACACCAACTCCTCAGTTCGTTGTGTGTTTTGGTTTTCGCTTGGAGTACTCTTCGATGTGTAACGTATTAGGTTGTGTTCGCAGACTCCTCACACAGTCTCTACTTTCGTTCCGCGTGACGAAAAAAAGACGGTGACAGTGATAACTGTAATTTGAAACGAGGTTACGAAGGTACCGGTTTCTTTGGTACGTCCAAAGTGACCGGAAAATCTGTATAAATCTGTTCCTCCGGGTATCTTTCAAAACAAAGTCATTTCCATTCGACGAATTCGTCGTAGTACTTTCTCTCTGTTTTTTAGGGGGGCGGGAAATAACCCACAAAATTGATCGTTTGTCGACAAAGTCATGACAACTTGGTGCGAAGCCCAATCGGACAGCCCTTTGAATCGAAGTACTCAATCCGATGGGGGGAGGGGAAAATATGGGAGGAGAAGGGGAGTGAGACCGGCCCCATATAAGAACGTGGCATTTTCAACAAGGTGCGACGACGAGGATAATGAAAGAGAGATCCGCTCAACAACAGTCTTCGTCCATACACCAGCTTTGTATTCCTCGAAGGGTATCCCTTCCACAGATCACAAAGTCACAAAGTGATCACACAATCTTCATAGTTTCACTAGAAGCCGAAGCAGCAGCAGTATCCAAGAGAAGAAGAAAAGAAGAAGAACAAAAGATGAGAGGAGTTAGTACGACGAAACTCTTCATTTTGGCTCTACTTGGATTTTGTGCCTTAGTATTGGCAACTGTCGTTTTGACATTAGAATTATATGTCAGACAAGAGCAATATAAATTGGGAATATCTGGAAAGAGAGTATCGAATAGACCAAAGAAAACTGGAACGAAATTAACAGGGACGAATGGACTTGGCAGCAGTAGCAGCAGTAGTACTGCATCAATCGGTACTAGTACGACTACCTCAGGAACGACTTCCACTACAGCCATGAAGAACAACAATGGCAAGTCCGAAGGTTCTCGGACGGCCATCAAATCTTCTCAACCTATTACACCAGAGGATATTCGATTATCGTCCTCCTTTCAGTCTACTCCACCACAAGGTCAGAATATCCAGATCGTACAAGATGCCTATTGGAGACAGGCAACAAGGGGACTCCAATCATGGGATTCCCTAGTATTGTCATCATTGTTTGGGAAGAATAATGATAATGATGATTCTGACAATGGAGACAAACACTACTACTACAATTACTACCACGAACAACACTACGGTGCTTCCTCGAGCAGCAGCAGTCATCGTGGGAATAATCAGGTGGATGGTGATACACCATTGTTTGCTCTACAACGTGCTGCAGCCTTAGGACATCCTCATGCTCAACACTATCTAGCCAATGCCTATGCTTCAGGAATTTGGCCCTTTGCATTATCAAATCCTGGTAAGGGACAGGAGGAGGACGAAGAGGTCAAGGAAAGTAGGCGAAACGACCGACATGGGGAGGCGAAGGATGACGTAGACACGGTACGGACGATTCCATCGTCCTCTTCCTTCTTACATGTACCGGATGAATGGTCACCGAGCTACACTGCCATTCCATCACCTGGTGGAGGAGGCGAAGAAGAAGAAGGTGGAGATCCGCAACATAACCTACTACTGCTGCAACAGCAACAACAACTCAATCAAGCCTTGTTACTATGGCAAATGGCTGCCATGGGAGGGAATATTGAATCGGCGATGGCCTTGGCGCATCGTATTGAAAGTATTCCTAGTACCGGAGCAGGAGGAGGAGGAGACAAGACTTCAAAACCTTCACAGAAGTCACCATCCTCGTCTCCTCTTTCCTCATGTGAAAGAGCGCTACCCTATTGGGAGGCAGCCGCAAATGGGATTATGGATGAATTAGAAGCATCCGTTCATTCACGGGGGAAGGTACGCCCACCCATGGATCAACATGTCCTAGCCCGTGTCCATATGCATGGTGGTACATCCTCCCAATTAGACGAGGGGGATAAGCCATATGAAAGTAAGGAGGCGATTCAGTTCCTACATATGAAGGCGACGACAGTCCCCTGGACGGGACGAAGAAGTAACGATGACGATGATGATGATATCGACGTCAGTAATGACAACGACGGTGTTGATACCAGTCAGATTGTTGTCATTGAATCCGCCTATCCGTTGGCCGTGTTCTTTCATGTTGGAAAATTAGGTGTCCCACAGAATCTGACACAATCCTTGATGTATTATGAAATTGCTGCGAGGCACAAACATCGTGCATCGGCTGGGATGGCAGGAAAGTTTTATCTTTGGGGGATGGGAACGAAACAAAATGTGGAAAAGGCCTACAAATATTTCAAAATTGGTGCACCCCAGCCGTTGGAGACGTGTCGTCGGATCCATGAGCAAGTCTTACATACCGGTTTAGATAAAGAGGATGAATGTGATTCCACCTCATTGACTGGTCTTGGTGTCTTGCATTTGATTGGATTGAAGGATATTGTCCCGGTAGACCCGGGTCAAGCACAAAAGTACTTTGCATTGGCGAAGGAATTGGGTAATGACGATGCTATATATCATCTCGCGATTATGTGGCTTGGGTGGAAGACTCATTTCAAATATGTGCATGAACTTAAGGAAGATGGCGTGTCCAGAGATCCAGGATATGCGAACCTCGATCGCTTCACCAAGAACGAGGCTGATTTCGCTCTCCACTACTCGGAGAAGACTGATGACGTCCATAAGGGTCCTACGCAGGGAGAAATAAAGGAGGCAGTGGATCTCTTGACTTTGGCAGCCCACGGTGGTCATTTGCAAGCTAGACACCGTCTCGCCATGATGTACAGTCAAGGAGTACAGATTCAGACTGCTGCGCTCAAGTTTGAAGTCGTGAAGCCAAGCTGTACCAAGGCGACGGAGCTCTTTAAATCGATTGCGAATAGTGCCAGTCTTCAGCGATCGAGACGTTTACGGACGGCGTATAAGGCCTATATGGATGGAGACATGGAGGTGTCCTTGCGGAATTATCTGGCTGCTGCTGAAACAGGATCGGATGTCGGTCAAGTCAATGCAGCATTCCTACTCGAACGTGGAACATGTTTGGGATTATCCTCTACGGATTGTGCCAAGGCGAGTGTTCGCCTCTGGAAGGCTGCAGCGGCCAAGGGAAATGTAGAAGCATGCCTTCGAGTTGGTGACTTTTACTACTACGGTCGTCTCCGGGAGAAGACGAAGTCTCCGGGTCCCTTTGGATGGGTTCAATACTTGATTTATCCCGAACAACAGTTACCTCGACTTTTGTTCAAGTTGTTTCGTCAAGGACGATCCATCTTTTTCAAATACTTCAATCCTGAAGATGCCTCGAAAGAAGACACCGCCCATACCGAACCCGCAGGTAGTGTTAACTTGGAGGAGCTCGAACAGCGGCAGCATCATCATGAAGAGACGTTGGAAGCTGATTTGGTAATGGCCGCACATTTCTATCATGAGGGCGCTGAAAAGCATCGTAGTCCACGGGCCAATTTCAATTTGGGTTTCATGTACGAATTCGGTTTAGGTCTCAAACAGGATTTCCCCCTTGCCAAACGCCACTACGACTTGGCTCGAACATTAAGTGGGCATGGTGAAGCTGACATTGCAGTCCAGCTTTCATTATGGAGTATGGCAATCCATGAATCCATTGTCAAATGGAAGGTATCGTTGGAAGATCGACGGAAGCGTAGGTCTGGGAAGAATACCTTGGATGGCGATGTTGATGAAACGAACTCAAGTGAATCCCATTTCGTCGGGAGAACCGAACAAGATGTCATCTTGTCACATCTTTTCCATTGGACGTCATTGCTGATAGCAGCATTGGTAGGTTTCGTTCTACAACTTCAGAAACTCCGAGCGCAGAGACGACGTACATAGCACAAAATTTGACTTCTACTATTTGGGACGTATTTTTTGTCAGCCGCGTCCCTCTTCGCAGGTAGTAGATACCTTTTCATTATTTCCTGTCTTTTCTTGTGAAGATCCGGGACCATTTTCCTTGGCATCGACATAGATGACTGCAAAGGTTCCAAATCCTACCAAAACATTACCCGTCCAACCCAGTAGGCCGGGCAGGGGACCAAGCCCAAAAGCAAAAGAAATAAATTGTGCAATGGCAGGTTCTAACAATGCGATGGATGAAATGACAAGACTGTCAAAATATTGCATCACTCGGACATATCCCATCGTCCCACATAGATTACATACGATGACGACTGCCAATTCGAGGGGGAGTCGTCCTCGTTGAGGCAATAGGAATGCCCATAATCCATGATGATAGTCCATATCAAAGGATGTCGGTTCTTGGAGGATAAAGATTTGAAAGATCCATGCAATGATTCCACCCAAAAACATCGTTAGGAACATGAATAGAGTTGTCGACATGGCTGATCGACTTGATTTAGCAAATATCAAATAACCGACCCCCCCAAATGCTGATATGATACCCAATGTTACACCAAGGAGGAGATTCGATCCTTCCATATGACTTGCGGAAGAATCATTCGATACTAGTGCCGTACCGACAAACGCAACAATGGCACCACCTCCTTCCATCCAAGTTACATGTTGTCCCAAACATAATTTCCCCATTAATAGGATCAGGGGGAGACTATTTGCCAATACGCATGCATTCCCCACTGACGTGTAATCCAAGGAAATAACGAATGATAATGTCATCACATCATAACCGACCGTCGCTAATAGGAAGGTACTCCATTGTTTCCGATTCAATCTTGGTAAACCCTCAATCGAAATCTCATAGGCTACGACAGTTGATAGAAGCATCGATGCACCCATCATCCTCCAAATTATCTTCATCGTCGGACTTGCATCCTCTTGAAGTAATAAGAGTGGACCAATCGCTGATAGAGATACGACTGCAGTGAAGAGAAGTACATAGGCAAAGAATGGTGTCCTTGTTGTTATTCCTGTTGTTGTTGTTGTTTTTGTTGAGAATTCTTCGTCACTGGAATTTTCTCCTTCGTCCGTATTCGTCGTCGTCTCGACGGATTTCGCAGTTTCTATATCGAATCTTGACAGATTAGTACTGTTATATGTCCCATGATATACTTGTCGATGATTCTGTCCGCCTTCATTGTCAGGAGAGGAATCGTTGGTGGTAGCTTTCGTCGTTGTTGTGTTACTTTTCCTAGAAAATGATGTCAGAGAATCATTCTCGGCCCTATCATCAACAACATCATTGCCATCATTGTTGGCCACGTCCTTTTGTTGTCCCTTGTTCGTATTTGTCAACAGGGGCGTGACCTCGAAGTCTGTTGGGACTTTCTTCCTCTTCATATTCATACTCATCCTGGTAGATGGGGCTATTCCACAGACAGTCAAGAAGACCACCAATGTGGGAGGTGTGTTGGTCCTTCCCTCTGGCGGAGAACAATATGACCGATATGGAGACGCAAACGATCCGAAGATTCCGTATAGGAGGTATGCATACAAGGGCATGTTTCGCATGTTTGGACCGTTGATATCATCTCATACATACGCCTCTCCCGCTACCAAACCGGTGAAGGTTTCTTCGAAACGCGCGTCTTTGATTTGGAGGGAGTTGATTGGAAGAAAATGATACCACGTCACGGTGGTGGTTTTTCGACAAGAGGGATTCAAAAGTCGCAGACTCGTTGCTTACAGTTACATTTTTACGAGATTCTAGAGTACGCTGGCTAGGTCTACGATAGTGAAGAGAGAAGTAGTACGGTAGTAGTTGTTATTTATGCCTTGTCCTGCCCAATACTGTAGATTATTCTCCACTCTTATCAAGCTTCAGGACTGCCATAAATGCCTCTGTGTGATGCAATGTATGGGAACGAGGAGAAAAAAGGGGGCGGGGGTTAGTGGACTTACTAGATAGATCGACCCTCCTACGACTGAGTCTCCCTCGATTCACATCAACGAATAGATCCTCCAACAAAAATTATCTTCTTGGTCCTTCTTACCTTGTGGAACGTTTACCTTTCCAATAGCCTTCATACGTTTCTTTCCCTTGGCCTGTTTCTGAAGAAGTTTCTTTTTTCTACGAAATTGCATGGTGACATACCAAAAAAGATAACGACACGCACCAACCAATAGATGAATCGAACCAAGTGTTAGACTTTAACTGATCAAAAGAGAAACGCAGAAAAACAAATCTAGGAAAGCGCAGCCATAGGACCCGTACCTGGTAATATCTCCACCATAACATTTAGCAAGGACATCTTTCCTCATGGGAGAAATCGATTCACTCGCAATGACTTTCACACCGATACAGGCTTGGATAGGGATTTTGAACATTTGTCGGGGAATTAAATTCTTCAAGGATTGGACAAGTCGTCGTCCTACCGATTGAGCATTATCACGATGGACGACGCATGCCAAGGCGGGGGCGTTTTCATAATTAATCTTCACATCCAAACGGACTAAATCACTGGGCCGATATTCCAAAATCGAATATTCCATACTTGCATAACCCTGTGTCCGACTCTTCAATTGATCAAAGTAATCCGAAATGACTTCCGCTAGAGGTAATTCATAGATAATCGTCGATCGTGTGGGAGTCAAATATTTGATATCCTTTAGGATCCCACGTCGTCCTTGACCTAATTCGATAATCGCACCATTGTATTCACTGGGTGTCAAAATTTCCATCCGAACATAAGGTTCTAGGGTGACATGATCTCGAGTGACATCTGGCATCTTACTGGGTGTTTCAATCGTCTCCTCTTTATCATTCATCAAATGTTTCACCTTGTATACGACACTGGGTGCAGTCATGATCAGATCCAAATTATATTCTCGTGACAGTCGTTCATTGACAATTTCCATATGTAATAGACCTAAAAATCCACAACGGAAACCAAACCCCATAGCACCGGATGTTTCTGGTTCATATTGGAGTGCTGCATCATTCAATCGAAGTTTCCCCAATGAATCACGTAGGGATTCATAATCATCTGCATCGACGGGGAATAATCCACAATATACCATAGGAACACTATCGGCATATCCTGGAAGAGGTTCGATGGAATTCCCACCCGCCGCTGCCGCAATCATCCCATCCTTAAATTGTTTCGAAAGACAAATGGTATCACCGACACGAGCATCTAACACATCCTTAATTCCACCACAAATATATCCGACCTCCCCCGCTCGGAGAGTTTCGACTTGGACCTGTTGAGGCGTCATGACACCAATTTCAGTCACATCATGTTCAGCAGTCGATGCCATAAAACGTAGTTTATCACCCTTCTTTACTTGACCATCGACGACACGGAAAAAGACAACAACACCACGGTAGGAATCATAATAGGAATCAAAGATCAATGCACGGAAGGGTTTGGTCGTATCCGCAACAGGGGGTGGAACCTTTTCGACAATCGCTTCTAAAATGTCATCAATCCCAATCCCAGACTTGGCCGATGCATGGACAATCCCTGTACAATCTAATCCAATCGTATCTTCAATTTCTTCTGCTACCCTATCAGGATCTGCCGCGGGTAGATCAATCTTATTCAATACAGGGATGACTTCCAAATTATTTTCCAATGCAAGATAAACATTCGCCAAGGTTTGTGCCTCTACACCCTGTGAGGCATCGACGACTAATATCGCACCCTCACAGGCTGCTAAACTTCGTGAAACCTCATAGGAAAAATCCACATGACCAGGTGTATCAATCAAATTCAATGTATAAACTTCACCATCCTTTTTTGATTTATATAAGACTCTTGCCGCTTGTAATTTAATCGTAATCCCACGTTCACGTTCAATATCCATATTATCTAATAATTGTTCTTCCATATCCCGTGCCGCCACTGTTTCTGTCATTTCTAATAATCGATCTGCCAAGGTTGATTTTCCTGGAAGAAGGGATAAGGAAGAAAGAGAGAGAAAGACACACACAGAGAGAGGAAGAGGAACGAAAAGGTCAGTACAGAAAACCAGTTATCCACCGGAAATACAAGAGACGGCAGAAAGACTTCCAACAAAGGGATGACAAAACCTCTTACCATGATCAATATGAGCAATAATACTAAAGTTTCGGATCCTTTCTGCATTATATTCCAAGGCTTTCGTTGCACTAGAAGCTGCCATTCGTAAGGCTGTCATCCCAAATCGCCGTTGTGCCTTTGTATTGGTAGGTTGTGTTGTTCCTCTTTGATGTAATAATGAGTTGGGACTGATGAGGTGAGATTGTCGATGATGTAAGGATGGTGTCACCCATGCCATAGTTGTCGGGATTCCCATGAGACACAGGATAGCTGGAAGGATGCTAACGAAGATCATATCCACTATTCTCATATTGAATCTACTACTGTGTATACAGAATGGGTTCCGTATCTAACCACAAGTGATGATAGAAAGAAGATGGATCCACCAAGTGATATTAACTGTAAGACGCCTTGGGAAAGTGGAGAATGTAGTAAGCACGCAACCAAGGGAAGAACTACGAGAACATTGGCACATCATCCTTCGTCGTTCCATGGAGGAAAAAAAAAATCGTGGGGGTGTGGTGGATTTCTTCGTCACCACGACATCATCCGTTCATTTTCTTTGGGGGGGCCTTGCTTGGAGGAGGCATACCGATGACGCACCATCAGGACTTCAACGTACTGATATATACCGATAGTATCTACAGAAGTACTGAATAGATAGGTATGTATGTACATACCTTGTCGGAAATGGTCAACTCCGATGGACGGCAAAAAAGGGCGGGGGAAAAGTGCTCTATGTCTTCGTCCTCAATGCGGAAGCAACACTCTAGCTACTAGTAGACCATTTTCAACCTCTGTTTCTCACAACGATGCTGTCATATGGATGATGTATCATTCAATCCTTTATTAGTATTTCATCCCAATGTTCTCCGGATATCGTCTTCTTTTTTATCGTTGGAAGCATCCGCTAGACTAGTCGGACAGACCCCCTGATACGATGGGAGACCAAAAGATGTACGTGTTTTTTCGTGAGGAATGACAACGAACGCAGAGTGATGACTTTTCCACACGCACACAGAACTAAAGTACTTTGTCTGTGATATTACCAGTACGGTAAATAAGCAGGTACAACTTTGGAATGGGAACTGATGTACCAATAGGAGGAAAATCTTGGTGTTTCGAACACGTCGGCCCGAAGGCATGGAGAGTAGGATACATACGTGGAGGAAACCATGAAATCAAGCAACGATCGAGGGACGACGATCCATTATCATGTCTACTTTTTTCTATACAAAAGAAGATTTATCATTATTATAAAGAGGCTATTGTCCCCGCCCCCAAGACTTATGTGGCAATTGAAAAGAAACAAACTTTGCCAACTACTGAGAGTACACCACTATCTTGACTGACATGTTTTCGAGTCAAAGACAAGGGGGGGAGGATGCTCCAGGTGTCTTTGTTCATGGGCGATGATAGATCTGTGTGACCATTGTTGTTTTGTATGTACCAAGGCGGGATGGGGGAGGGAAAGTTTCTGTTCCCATTTTTTTTGGCCAAAAATCTGGATCCTTCTTTCCTTCCGCCATCCATCCATCCATCCATCCATCCATCCATCCATCCATCCATCCATCCATCCATCCATCCATCCATCCATCCATCCATCCATCCAACCCAAAAAA
>Ga0194115_10003609_pt1 | contig 17268 bp, 13 predicted proteins | sample TA2MahsurfametaG_3_FD_148656 | JGI IMG/M metagenome (GOLD analysis project Ga0194115, IMG submission 148656) | Freshwater microbial communities from Lake Tanganyika, Tanzania - TA2015002 Mahale S4 surface | ecosystem: Environmental > Aquatic > Freshwater > Lake | place: Tanzania: Lake... | reverse complement strand
AACTGGCTGGATTTATGAAATTGTTGATGGAGACCGGCAGAGCGAAGGAAGAACGACCGGAGATGTTGGATTCTCACTTAGCGCAGTAGCTAGTGGTAAGAGCGTTTATTTAATTTATGACTCAGTTCTGACGCTCTCCTCAAATAACGTCGCCACTCAAGGTGAAGTAAGACTTGCTAAGCGCAACTCCATTTATCCAGAAGATTGGAGCTATAGCACTCTTGATGGTCCAGATAACGGTGTTGCAGTTGCAGGTTACGATGTTTCGATAAGTAACTCTGGAAGTAGGATTGCAGCCACTTGGCTTGCTGCTAGTGGTCTGCGCCTACCTAACGCCGATGAAGTTCGTTTTCTTATTGTCAATGAAGATGACTACCCAAGTAGTTTATCTCCTGAAAGGCATGGCACTCCTGGCTCACCGCTTTTAATTGACAGCAAAGGAATGGTCTTCGGGTGCCAAGATCGAATCTGCTCAGTCGGGGCCTATAGTCCCACGCCTAAATTAAACAATGGCGCCATCCTTAACAATGTTAAAGATAGCGCCATAGTCACAATCAATAAGGTCCGCTACGCGGTGACCTCGATTTCTAAAAAGTTAGTTCTTATAAAACTCTAAGAACTACTTCTTATTTCTGCGCTGAATACGAGTCTTCTTTAGAAGCTTTTTATGCTTCTTCTTAGCCATGCGCTTACGGCGCTTTTTGACTACGGAACCCAATTGCCACCTCCTATAAGCCCATAAGTTTTGCCTGAATATCGAAGTCCTGAACCTGATTTCTTAACGATTCGAAATTCCCTTCAGCACGAATTTTTCCATCATCAATATAAAAGAGTCTCTCTGCTGATTTAACCGTAGATAATCTATGCGCAATTACAATTAATGTGACTTTTTCACGTAAATTCAAGAGTGCGTCTGTAATTATATTTTCTGAAGTTGCATCTAGCATACTTGTTGATTCGTCCATAACAAGGATGCGTGGATTTGTCATTAATGCTCTTGCAATTCCCAACCGTTGTCTTTGCCCCCCGCTTAAATTTCCACCTCGTTCATCAATTGTTGCATCGTATCCGCCATCTAACGTCATAACTGTTTCATGCATATTAACCATTTTAAGTAATTCTTCGGCCCTCCTTTCAACTTTCTCGCTCCTCTCAAGCCCCATAAGCAAATTCGACATGACCGACCCCTTATGCATCATGACATTCTGCGGAACATAACCACATTCTCCGGGCCAAATTTTAAGAGCGGCGCGGGCAGGCACTCCCCCAATAAGCACTTCACCATCTTCAGGAGAAAGTAATCCAAAGAGAAGATCGATAAGAGTGCTCTTTCCTGCTCCAGAGGGACCAACAAAAGCTACAAACTGATAAGGCCTGACCTCAAGACTCAAGGATTCTATTTTCATTTTGGATTCTGTATGATATTGAAAAGTCACATTCTTGAAATCAACACTCGGAACAAAACTGGTTTTGGAACTAGAAACCGATACTAAACTTTCTTCAATATTTTCTTTGGTTAGCTCGAACGTACTATCACTAATTGTCTCGATAAGCTTTAAGGTTGATTCACCACCACCCATAGCACTTTTAATATGAACAGAATTTTGTTGAATTCTGAGCACGGCCGGTGAAATTCTTGTTGATGCTGCCAGAAAGAGGGCGAGATTGCCAACAGCTCTCGACGTGTCATTAAGCAGGAATTGTAATCCCGCAATTCCTAAAAACATTGCAAAAACCATTACTTCCATGAAATGCTTGCTAAACAAAGGCATCATCTTTTGTCGCGCAGAAACCTCCGCTACTCGAACTTTTCCTTTGAAGATGTCATTTGAATAGAAACCCTGGGTATTTCGTGTAACGATTTCGCGAAAAGATGAAGTTAATTCGAGAATTCTTTCATTATTACCTACGCTCAATTCTTTTAGTTTCTTGCCAAGACTCAAGGCTTTGCTCTGCATCAGCTTATGTAATGACACTCCTACTACAATGAAAATCAAGGCCGAGATGAGAGCTGATTTTAAGTCAGCAATCAGCAAGAGTGAGATAAGGAATACAAAGAGAGCGACATCTGACATGATTGTAAAAGCTGTTCCTACGACTCCCATCATTAGGTGATTTGTTCCTGAGATAATGTGAAAGGCATAGTCTTGGGAACTTCTCTTTTGAACTTCTTGTACAGATGAATTAGTTATATACCGAGTCAACTTTTCTGATAGATACGCTGATTGATAGCTCATAAAAAGATAAATCTTCTTGGTGAAGTAATAGACAAGTATAGATTTAGTAACGAGCATCAGAAATGCTGCAAGTCCTATAATGACTATTTGCTCAGAAAGTTCAAATTTGTCAACTTTGAGAAATTCGAGCACAGCGGCCGTTCTATCTCCTACCCCCTGACTTTGAATTCCTCTATACGCAAGGGCACCCACAACTCCGATTAAACTCACCGCAAGAAAGTCCAACAAGTTTAGTCCTACAGTTACTAGAGAGATAATAATGATCTTACGTTTCGCTGATTTATGAATTAATTCCCAGCATTTAAGCAGAAAAATCTTCACTTTATCGGTACCTGCACTCTTGTCAATGAAATGTCTTTCTTCATTCGGTTAGACTATCACTGTATGAGACGTCTACTGATTTTTGCCTATGCGTTTGATGAAACGAGCCAAGTATTTTCGCATCAAATTGGCGTGATTCAGTCTTTAACACAACATTTTGATCAAGTGGTGGTTATAGCTGCAAAAGTGGGCGAAAAGGAGTTGCAAACCTATTCTAGTGATCCACACTCTAAGAATCGGATTATCATTATTCAAGTTGATCTTTCTCGCGTGAGTTCACAATTTAGAACTCTACAAAAATACTTGAGCTTGATTTTGTTTCTTCGGAAGTTATCATTTGATGCTGTCTTCTACTTTATGACAGAGACTTCGGTTGTTCTATTCGGTACTTTTTTCAAGGTTCGAAGGATAAGACAAGTTCTCTGGTATGCACATGCCCACAAATCTCTTAGATTGATTATTGCATCTTTATTCGTTGACTTAATTTGTAGTAGTACTGAAGGTTCAATGCCTTTGAAGTCAAAGAAGATTCGTTTGATAGGTCAGATGGTCGATGAAAAAATGTTTCAATATTCTCCGAAGATACTTTCTAAGGATTTAACATTAATTCATTATGGCAGATTTGATAAGTCAAAGAACATTGGTATTTTGATTCAAGTAGTACAAGAATTGTTGGCATTGAATCTTGAAGTGCGACTCCGGGTGATCGGTTCACCGTCCAATCAAAGTTCCGATTCGTACCAAAAACAAATTATCGAAACGTATGGTAAGACTATAAGCACTGGCAGAGTTGAGATTTTACCTGCTTGCCTACGATCTCAACTTTCTCTTCATCTAGAGAAAAGCGATATATTCCTTCACGCTTTTCATGGTTCATTGGATAAATCCTTGGTTGAAGCTACATTGGTCGGGGTTCCTGTCGTTACTTTGAATCAAGAATACTTAAGGGAATTTGGACCCTGGTATAAGACCTCGGATAGAAACAGTGTTGATCTTCTTGAATTTCTTGTGCATGAAGTCCTTACCGTAGTTTCCATGGATATTTCTAGTTTACACGCCGAACTTTTGAGACGCTACAAAATCGCCTTGGAAAATCACTCCTTGTCGAACTGGAATGTAAAGATGAAAAACTTACTATTGAATTCCAAAATTGCCTGATTATGAATATCGTTCATTTAATAACAACTATTGAACGAGGTGGAGCTGAGAATCAATTATTGATACTCTGCGAAGAGCAATTGAGAATAGGTAACCAAGTAACGGTCTTTTACCTAAAAGGAAAACCGGTGCTTGAAGCGGCCTTCACAAAGATGGGCGTTAGGTCCTACAAGGTAGCTGGGAACTCGTTGATCTCACAGTCGTTCTTTTTCAAGAGAGACCTAAAAATGCTCAAGCCAGACGTGGTTCATGCACATCTCCCGAGATCTGAACTCGTTGCGACTTTGTCAGGGACCAAGATTCCGCTCGTCGTATCACGTCATAACGCTGAAAAGTTTTTCAATTCGGCGCCTAGGTTTATTTCCAGTTTTTTTGCCAGATTCTCAAGTAAACAATCTAATGCTGGTATTGCAATTTCCAAGTCAGTTCGAAATTTTCTTATTGAAGCTAATGAAATTGCCAAAAACAAAGAATTTCATGTAGTGACTTATGGATATAACTTCACGACAGAGAATGAGGAGCATGTTCCAAGTACACATCAAACTAAGCATAAACTTCTAGCAATTGGACGTTTGGTACCTCAAAAGGATTACCCAACAATCCTTCGAGGCTTATCAATGTTGGCTTCGCAAGAAATGGATTTTGAGATTTCAGTCTTAGGCGAAGGAGAAAACAGAGTCGAGTTGCAGAAACTCTCTAAGGAATTGAAACTGGAGAAGAGGGTTTTTTGGATGGGCAAAGTTGAAGACACAAAATCCTTCTATAAAGAATCTGATCTATTCATTCTTGCGAGCAGGTATGAAGGATTTGGAATGGTTTTAGTAGAAGCTATGGATCATTCACTTCCAATCGTCTGTGCAAGTAGTCCTACTGCAATAGAAGTTTTGGGGGAAAATTATCCTGGGCTTTTTGAAATAGGAAGTCCGCGAGACCTTGCGGAAAAAGTTTCTTGGGCTCTAGAGAACTCTGGTATCCTCGTCAGGGAACTTGATTATAGGAAACGTTTTTTTATTGCATCCGATATGGCACAGAAGGTCCAAGAAATATACGAGTTAATCCAAGTACATTAAGATGGATAATTCTAAAATTCACTTAATAGCTTCTAATAGCAATTTTAAATAGTTTCCTTCTTTGCAAATCCAATCGATTTTTTGTTTCGTTGGCTTTTCTTGGCGACTGAGAATTGACACTAAATATCCTGAAAATTCTCCTTCGTCGGCTGGAGTCTTAATGAGATCTATTAGTGCAAGTCCCATCATGTGGTGCCACTCGTTCAAAATATGATCGTATCGATAATTCGCTTCGTCACGGCCGAGAAACAGCGGAATTACAACTGGTACTCCAGCAATCACAGATTCTATTGCTAAAGTAGAAAAGTGATTAATCGTTAAGATAGCGTTAGCAACCAAAGCATGATGATGACCAAAGTCTCTTGAGTTTGGCCCCTCGTCGATAAGTAAATTAGGTACCTTTGAAATTAGATCTTCGTAAGTTATCTTCGTCCGAGACATTGGATGTGGCCTGTAAACAATTCGGATTGACCTAAATTTTTTTTCAAGATTCTGGATTGACGAATAAGTTTTTTCAACTAATGAGGAATCGTCAATTCCATCTCCAGTACCTGCAACTAAGACATAACTCTTGTTTTCTAATCTAAGGCGCTCGCCAGACGGCTGAGAAACGCTTGGCTTTATTTGACGCGATTTCGCAAAGTATGGATCAAATCGTGGACTTCCTATAACTCTAGACTCAACATTCATCATGCGATGAACGTTTCTGAGGTGAGCAGCACTTTGATTTCCCCAAACTAAAAACAAGTCTGGCTTTTCTGTGATAAATGTTTTTGTCGAAAGATTGTCCCAATTTTCTTGGACCGCAATCACTCTTTTCCCGATTTTTTTGTTTGTCCACACTAATGTCCCGAAATCAGCGCCGATATGCCCACTAAAAGGGATGATTACAGAATCAACATCCCATAACGTGTTCTTCCATTTTGGCAATACAAGCATTCGCCATAAAGTTTTCTGAAGAAGATCTGTTGACCTGTAACTTGGGTTCTTGCTCATAATTTTGATGACAAACCGCTTGAAAAAACTAACGTTCATTTCAGAAACAACGACGCACTTCCATTTTATTCTTTCTCTATTACTGCCAAAACTAGCCATAGCACGTACCAGATGATTCATTGATCTGTCCTTGTGGCGCCAAAGAGCAAGCATTTGCTGAAAACCCGATACTCTCCTCACCAACCAAGGAATCTCAACAAAGTTGATTCTTTCCCCTAGAAGGTTGACCAATTCGTTTTTCATTTCAGACTTGGTACAATAAATGTCAAGATCGATTCTTTTCAACAGCTCTCTAACGACACCAGATTTAACAAATGAATTCAATTGTGAGGGGGCATACAAGAAAAATGCATATCTCACGAATCTCTCCTCCCTTGTTATAACTTTCCAGCGATTTGATGTGTATACAATATCTAAATGATACCGATGCAATCCTTGAAAATTGGCTTACGCCCTGACCTTCGTGTTGAGTCAATAATTAAGCACGTATTTAGCCCAGTTCCAATAACGTTCTTCGATATTACATCAATTTCAAACGAAGTCGAAAATATCAATTGTATATGGATTGACATGACGACTCCGATAGACGAGGCAATGCTGTCTAGATTGCCTAATTTAAGGTACGTCGTCTCGCCAACAACGGGTCTAACTCATTTGGGCCCTCTTGCAAACTCGAGTGGTGACATTGAAATCATTTCTCTACGTGGAGATAGTCAGTTTTTAAAGGAAGTAACTGCTACGCCAGAATTTGCATGGAGTCTTGCATTAACTGTCTGGCGCAAATTGATTCCAGCTTCAGCAAATTACACGGACGACATTGGCATCAGGCAAAAGTTCTCGTCTAATCAACTCAGTGGTCGGACGGTGGGTTTAATTGGTTTTGGAAGAATCGGGAGGATGCTGAATAAGTATGCTCAAGCTTTTGGAATGAAAACAGTTTTTTTTGATCCTTATTTACCCATTCATATTGAGTCATCCCTTGATGGAGCAAAGCAATTTCAATCAATATCAGAAGTGTGTAGAGAGTGCGATATTTTGTTCTTGGTAGCTTCACACGACGTTAATCAAAAGTCTACCTATCCTATTCTAAAAAGAAAGCACTTGGAGTATTTGAAAACTGATTCTATTGTCATCAATGTTTCTCGTGGTAGTTTGCTAGATGAGAATGCTCTATTCAATCTAATCAAAAATCGCAAGATTGCTGGAGCTGGCTTAGATGTTCTTGCAAGAGAAGAAATGGCTCTGACGACTTCAAGTTTGGATCCACTGCAAACTCTTCAGAGGGAGGGCTATAACGTCGTAGTAACTCCACATATAGGGGGAATGTGTTGGGATGCATTCGACGCAGTCCAGAGACATGTTGCTGAAAAGCTTAGATCTCGTCTGAGCCTCAGAACATGATTCCCGCTTTGCTCTCAGTTGAATGTAAAAATAACTTTAGTCGACACCTACATTGAATATAAAGACTGAATTTAACTGAAGCTATTGTCAGTTTTACCTAGAAAGCAAACTTCGATCCTCACTTAAACACCTAAATCTCGCAGTGCACGCGCGGCGAACTCTGCATAAGTGAAATCTTCTTCTGTGTCAATATTGACAGTCCGAAGACCACTCCGCATAAACGCCAGAATTCTATTCCCGAGAAGAACACGATTCAAGAGATTTTCAGTCTTCAAAAGGTAGTACGCGCCATCCTTTATGTAAAGGCTTTCGAGCAATTGTCGAGGTCTATTATCTCCTAGTGACTGATCGAGAAAAGGAATAGCCCAATCTGACGAAAGCTTGTACATTCGATCTGGATGCATTCCTCCCACACTTTTTACACTTACTACACTGGACCACCCACTCTGTAAATGCGATAAGTCCAATAATTTTTCAAATTCCACCGAATATCTAAATGGCGAAGTTGGTTGAAGCAGTAACAATTCAGCATTTTCCTCGTTCAATCGATTTTTGTGCGTATAATCAAATAACACTTCACTAATTAAGCTATAAACGCCTGCTTGTTCAACTTTTCTTTTATGGATAAAGACTTTTTTTGAAACCTGGACGATTGCATCTTCATCTAGATTTGAGAATCTTAAAGATTTAAGCTGACCTTCAGACCCTATTTCACAAATTTCTGGACTATCTGTAGAAAGTATAATTTTTTCTATGCAATCGGAAGTTAACGCGAAGTCTAAAGTCCACTTGATTAGTGGTATGCCGCCTAATTCACGCCAATTCTTCCCTTTTACACCTTGTGATCCTCCTCTCGCCGGCACAAATGCAACGAGTTTTCCAGGAGTCATAGAAATTCTTTCGTCATCGACATATTCAAATAATGCGAAATTCTTCCTTCAAAATCATCAGATTTTAGCAAGCTCCAGGGATCAAATACCCAATCAATCCTTGTATCGTCTCGACTCAAGATTTTAATCGCTTCTTCCTGATTTTGTTTGTGATTATTCAGTATTAATAATCCTTCAATTAGATGCAAATCATTATGTTCTAGTGGTATCAAGGACTCTTCAATCATGGCACTTTTACTCACCACTAAATCATGCACGAAGATTTGAATTCCCAACTGTTCCAAATTCCTGCAAATTTCAACGGCAGTACTATTTCTCAAATCATTGGTAGCTGGCTCCCCTTTAAAGGCAACTCCTATACAAAGTAATGTTTTTGTGCCCCTGAGTTTAGCAAAATTCAGTAGCCTCTTTACGGTTTGCTCCACGATATCAGCATTCACTCGACGTGCAGCCTGAATAACTCCATCAATTGAACTTTCTTTCATCAACATGTACGGGTCTTTGGTCAAACAGGGACCACCCACTCCTGGCGAAGGAAATGGAATACTGTTTCGTTTATATCCTGAGTTTGCCTCAGAAATCATCCGATTGATGTCTATATTCCAAACTTGAGCAATAAGACTCAGCTCATTTGCAAAACCAAAAATGACGTCTCTATAGGAATTAGATGCAAGTTTAGCAAGTTCACATGCCTCAAGTGACTCCATTAAGACTACAGATGAAACGAATACGCTAAAAAAGTTCATCGCTTTCTCGGCGCATAGAGGAGTGTATCCACCAATCAATTGGGGTAGTTTCCGTAATTCATTGATTGCATCGCCTTCGACGGTTCTCTCTGGGCAATAAGCCAAATTGAAATCTACACCCGCCTCTAGGCCACAATTATCTTCTATAATTTTGGCTATAACTTTTCTTGTCGATCCGATAGGTATAGTCGACCGTATGACAACAAGATCTCCAAATCGAATGTGATTACTCAACTCAAGAATCGCATTTTTGATTTGAATGAGATTTGGACCCCTATCTTCCTCTAGAGGTGTACCAACTGCTACCACGTAAACTCGTGGAGACGAGAATGGTGCACGCACTATTTCGTTTAGATCGTTGGGGGACAGAAGAGTTAAATTTTTGTTAAGCTGACGGTTCAGCATAATCTCAATAGATGGCTCATAAATCAATGGATTACCATGTTTGATACTCATCAATCTGGAAATTGAATCTTCGACACCGTAAACCTTAAAGCCGGCACTTGCCAAAACTAAACTTAAGGTCAACCCTACAAAGCCCTGTCCAAAAACAACTACCTCTCTATTGAGCGCATCAATAAATGGCTTGAGTTCCAAAATGTGGAACACTTTCCTTAATCTCCCATTAGCGCTTACGACTGGAATATATGTAATCGGGAAAAATACCGAATTAGTAAATCTTGCAACTTGCTCCGAAAGGCTTCTAGCCATTTCTGTCGGATTCATACCCTCCAAAAGAGAAACAAAATTCCCATTCATAATTTCCGAAATGGTCTTTGGTCCTCTAAAAAGTGATTTTCTATAGTCGCTATCGGTTATAACCCCGACAAGTTTTCCGTTTTCATCAACTACTGGCAAAAAGCCACCCAATCGATTATCTGTGTGACTTGCTGAGAGTAACTCGGGAATCTTAGATACGTCGTCATGGACACTTATCGAGAAAACTTCTTGCGGATTCAAAACACTCAATCCCTTCTAAGTGAATTATCTATGACAACCTACTCGCACTATCCTACTATATAAAAACAATTACATTTATTTTAATCAATATACTCAGCGATTAACTCCTGCGGAGAGATGAATTCCTCCTCTGATGGTGTCTGTATTGAACGTAAAGATTGAAACAGAATTTTTTTATCAATTTTGCCATTCTGTTCAATGAATTCTTGAATACCCAGCCCCCAGTTTTTCTCTACGAGAACTTTTTGATTATGTATTAATTCACAGTTAGTTAAATCATCGACTACCGTTATTGGACAAGAACCGAGAGCAAGAGTTTCTGAAATTGCGCCTATTCCAGCCCGACATATAACGCCTCTGGGAACCTCGCCGATATTTTCAAATTGTTCTACGATCTCAAATTCTAATCTCAAGTTTTCCATTATGCTTTGTAAATTCTTGTCACTAACTCCACTTTTCACTATAACAATAGAATCGTTTCGTTTCAGCAGTTTTTTGCGAGTTCTTAATTTCCAGTAGTCCAGCAAGGGAGTACTGACAAAATTGTCTAATTGCGTTAAAGATGGCCAAGTAAAATCACGCATTCCAAATATCTTACGAAATCTACATAAATTATCAATCACTTCATTATTGAGAAATAAATCTGTTTTGCCTGGCGACAGTGCTGAATAAAAGTGATTCCATGTAAATTGGGCAAAAAGCAAAGTCTTTGGATGAAGTTCCGAAATTTCTGTTAGAGTGTCAGAGACTACCCAATCGAAAAGACTAAAATCTAATCTACTTTGCGATTGTATTTGATTACAATCAAATCTGTATGGGCCATCTAAGACTGCAAGCGAACCTCCATAAATAATTTCTAATCCTTTCTCTCGTACTAAGAGTGACCGCTGATGATCCCCGTGACAAAGATAAATATACGGTGCATGACCAAGTTCCCTAACGGCTAGAGCGATCGATATCAATCTCCTTGTGTGTCCAAACCCGTTGGTCGAAGGTATAAAAAGAAATTTCAATGCATCTCCGATTTCTTATTTGATTGAAAAGCTTTCATCCACCTAGGCATTCCTTTTGGGTTTACGTATAAAGTATTTATAGTACATTTCCTCGATTTTTGCCCGTACTTTCTGGTAGGCTAAATTCTGAATGGTCTCGCCTGTTATCAGCGTAAGATAATTCTTGTTAATTGAGCGGAAGAGTGTAGACTCTATTCCACTATTTGCCATGAAATCTCCGTATGACATTATTGTACTCTTAACAATTTCTTGATTTTGTGACTTGGTTATTGAATCTAAGATTTGTTCTCGATCTAGCGCCCAAAACTCTGACTCCCACGACCATTTAGCTGAACATAAAGCGAAAGTTGGTTTGCCCATAAGAAGGCTCTCGTAACCCATGCTAGATTTCCAGACATAGACTCTTTCAGCTTTTTTCAATAGTGAATACGATGAAATCTTTTCGTTTGGACCAATATATATAACGTTGGGCTCTTGAATAACTCTTCCCCAGTAAGGTGCCTCTCGATCTGCCCAGTCGGCGCCAACTGAATTGGGATGCCTGCGCACCACGAGTTTGATTCCATTTTGTCCAAGAATTTTTGCCAAACAAAAAGCTGCTTCAAATTGGTCCTTAAATTTGCTCGGATTGTAATTAAATTCTTCCAAAGGTGAGAACTCTGTAGTGCTTGTCGATAGGAATAGAGCAAATTTGCCGTCAATTCTATTTCCTATTTCACTGTAGCCTTGATTCCATACTTCTCCTTTATAAGTGTCAATACCAGATAACTTTGCACTAGCAAATTCTTCTCTCCTATTCTTTTCCAATTCATTTGAGCTTTGCTTTCCCTTAGAGTATTCTGTAATCAACTTCCACCACTCGGGATGATAGTGAGGAGAATGGTGGAATGTTTGCCAACTGTTATTTTTCGAGCCGCGTTCCAAAAAAATTACTCCTATTCCTCTTTCTTTAGCCACTTTCGCGAATGTTGCTTCTAGTACGTCACGACCATTATAAATGTAAATGCGCTTAACTTCGGGGTTGATGGATGTCTGAGCAAACTGTAAAGCTTTTATGGCAATTGAGGAAAATCTATAAAAATCCCCTAATTTGATCTGTCTGAATTGGTATAATTGACTTCCTAATCGTGAAGCTAACCGGCAATGAACGATGGCGGCTAAATCACAATTTCCCAGCATGATGTGTGGAAACACATTTTCTTTATAACCTTTGAAGTAAGTATGCAATATCTTTATAGCTCTATTAATAAATGAGCAATTCGGAAACGTGCTGTACTTTATAAGGCGAACTTGTGGATTTATTCCTATCATTTCCTTTTGAAACTCTTTTCTTTTCGCGGATATGAAATAAGGAGCACTCATACTTGAAACATCGATTAGTTCGAGATCTAAATTCTTATTGCAATTCAATAACTCCATAGCAACAGCCCAGGACTTCGAGCCCTTAGAAACAAGTATGGCAACTTTTGTGTTAATCTGTTGATACTCGAATGTCATTGATTCTCCTAAAGATCTTTGCGATGAACTGAGAGTAACTAAGTATTTCTTTCCATCGAATACGCTATCGTAGAACTTTCCTCAAATTAAGAATACTCTTCTTAAATATAACTTTAAAGTTTACTCTCTTTGTCAGGCATAATGTAAAGGTAAAATCGTGGCATTTCCTCAAAAATTCTAGTATCTTGTTAATCTTATGGCGAGGCGTGTTTGATTAATGACCGCTATGTTCATATGATTACTCTATGGAAATTATTGCGGAAATTGGGAATACTCACGAGGGTAGCTTAGGTGTTGCTAAGAGTTTCGTTGATATGGCATCTTCCGCTGGAGTTACGGTTGTAAAATTTCAAATGCACCTTGCGGAAGCCGAGGGCATGGCAGATGAGCCTTTTCGCGTAAATTTCTCAGACCAAGACAGGACCAGGCAAGATTATTGGCGCCGGGTAAATTTCGCCGAAAGTTCATGGATAAAGCTAGCCAATTACTGTGAAACCAAGGGTATCGAGTTTATGTGTACCGCACTCAGTGTTGAGGCCGCTAAATTCTTGTTTGAAAATAATCTAGTTAAACGTTGGAAGGTTGGCTCAGGAAATGCAGCCGATTGGCCTCTGCTGAAATACTTATTATCGACTCGTCTACCGATTCTGCTTTCAACTGGATTAGTATCTTCTGATGAGATTGATGAGATCAAGGCTTTTTTCCAAAGGAATAATGCAGTCAGTCTACTTACGTTGCTTCATTGCGTTAGTAGTTATCCTGTGAGAATTGAAGACATAGATATGCACTTAATGGATGACTTGAGATCCGGAGGTTTTAGGGTTGGATACTCTGATCATTCAGGTTCTATTTTTCCCTCATTGCATGCTTTGGCGCTTGGCGCTGAGAGTATTGAGGTGCACATGACTCCGAGAAAAGATTATTTTGGACCTGATGTATCCTCTAGTTTGATGCCGGAAGAAATCTCTCTTCTTGTTCGTTATATGAAATCACTTGAAATTATGAAATCAGGTGTTGGAACAAAGGAAATGCATTTCGAAAGAGTTTCTCAGTTGCGCCCTTTATTCAGAAAGGGAATTTACTGGAGTCGCAATATTGAACCTGACAAAGAAATTCAACTAGAGGACTTAAAATTTCTAAAACCAGTACGTGGTATTGACGTGGTGAGTTATGAGTCAGTTTTAGGTAAAAGGGTGAACAAGTATGTGCAAGCCTTGAATCCTGTCAATTGGGACGATTTGGACTAGCGAAATGGGCATGGAATTCCAGTTTGTTAAAAGTTTTTCATGCAAAGTATATGTTTTTGAACCATTGATGTCTTTTATAATTCAAAATACTCATGGACAGGCTCAATGAACGATTTTCAGAATCATGATCGGATGAGCCCACTTTTGGAAATTGTTGTAACTGCTAGACCAAGCTGGGCTCGTGTACGTTCCTTGGTATTCGCTTATCGGGATATTGCCGGTCCCGATAAATGTCGCCTGAGTTTGGTTGGACCAGCGGTGAGCAAACGATATGGCGATATCTCTCATCAGATTCCTGCAGATATCAAAGTAAAAACGTTCCAAACTCTGCGAGATTCAGATGATCTTGCGTCTGTTGCCTTAAGTAGTATTGACGGATCAGAGGCTTTAGCCAGACATTGGAGCGACTCTCGCCCCGATTGTGTTCTTGTCATCGCAGATCGCACTGAAACATTAGGGGTATCAAGCACTGCCGCACTAATGCAAATCCCACTCATTCATCTTCAGGGTGGAGAGACGTCTGGTTCGATTGATAACAAAGTTAGAGACGCGAATAGCAAGTTAGCGGATTTACACCTAACCACAAACAGTTTCACCAAGGACAACCTCATAGCTATTGGCGAAAAAGAAGAAGATATAAGAGTAGTTGGATGCCCATCTATAGATATTGTCAAAGAAGTAGTTGATAGTAACCAGAATTGGAACTTAGAGGACATTCGAGGTGTTGGTTCCATTATTGATCCTGGAGATGAATATGGAATAGTTATGTTTCATCCCGATACTTTAAATGACTTTTCAAATGAAAAATGGGTTGAATCAATCTTATTGGTCGTCTCCGAATCTCTGAAGAAATGGTTTTGGTTCTGGCCAAATCCTGACTTTGGTACCAGTGTGATTTCAAAGAGATTGAGAAGAGCTAGAGAGGCAAACCTTCTGACCAATGTTCATTTTTTGATTAACACTTCTCCAGACGTGTTTGTGAAACTAGCTTTCAATGCTTCAATCATGATTGGTAACTCAAGTTTTGGAATTCGTGAGAGTTCTTTTATAGGACTACCCGTAATAAACTTAGGAGATCGTCAAAACTGTAGACAAAGAGGTCCGAATGTTTTTGATATTCTAAATCCTTCAGTAGAGATCTTGAAAGAAGCAATAAATATGAACATTGGACGTAGATACCCAAGTTCCAGTATCTACGGAGATGGAAGAGCTGGCGAATACGCAGCCAAAGCGATATCCGAATGGAGTCCTAGAATAAAGGGCAAAAATAAACTTTAGGGATTTAATCTATGTCTTAAAGAATTATAAGAAATTTTCGATTTCATGGCAATAGTATTTGCAATTTCTGGCAATCCCTTCAGTTGGCGGCGATAATGTTTTGAAAGTATGGGCATATAATATGAAGAGTTATTGTCGACATAGTGAAACATGATAACTAATCTTGAGGACTTCTCGGTTGTTCGAGATCCGTAATGAAAGCTCCGGTCTGTGTCCGTTGCAAACCATGACCCTCTTGTTCCCGTTAAAGCAAAAGTGTTTAATTTCTCCAAGTTGCTTAACGAATGATCGGAATCAATACGATCTCCAGGCTTGTAATTCAATTTCTTGGCAAGCTTTGCACTTTGATTTGCCGCTACAACGACTGTAGGTCCGTGCTCTTCTTTAACGTCTTGACAAAGCAGCCAAATTTTTACGTTCTGCGTTCCTTCGCCATCCATATGGAATAGCTGACTACCTTGCCAGTGACCTTTCTTGTCTGGAGAAGTCTCGGGAGAATAGAAAACTGAGATCTCATGCAGAAGTGGAATTTTCCCTCCAAAATACTTGAGAATCGCGTTTAAGTTTTGGGCTTGCAACGCCCACTCCAATACAAATGAAGAGTCTTTATCTAGTTTACTAAGGTCCCAAATTTGGCGGAGATATTCCTTTGAATTTCCTTTTTGAGTACCCTCTGATAAATGTTTATCTTTCACATGGATTGCAAATTCAATCAGCTTACTTGTCACTGCTTTATCCATATCAAGTTTCACAAATCCGAATTCTCTATCAATTTCAAAACTCTCTTTGTCGCGAAGGGAATCCAGTTCTCTCCGTACAATTCTTTCTCGGTAAGCTCTTATCGGTAGAAAAAAGTCGAAAGCGGAGTTCAGGATTAGTCGACGCTTTCTCGGCATTCGTTCAACGTTCTTGATGAGCCGCTTAATTAAGTACCTGAATTTCTGAGACATTACGTGACCCTCTCCATGATATCGCCCATTCCTTGAACTTATTTAAGCATATCTATGCTTTAAATCAATCAACTTTCCCCTTTGTGAAGTCCTCAAATAGTACTTTTTTGCGATAAGGGTAAAATTGCGTCAGAAATTCACAAGGATTGATTTCACTATTTTGAAGCGAAACAATTGAAGACGCTATTCATTTATTACTTCCAGTGACTATTTTATTGCCGTTTGATTACGATGCGATACCACCGCACGTTTTCTTTCCGTTAAGCCTCATCTTGCGTTTAAGGGAAACTTTAGACCAATTTCAATTCTCGTTCTACTTTTCGCATCACGGTTGATATTGAACCTTCATTTCTTTAGAAAAACTCTCCTTCCAAAACCTCGATGTAACTGAATAGACATTTCTTCGCAAAACTCATCAATTGCCTTTTTCGCTCCAGGCCATTTCTCTTGATCGTCGCCTATATCATATTCATCGAGCATAACAACTCCTCCTGAAACTATATATGGCCAAAAGAAATTCAGAGTGTCTTTTGTTGGTTTGTATAAATCTAAGTCACAATTTAGCAGTGAAATTCCAACTCCATTGAACAAAACCAAAGAGTCTGGAATGAATCCTTTTATGAATTCAACTCTCGAAATATCAAAATCAGATATCTGATGATATTTCAGCTTTTCTTTCACAAAGCTCAATGTGAAATTTTTGTAAACAGGCTTGCCCTTCCTAAGAAACTCATCGCTGTCATTCTGACTACCTTTAGGAAATCCTTCGAATGAGTCAAAAGCAAAAATGGCTCTTTGATCTCCAAAAAAGTTTTGTAATTTTAAAAGGAATATGAGTGTACTTCCATTCCCGACCCCTGCTTCAACTATAATTGCTGTTCGACCTGCGGAATCTTTTAAATTTCTTGTTTCTACAAATTTCTCATATTGATGTATTCTTCGTGCTGTCTTTTTGTCTACCCCACAGGCAAGAATTGAGTCTTGATTCTTTATATTAGCTTTAGTATTTGGCATGGTTGTTCGTATTGTCTTTAGTTCCAGAAAAGAAAGTATTTGATTAAGAATAAGAAAGGATTTTTTGAATGCTTTTTTCATTAATAGTAATTCCAATCAATTTTGTTTATAACTCATGTTCGATGGCAATCAGTAACGCTACTAAGTAAAGTGTGAAATATCAATAAGGCACAACATTCAAAATTCTCATCGAAATATCTAGAGCTTATGAACATTTCTTGCATAAAAATCTTCTGTTTTGCTGTATACAGTTATCCTTGTGAGCCGCCCGCGGGAATCGAACCCGCGACCTTCGCTTTACGAGAGCGACGCTCTACCGACTGAGCTAGGGCGGCGATGCTTTAAAGCTTCAAGCTTTGTAAAAATTAATCCAAGCGTACAACGCCATTAGGCGTTGCTAGGTGAACAGCTATAAGTCCGGTTTCTCCATCATTTACCGCTGGATCAACCCACTGAATTTCAACACCATCGAAAGCTTTTGATAGATCTG
>Ga0194115_10003606_pt1 | contig 17285 bp, 21 predicted proteins | sample TA2MahsurfametaG_3_FD_148656 | JGI IMG/M metagenome (GOLD analysis project Ga0194115, IMG submission 148656) | Freshwater microbial communities from Lake Tanganyika, Tanzania - TA2015002 Mahale S4 surface | ecosystem: Environmental > Aquatic > Freshwater > Lake | place: Tanzania: Lake... | reverse complement strand
GACCTAAGGTCTTGAGGAGTTAAAATGATTATTGATGAAAAATATCTCAGAGAGATCATAAGATCGTCTATCATCAAAGAGATAGGATTTGGCAAAGTAAGTTCTGATGTGAGAGGCGGTTCATCTAGCAGTAGTGAGAGCGAGAGCGAAGAATATGGAGCTTATGAGGGCCCTCTTGTTTCAGAAACAGGAGGTAAGAAATATATAGGAAATCCTCAGACCGGTCTATCTCCTCCTGGTTTTTGGGAAAGTTTTAGAAATAGATTACAAATTTTTATAAATAGTCAATATCCAAGCATTGGTATTGAAATTGATAATTTAGGTATTACCAGAGATCTTGACGCGGCAGCAAATGCAGGTCATCCTGACAGAGCTAGCGGGTCAAAACATGGCGCTGGATTGGCACAAGATGTCTATTTTCACACAAGAGCTCAAAGATTTACTAACTACAAGGTTGATAATAAGAGATTGGCAAAAGATGAAAAATTAGTCAATGCCATCATTAAGTTCATGAAACTTCCAGACAATAATAAAGTTTTATGGGGAGGAACTTTTGGAGGTGGTGCGCAGGCGGAAGGCTCCTTGCCCCAAGGACACGGAATCACAGAGTTTCACCACTTTGAGTTTAAAAATGAATTTCTTCCAGAATTTTTTAAACCTTACGAGGAAGAACTCAAAAAGATAGGCATCGAAGATGTTAACTCTATAAGAGGTGTTAAAGATCTTGCTAACATTTATAACAAGCTTTTAGGAACAGTTCCTGCTAGCACTGATTCGAAAGTCAAATAAGTTATTAAAATTTCTTAGCCTCGTAGATCCTGTTTCTTCCGGGTGCGCTCTTGGCAAATAGCTTTAAGAGCTCACCCGCTTTCGCATTCGCTTGATCCTCGTGAAATCCGCCGGCATCTCTTATGGGGCCTCGGATCAAACCTGTCTGATCTTGCATCATGTGGGTCATCTCATGAGCAATCGAGCGCATGATGTCAGGAACTGCTCTGTTCTTTCCGTAGATGTAGCAGCACTGATCCTCCATGTTGAACACAGCCGTGGTCGAGATGTTGTAGGGAGCACGCTCTGAGACGAGGTAGATCTTAAAATCTCCCTCTACTGGGAGCATGTCGGCGCAGAATAGGCAAAACTCTCCGACTAATCTTGACTTTTCTGGATCAATTCCTAAGTTCTTATCGACATAAAGTTTCATAACTTGTACTCTCCCGCTTCTTTCTCAAATATTGAAGAGTCAATGATCTTTATCGTTCCATCCTCAAAACTTTGACCGATATTCCCTTCAGTAAGGTCGTTGGCATCTATTCCAAATCTTTGGATCGCTTTTGACAGCTCCAAGCACCATTTTTCATTATAGATTCCGAAGTTAAAAACGTCATCAATCATTTTATCATATGTCGCTTCCGGAATCCTTAAGATGTATGTAGGACCGTGATAAACTCCGGTTTTTGTTTTTGAGGCAATTGCTGCAATAATCAAGATTGATATCTGGTAGTGACTCAAGTAAGAGTAGTCGACGCCTGACTCTGCTTCATACTTAGGAAAGATCTCGTCTTTGATGTACCCCAGGAGTTTAGGAACGCTCCTTTGAAGACCCACTTTCCATTTTTCTTCGTCTTCTGCTAATAAAATGTCACACGCTTCAGATACGATCCAGACGTAAGACGGGTGAGACACATAAACTTTTGGAAAAACGATCGGAAAATTGTCACTCACAGCCTTTTCAGCGTAGTTAAAAAAGCTTGATCCTTCGTCTCGAGCAAGCTTAATGACATACTTGTCGTCAGATTTATGTTGAAATACTTGTCTATAGCCACCTGTGCCTAAGATCTTAAACTGTTGTGATTTTCTTATGCTTGATAAAACATCTTTATAGTCATCACCTTTTAACTCGCTGATCCAAGGAAAGTATTCTCTTTGACTTTCTTTCAGAAATTGACGCCACTCTTTTAAGATCGCTCTCATCACTACCTCACATGCTTGTCATACATCTCTCTGACCGCTTCTAATCTTGTGCCACCCGTGATCTGATGAAATTCTAATACAGAAACATCGAGTATTGAGACAAGCTCGCCTCTTTTATTTAGGACACCAGAACCAGAACTTCCTTGGACACCTGGAATGGTGTAAAAACAGTATTTAAGGCTCTGATCACACCCTGCGAATCTTCCGCTAAAGATCAGTCTGAGATCGTGTGAGAACATCCCGAGAGGCGAGGACGAGGTGAAAACTTCCTCTCCTAACTCAGGATACTTCTTGGCGGGTTTGATCTTCTGCACTTTTGATGCGTAATCTGACCTGAATGTGATCACGCAGATATCGTTCAGATTGTCTGAGTGTATCTCGTCTATAAAGAGAAACTCTCCGTAAAATGCTACTCTTTTCTCGATCTTGAAGGTGTGATCTGGATACATCAGAGAAAGTGCGATGACCGGGCCTGCATAGCTTGACTCATTTGCTGAGCACCAGTGTCCTGCTGTGAATGCAAAGACGCGTCCATTTGATCCTTTGACTGCGACGCCTGATGCAGCGTTGAGTGTCTGTCCTCTTTCTACACCTTCTTTACTCATGATTGAGAGGTGAGTGTCTATGTACAGAAAGTTTTGAACCGGGTAAGGAGTGTGACTCACTTCGTAGAGTTTGTCAAATTTTGCGATGTGTGTGACTTCTTCTCTTGAGCTCCTCCATTGAGTGCAAAGTAAGGCAAACAAAGATACAATAAGCGAGTAAAGAATAAGTTTTTTAGCTACTTCCATACAGCCTCCGACATAAAGTTTTACACATCACCGATATTAAATATCAGAGGAAAGTGAAAAAATGGCAAATTTTACAGAAAACTCTAAAAGTATTCAGTTTGGCTATGCATGTATTAATCTTACACTGCAGGAGGCTAAGAAGAACAAGATTTCTTGTAATAGAACCATGATTAAAAAAACCTTTGATGCAAAGGGCATTGGATATGCCTCAGAGCTTTCAGAATTGAATACAAGGGATCTTCTGCCCATTCTTGAATGGAACCACAAAAACAATGTTCGTGTGTTCAGAATGACATCCTCGTTGTTCCCATGGGCATCAGAATACATGCTTGAGGATCTGCCCGGATTTGAAAAGATCTCCAAGAACCTCAAGGCTGCAGGCGACTATGCGATCCAGCACGGCATTCGACTCTCCTTCCATCCTGGCCCTTTCAACATTCTCACATCGACGCGCGCAGATGTCGTGAAGAACACTGTTATTGATCTGGCAATCCACGGAAAGATTATGGATTTGATGGGCCTTCCGAGAAATCACTGGGCGAAGATCAACATTCACATCGGTGCTGCGTATGGAGATCGACCGACAGCAATCGAGCGCTGGGTTAGAAACTTTGATCTGCTGCCTGAAAGTGTCAAAACTCGACTGACAGTGGAAAACGACGACCGGGACAGCCTTTTCTCGACCAAAGATCTCTACGTGGGTATCTACAAGAAGTTGGGAACTCCGATCGTTTTTGACTATCACCACCACAAGTTTAGGAACGATGGCGAGACTGAGGAGGAGTGCCACGCGATGGCATTTGAGTCGTGGGGTAAGATCCGTCCCTGTTTCCACTACTCAGAATCTGCCTCACAAAAAGAGGGTTCTGACAAGAAAGATAACGCGCATAGTGACTATGTCTATGACAAGATCGAAGATTACGGAAAAGATTTCGATGTCGTGATCGAAGCAAAAGCAAAGGAGTTGGCTCTGCTCAAGTATCGTTCAGTTCATAACATCATTCCTTCATCGTCGCTGTCTTCCTTTTAGACGCCTCTTTTCTCTCCTCAGCATAATCTAAAGCTCTTTTTAGACGAGATCTCACTTCAGGATCTTTAGAGTTCTCATATGCTGCCCTGACACGCTGGTGGATTAGATTTATGATCTGTGATTTTCGAGCGTGAGATTTTGACTTAAATGAATCCTTAGATAGCGTATCTCTGATATCTGACGCAGTTCTAAACTTAACACTGACTGTGTCTTTAGGATTCTCATCTGTGTAAAGCCTGCGGCTACTGCCCTCAGGCTTTTTTCCTGTTCCTACTTTAGGATCTTTTTTTTTGACTCTTCTAAAGTTTCTAGTTTAACAGATTCATTCTTACTTCTGTGCTTTTGAACTTTCTTCCACTCACTCTTATCAACAGATCTTGTCTTTCCGCCCCTGATGAACGAATTGACTCTTGCCATTGCCCACGCGTGTTGCGGAATACCTTGTCTGTGTCCAGTTAGCCAAGCAGCTAAACCTTTTCTATAGACTGATGTCAATGCGCCGAGAGGCATGTTGGCATTTTTTGCTTTCTTAGAAAGCGTTTTCTTAATTTTACCAGAGATACCTTCGTCGAGTTGGATCTCTGTGATCTCATTTATTAGATCTTGAATCTCTTCTAAAGATTCACTTAGTTTTTTTGACTTTTTGTAAGATTTATCAGCTGTCCATTCATCATAGCAGCTTTTAGGCGGATCAGGTTGAGTGCATTTATTGATCTCTCTTGCCATCTGAGAGTTTGATTTTCTAGTTCCCTTATAATAGTTCGGATTTCCAGGTCGTTTCTTCTTCTCATCTAAAGATATCTCTTCTTCTTCAATATTTACATTCTCATCTTGACTATTTTTTCCTGCGATCTTTTTTAAGACTGAGGAGGGTAGAAAATCCATTCTGGTGACACCAGAATTTTTGTCGGCGCCAAATTCGACACTTCTCTTGCCCTGCTCATCTTCAGATTTTGATTCAAGCTGTGCTTTTTCATCAATACGTTGTAAATCTTCATCTAGCTTTCTTAAGATATTTCTATAATTCATCTTCTTCCCTTATATAACTAAAATTATTAATATATATTATAACAGAGAGATTAATTCGGAGAAAAGATGTCAGTTTTTAGAACTCACAAAACAATTGCTGATCGATCAGCAACAGATCGATCCAGACATAAGAAAAAGATTGAAAAAGCGATAAAAGAGGGAATTCACGACATTGTTGCAGAAGAATCTATCATAGGACAAGACGGTAAGAAGCAGATTAAAGTTCCAGTTCGTGGCATCAAGCAGTATAGATTTATTTACGGTTCAGGCACAGGTTCGAAGGGCGTCGGGTCAGCGCAAGGTAAAGACATTAGAAAAGGTCAAGTAATCAAAGAAGGAAATCCACCTACGAACGGCCAAGGCACTGGGAAAGGTGGAAACGACAAGGGTGAAGAGTATTACGATGTTGAAATCTCACTAGAAGAATTAGCAAAATATCTTTTTGATGATCTAAATTTACCAGATTTAGATAGAAAGAAAGCTGATGCTATTTTCTCTGAAAAGATTAAGAGAAAAGGGTATAGAAGCGAAGGTATCAGAGTCAGACTTTCTAAGAAAGAAACTCTAAAAAATAAGATTAGAAGACAGAAGAGTGCAGAGAGAAATGGAACTTACAATCCTGAAGAGGACGAGAGTTTTCCATTTCACCCAGATGATTTGATGTATAAACATATCGATATCAAAAAGAAACCTATCACAAGCGCGGTCATATTCTTTATCATGGATGTCTCTGGTTCCATGGATAAGAATAAGAAGTTCTTAGCAAGATCTTTCTTCTTCTTGCTCTATCAGTTTATTAGATACAAGTATGAAAAAGTAAATCTAGTATTTATTTCTCACACAACAGAAGGCAAAGAAGTTTCTGAAGATGACTTCTTCAAAAGTGCTTCGACAGGAGGCACCATGATATCTTCTGGGCTCTTAACAGAGATTAGTGTCGTCGAAGAAAGATATCCAACGAATGCTTGGAATATTTACAGCTTCCACTGCAGTGACGGTGAGAACTGGAGTGAAGATAATCCTAAAGCTTTAAAAGCAATGGAAAAGATTATTGGATTATCACAGATGACAGCTTACATTCAGATTAATCATGCAGGAGAAAAAGTTTTTGGTCAAGAAATGACCAAAATATTTTCACACTTAGAAAGTGAAAAGTTTAAGCTTGTTAAGATAATCAAGAAAGAGGATATTTGGCCTCAATTTAAGAAACTTTTTGGAGGTAACATCGATGTCTGATTGGTCAATAGAACAGCTTAAATTTTGGGATGACAAGATATGTGAAAAAGCTAGAAGTTACGGTCTAGATTGGTATCCTATCGACTACGAGATCTGTGATTATTATGAGATGATAGGACACATGTCTTATCACGGAATGCCCTCTTACTTTAATCACTGGTCGTTTGGAAAGTCATTTGAGAGAACACACTTCATGTATAATGCTGGTGCTGAAGGGTTGCCTTACGAGTTGATCATCAACAGTGATCCCTCGATCGCCTATCTCATGCGTCAAAACGAGCTCTTCCTTCAGATCTTGATCATGGCACACTGCGTGGGTCACAGTGACTTCTTTAAAAACAATAGATGTTTTAAGGATACAGATCCTAAGAATGTCGTCTCAAGAATGAGAAATGCTAAAAAGAGAATTCAAGGTTACGTCGAAGATCCAAGCATTGGCATCGATCAAGTAGAATCATTTATTGATAATTTACAAGCGCTTTCCTTTCAAACTAATAGATACGGTATCCCTAGAAAGTCAAAAGTAGAGATCAGACAGTCAGAGATAGAGAGATACAATATTCTAAAAGAAAAAGGAATCATACTCGATCAAAAACATCTAGATAATAAGCTTTTACAACCTGACTATGATCTATTTGCATTTTTTCAAGAATACTCACCTGAGAAATTTACTGATTGGCAACTTGATATCTTTGATATCATGCACAGAGAATCGCTATATTTCATCCCTCAGATTAAGACAAAGATATTAAATGAGGGTTGGGCAAGCTTTTGGCATTACAAAATTTTACATGAGCTAAACTTAGGCGATGAGTTTCACATCCCATTCTTAAAACTTCATAATGCTGTTGTCAGACCACACACGGGTGGTCTCAACCCGTATCACATAGGCTTTCATATCTTTAGCAAGATTGAGAAAGAGCACGGACTTGATGCCTGCTTTGAAGCCAGAGAGATTCATGACGATGTGTCGGCATGCAGAATATACTTAGAAGAAGAAGACATGCGTGAATTGAACATCTTCTCATTTGTCAGAAACAAGCACGGCGAAGTTAAAATTTCTGAAGTGTCTGATGAAGACGATTGGTCAGTGGTTAAAAAGGAGATGCTAAGAAGTATAGGTGTAGGAAGCATCCCACAGATTTATGCTGAGAGAATTGAAAAAGACGGAACTCTCGTTCTTAAACACGAATATGACGGCAGAGATCTAGATCTAGATCACGCAACCAAGGTCGTGGGTCACATTAAGGATCTCTGGAAATCAAATGTGAGACTATATACAATTTTAGAAGCCGACGTTTGGGAAATATGATTAAACGTCAATATTAATATACGTTATGATTAACTCAGGAGTGAAAATGGCCAACAAAGATTTTTTAAGTGTTATCCGCAGCAAGAGAAACCAAAAGAAAGAAGAAAAGTTTAATGGAACTTTTCTTGACTATCTAAATCTTTTAAGTGAGAATCCAGGTATTGTTAAGCTTGCACACAAGCGTCTCTATGAATCAATTGAAAAGAAAGGTGTAAGAACAGTTGATGTCGATTCTCCAGAATACAGGCCTATCTTCAACGGAGACAAGCTTAGAGTTTATGACTATTTTGCTTCTGAGTTCTACGGAATGGAATCAGTCATCAACAAGCTTTTAAGATTTCTAAAATCAGCTGCTCACAAGGGCGAAGAAAGTCGCCAGGTTCTTCTTCTTATGGGGCCTGTCGGCGCAGGCAAATCAGCACTAATTGATGCAGTAAAGAGAGCACTTGAGGATGCAGATAATCACTATCATCTTGAAGGATGTCCAGTGAGAGAAGAACCTCTTCATCTCCTGCCAAGAAGTTTAAGAGCAGAATTTGAAGAGATGTTAGGCATTCATATCGAGGGTGATCTTTGTCCAATCTGTCGTCACCGTCTAATGGAAGAGTTTAATGGTGAATACGAAAGATTCCCTGTGACTGTGAGCTCTTTCTCACAAAGAGGCCGTCGAGGCATCGCTGTCGTTCCTCCTATGGACGCTAACTCTCAAGATGTGAGCGTTCTTGTCGGAACTGAAGACATCTCCAAGTTAGATAAATATTCTGAGGATGATCCTAGAGTTCTTTCACTAAACGGTGCATTTAACGTAGGTAACAGAGGTATCGTAGAGTTCGTAGAAGTATTTAAAAACGAAATCGAGTTCCTGCACACCATGCTCACAGCCACCCAGGAAAAACGAGTTCCATCACCCGGCAAGAATGACATGATCTACTTTGACGGTGTGATCTTGTCACACTGCAACGAGAGTGAGTGGAACAGATTTAAGGGAGAGCACACCAACGAAGCTATTCTCGACCGTGTTCTCAAGATCGAAGTTCCCTACGTTCTTGAACTAGATCAAGAGCAGAAGATCTATGAGAAGATGATTCGCAGATCTGACTTCAACGGAGCACACATTGCACCTCACACACTAAAGGTAGCTGCAATGTTTTCAGTCATGAGTCGTCTATCACCTTCAAATAAATGTGATCTTTTGACCAAGATGAAGATCTATAATGGTGACAAGATTATCGAGAAGGGTCGTGTTAAGAAAGTTGATATCAAGGATCTAAAGGCCGAAACTGTCTATGAAGGTATGGAAGGCGTTTCTACAAGATTCATCATGAAGGCACTAGATGCAGCACTTTCTGACTCTGATACTAACATGATCACCCCTATCAACGTGATGGATAGCTTAGTTAAGCAGATTTCTGAGCAGATCATCGACAAGGATATCAAAACACGTTATCTAGGGATCGTGCAGAACACCATCAGAGAAGAGTATCTAAAGATTCTTGAAAATGAGATCGCTAAAGCTTTCGTCACAGCTTACGACGAGCAAGCACAGTCACTCTTTGACTCTTACATGGACAATGCTGAGGCATTTACAACCAAGTCAAAATTCAAGAACAAGATAACACGTGAAGAGGGTGAGCCAGACGAGAGATTCATGAGATCAATCGAAGAGATGATTGGTGTCGTTGGAACTGCCAGAGATGGCTTCAGATCTGATGTGACAGCTTTCATGTTTAGCAAGCTTCGCAAGGGTGAAAAGGTCAATTATAAGTCATACGGTCCTCTCAAGGAAGCAGTTGAGCAATACTTGATCAATTCAGTCAAGGATATTGCAAGAATCGTTACAAGATCAAAGTCTCGTGATGATGATCAGAAAAAGAAGTATAGTGACATGGTAAAAACGCTCATTGAGGAGTATGATTATAATGAGCATTCTGCCGAGGAAATCCTAACCTATGCATCAAACAACTTGTGGCGAGACTCATAAGATAGAGATATTTGAAGGTTCGAATGTTTCCAACTTCTTAAAAAAAGAAAAAGAAACATTCGAACAATATAAGCAAAATAGAAATTGTCTTTATTCTAACACAAGGATAGTTGATAATCCTACTGTCAATTATCTAAATGAGTTTTTTAGTAAGAGCGTTCATCTTCCTGACTTTCAACTTAAATCTATTCTTAAAAAAGAATATGATGTCTGTGAAAAGATCTACCCATATCTTGGCGAAGTATTTTTAAATATCTTCTTTGACAAGGATGTCAATGTAGATGAGGAAGTGTATCTCTTTAGAAAAGATTCTGTTGAAGAGTTTTTAGAAACATCTAAAGATAAAAATGCAAAAAGTATTGTTCAATGGATCATTGAGAACTCCTCAGCAGATAGAATTGTAGAGATAGAATCTTCTTATGGAGATGTCATCACAATTAAAAAAGAAGATGACATTTTTTTAAAACTTGATTATGACTCTTCATTTCTAGGAAGTAAAAAATCTTTAGAAATGAAAGATTATAAATTTGCCATAATCGATGGTTACATTGAGTCTGTGAGTGAAATACATCATATGCTTCATTTTGCTGCTCAAAACAAAGAGCCACATGTCTTATTTTGTTTTGGAATGTCTGATGAGGTAAAAAACGTCATCATTCAAAATAATTCAAAGAAAATAACTCAAATATTTCCTGTCTCGATGAAGGTAACTGAAGAAACGATCAATATTATGAATGATATTGCACTCCTTCACAATTCAGATATCATCTCATCGCTTAAAGGTCAAACAATCTCTCAGGAGATGCGTAAGGATCTTAAGAGAGGAAATACAATAACTTTAAGTAGAGAAGGTTTTAAGATTGTTCCTCTATGTAGCCTAACTGATATCAAAGTTCATATCAAATTTCTACAAGATAGAATTAAAAACTCTGCACCAGATGCTAACATTGAGATCATTGAAAATCGAATTAAAAATTTAAACAGTAAAGTTCTTAAAGTTTATGTGCCAGAAGATCTTAAAAAAGACATCGGATTTAATAGAGATCTAGACTATCTTTTAAGAATGTTAGACAGTTCTCTAAAAGGTTATGTAAAGTTATCTATTGATGACAGATTTTTAATGATACCTTCTATTTTTTACAGATATGCACTAAAGAAGGTTAACACTACAAGATCATTATTTTATAATATTGATAAGATTCTAATCAGAAAGGAGTAGAAAATGGCAAGTCAATCAAAAGTCATGGGATCGGTCACTCAAACAGTTCGTTTCATCATTGAGCGTCTTCAAGCAGACATTGCTGAAAATAGAAGTGTCCTTGCACTAAATGAAAATCAGACACGAGTACTAGTAAGTATGGTAGAAAAGTCAGTTCAAGACTCATATAATAGATCTATGAATCAGATTATCAATACTATCGATTAAACATGAAAGGCGTCAAACACCTAATAGAGTGTCATTGTTTCTTAAAGATCTTTGACAAAGGTGAAAAGAAAATCAATCATAAGTTTCCTGTTTATTCAAAGTTTGACGAGAATGACAATGTCATTCCTAAGTTGACAAAATGTAATAACTGTGAATCTTTACATTATGTGTATGATATTTTTAAATCTGAACTTCGTCCAGGTAAAGAAGATATAACATCAATATTGAGTATTGAAGATATCGTTCAAATGTTACCTGAAAAGATAAGTTCTGTTTTGACATCAAATAGAGCTGATATATCCGACTACGAGCATGCTCTTGACATTGTTGAGAATAAACAGTGGGGGAGTATGATTGTTCTCAAGAGATCCATCATCGGCGAAGTTGAAAATGTAAAAATACTTCAGATCGATTCAGAAAGTAAGATTAAGATTTTAAATAAAGAAATTAACACTATTGTAACGGGAAACAAATGAATGACGTAAAGATGATGCAGATAGCTAAAAGAAAAAAAGAGTCAAGAGAGATCACAAAACAGATATTAGATTTTGGTGTAACCGAAGATCAAAAAATAGATATTATGTTTAATATCGCTCTGACATTAGAAAGTAATACAGCTATGAAAGAGATCACTTCTACATTAAAAAAGTTTTTAGAAAAAATTAACAAAGATGAAGAAGATGACAATAATAAAGAAAGAGCCAAACTCATAATCTAAGGAGAATAAAATGAGTGAATCACAGCAACTACTTGAAAAGTTTGAAGAGCTTCTGACGCTCGTTGAGTCGCTTCGTTCTGATGTTGTTAAGCATGCAGCCGGCAATAAATCTGCAGGCTTAAGAGTTCGTCGCGGCCTTCGTGATGCTAAGAAGCTAACTTCTGATCTCGTAAGAGAGTCAGTTGATCTAAGCAAGTAAACAAAAAAATATAAAGTTCTTTTTAATAGAAAGCCCGGTAGCAAAACTACCGGGCTCCCTCGTTTTTAAAGCTTAAATCTAAATTTTTTCACTTATAGATTTTAACTTTTTGACTGCCATCTTTTCTATCTGACAGATTCTCATTCTTGTCACTCCAAATAACTTACCAACATCTTCAAGTGTAAGGCTAAAATTTTTCTTACATAGATTAATGCAGCACATCTGTGAATCCTTACAATTGATCCAATATCTGCAATTCATCTTTTCACATTCAACGCCTGATTTATTGTGGTATTCGTAGCACTTCATATTTTACTCCTGTGGGTGATATTTAGTATTATAGACATAAGTTCTTTAATGAACAACAGGAGTAAAATGTCAGATAACAACAGAAAGCTTTTTGTAGTCGATACCAATGTTCTTCTTTACGACAAAGAGGCAATTCATTCATTCCCCGGGAATGATGTTATTATTCCAATTGTTGTGTTAGATGAGCTGGATAGATTTAAAGACAAGAGCGGTGTGATTGGTGAATCTGCAAGATATGTGAATAGATTTCTTGATGATCTAAGAGATGAAGGTGATCTTAGCAAAGGAATTCATCTAGAAAAGAATGATCAAACTATTAGAGTAGAAATTCATGGATTTGACAACATTCCTGATTTTTTAGATAAGGACTGTGCTGATAATCAAATAATCTCTTGTGCACTTCACACACAGAACAAGTTCCCAGAGTCAAAAACAATCGTAGTGACAAAAGATATCAATTTTAGAGTCAAGTGCGATGCTGTCGGACTCGAAGCTGAGGATTATTATAGAGATAGAATTCTCGAGTCAGATGATGAAATGTATAAGGGTTATCTCGATATCGAAGTTGATGATAGAGAGATAATTGACATGCTCTACGAAGATAATATGACATCTACTGAAGCATCTGATCTCTGTGAAAGAGTGAATAGCTTTATTGATAGAAAGTTCTATGAAAATGAGTTTTTGTGCATTAAATGTGACAAATCTTCTTACTTAGGAATCTACAAGAAGGGTGTGATTGCAAAGATTAAGAACGAGAAAGATTTTAAGACGTCATTCTCATTCTCAGCTAAGAACAGAGAGCAGCTCTATGCACTGAATGCACTGCTTGATCCAAACATTAGCCTCGTGACCATAACAGGTTTGGCAGGATCAGGAAAAACATTTATCACTCTAATGACAGCCATCTCAGGGTTAAATGATAGAAAATATGACAGAATCGTGATCACAAGAAACGTTCAGCCTGTTGGCAAAGATATTGGATTCTTACCTGGTGATCTAAAAGAAAAGATGCTTCCATGGATGTCTCCAATCATGGACAACTTTAGACACGCTTTTAAAGATAAGGATCTAAGTTATTTTGAAATGCTTCTCGAAAAAGGCACCATTGAGATCGCACCTCTTTCATACATGAGAGGCAGAACTTTCAGTAACACATTCTTAATATTTGATGAGGCACAGAATGCCACCATTCATGAAATTAAGACAGTCGTGACAAGAATAGGCGAAAATTCAAAGATAGTTATGCTTGGTGACACAGATCAGATTGACACTCCTTACATTGACTCACTGTCAAACGGATTGACAATTGTTGCAGAAAAATTTAAAAATGAGCACGTTGCAGCACATGTCAAGCTTAAAAAGGGAGAAAGGTCATATTTATCTGCAATAGCTGCAAAAATTATCTAAGGTAAAAATGTCAACTGTTTACAGATTCACAAGAAAAGATAAGAACAGGTATAGAAAAGTTTATAGATATATTCGTAAGAAGCCTGTCTATGAATACTCTTCTAACGAAGAGTTTGAAATGATAGCGGGTTATCTAACGTTTACAAACTCTTCTGGGCCAGAAACTTATACTTTTCCAGGAACTGTAAGCTTTTCGAATGTGCCAATAGTCAATGTGACATCAGTAGATTCTGAGAGTAATGGGCAAGCGAATGTCAATGCTTTTGTGACATCAATCACCACAGCATCCCTCTCAGTATCTGTAAGTGCACCATTTACAGGCAGAGTTCATTTTATAATCATGGGACAAGACTGATGAGCTCTATTCCATTTTTAACAATATTTGCTGGTTCTGAAAATGTATCAAACGTAGCTTATGTTGATATTGACTATTCAGCTGCAACATTTACTTCTCCTCCAATTATTAATGCATCTATAGAGCAAAACATTGAAGTTCACGTCTCAAATGTGACATCAACAACAGCAAGATTAAATTTTTCTTCAAATTATACAGGAAAAGTTTCTTACTTGATTAGACCTGCAACCATCTAGAGAAAATAATGGCAAAAGATTTTAGAACATCACAAATAGAAGTCACAAAAATAATACTCTCGGGTGGTATTGGATCGTCTGGTGTAGGTGGCTTGATCTATAGTGGATCTGTTGCAACAAACAGAGAAGGCGGAATTCCTGCCTCAATGTTAACTAAAGTCGGAACTGACACCATGCTTTTTGTGTCAGGTGTGATTGGAGGAAAAGGAACTTCTGGTGTTGTTTTGTTCGGAGGAGATGTCACTGTCAGTGGTTCTTTGACAGTTGGGACTGGATCGGTTACAATTACATCTAATGAAATTAAATTTTTAGGTGGAAATGCAAAAATAAACTCTGGTTCTGGTGGGCTTACATTTTTTGACTCTGGAAATCCTGCAGGTGTCACCTTGAGTGATTTAGTAGCAGGAGGAACTTCCGTAGCGTATTGGGAATCTACAACTAATAAAGCTATTTTCACAACAGGTTCTGCAGCATTTAAAGGAGATGATGTAGGAGTAGATTCTCCCACAGATAAAGGAAACGATGTATTCTTCTATGTGTCAGGATCTATAAGCGGATCTGGTGCTCAAGATAAGAGAGCTTTATTCGGCGGCGACGTTGTCGTATCTGGAAGTTTAAGACAAGGAAATCTTAATAATGCGACAGGACTTTACTCACATGCACAAGGCGAAGGATCGACTGCTTCTGGAAATAACTCACATGCTCAAGGCACTCTCACAACAGCATCAGGCCCAGGCTCTCACTCAGAAGGTTATGAGACACAAGCATCCGGCGATCAATCACATGCTGAGGGAGATACGACCCTCGCTGTAGGAGATTATTCACATGCTGAAGGCAGCAGCACTGTTGCACAAGGCACACAATCTCATGCTGAAGGGTTAGGATCGATAAGCTTAGGATCACAGTCACATGCCGAAGGTATCTACACGATAGCATCAGGCTCTGGACAGCATGTTTCTGGTAAATACAATAAAAGAGGAAATGATTTCTCTCTGTTTGTAATCGGCGACGGTTCTGGAGATGCTGACGCTAACAGAAGCGATATTTTAAGAGTTAATTCTGGATCTACACCTGGCACAGGTCGTATAGAAGTATCTGGATCATTGATTGTTTCAAGTTCTGAATACACAATGAGTTCTGTTTTTAGAAAGACGTCTTCACACAATGCTAGTTTTAACGTTGTAGCCGAAAGCCATTATATGTTAATCAGTTTAAACGCACATTTAACTGCGTCATTGCAAACAGCTGCCACGGCAGGCTCAGGAAGAGAGCTCATATTTAAAGATGTCTCTGGAAATGCTTCTTCAGGAAAATCGCTTGTAGTAGAGCCATCACCCGGAGACACGATAGATGGTGGAACAAGTTTAAAAATAACAACTGCCTACGGATCAGCAAAGTTGATTTCTAATGGCGTTGATAAATATCATATTGTAGGAACGAACTAATGCCTAGATTAAGTTTGTCTGGAAACACTTGGGTGTTGTCCAGTGATGTTTCAGATGATTCAAGATCTTTAGGAAACTTAAACGGTGGTGGCTACACGTTCAGCGACAGCACAGCGGGCACGGCCCTCAGCAGCTACAGCTACGACAGTGGCACTGACACGCATACCTTCAACCTGAACACAATCGCTGTGGCGAACGAGACGTATTCTCTCCTCAGCGGTCCAAACTTCACATCAGCTAAGTGGAGAGCTCTTCTGACTTATGCTGATGGAACACCAGTTCTTGTTGGTGATGCATTCAGTTTCAATGTGCGTATGGACAACATGTCTGTTGGAGCATCAAGACAGTATGCGATTGTCCTTGCTGTCGTCGAATCGTCTTCCTCAACAGTCATCGGCACAATGCAGCCATCCGGCATCTACTTTCTTTCGAACCTGACTGGAGTCCCTGGCGTCGGCGTAGTAGCGAACAACATCGGTCAAGCAACCACGCTGTCAGCGATGGTGAGCGGCGTTGGCACGACCATCTTTACGGGTGGGTCGGCTATCGGGTCGTGTGGGAAGGGCGGCGGGTCGTGCGCGGCGCGCAGCGCCACGGGTATTAACACCATCACCCGGCTTGACGGCAACACCTGGGCCTCGAGTGCTACCACTCAGCTGTCGCTCGCTGTCATGGTCAGCACGAACGGCACCGCGACCACCACCGGTGGCGCGCTTAGTGTCAGAATTAAATATAAAGTTATAAAAATGAGTTGAGGTTATCATAATGAGAATAGATCCAACGATCAATGGAGAATTTCAAATAAACGAAGAAGGTGTTTATGACCAAGCATGGTCTGTGTCACTAATACTTTCAGAAGACGAAGTTGCTCAAATAACTTCTGCTTATAATCAGCAAGATGTCAATTCACCTGATGAAAAAACTTGTAGAAAGTTAGTGAGACTTATACTTGATTCAATTATTGCAAAAGAAAATTGATCTATTTAAAATAAAACTTTTTAATCTATAATCCTTGCACAACTGCAAGGTATAAAATGAAAAGCCCATTTGATAATAGAATAGAAAATACTTTTGAAAATTCAAAGATTATCTTCGTCTCAGATTTTAGTGCAAAAGATTATGCAGGCGGCGCAGAACTATCCACAGATGCACTGATGAAGACATCAACTCTTGGAGAGCCTTTCTTTCTAAGAAGCAGTGAGCTTACCAAAGAGCATATTGCTAATGGAACTCAAAAGATTTGGGTATTTTTTAATTTCGGGAGCATGAATCTTAATCTTATTCCAGCTGTAGTTGCTAATTGCCACTATTTTATTGTTGAATATGATTATAAGTTTTGCAGATATAGATCAATAGAAAAACATCAAATTGAAGAAGGTAAAACTTGTGATTGCCACGAGACACAGTTCGGTCTTTTTATGTCGTCTTTCTTTGCAGGTGCAGAGCATGTCTTCTATATGTCTGAATTGCAAAGAAAAATTCAGACAACAAGATTTCCTTTCTTAGGCGGAAACAAATCCTCGGTATTGAGCTCCATATTTGATGTTAAAGATCTAGAGTTCATTGAGCGCCTAAGAAACACTAGACACGATGTCAGAAACGCATTCGTCATCATGGGATCTAACTCTTGGATCAAGGGTGTTAAAGAATCGCAGAATCATCTACGTGACCTCCAGATCAACTTTGATGTGATAGGCGGTTTACCTTACCATGACATGCTTAGAAAGTTATCTGAATACAAGGGGTTGTGTTTCAGACCTCTCGGCGGGGACACCTGTCCAAGGCTTGTGATTGAAGCAAAGCTCTTGGGTCTTGAACTCGATATCAATGAAAATGT
>Ga0194115_10003601_pt1 | contig 17301 bp, 12 predicted proteins | sample TA2MahsurfametaG_3_FD_148656 | JGI IMG/M metagenome (GOLD analysis project Ga0194115, IMG submission 148656) | Freshwater microbial communities from Lake Tanganyika, Tanzania - TA2015002 Mahale S4 surface | ecosystem: Environmental > Aquatic > Freshwater > Lake | place: Tanzania: Lake... | reverse complement strand
TGACCCCACTTTTTTCCACCTGAGGCGTCAAGAGCATCAACATGCCATGGATGTCGTTGCGGGTCTACGCAAGCAGAAGCTGAGTAAGCGAAAGACCAAGGGTGAATCCCCCGATGCATGTTGTTTTCCGTTGGTATGTCCACCTCCCAGGGCGCACCCCCGATTTCTACCGTGTCGATTAATGCTTCATTTATCAACTATGGATGCGGCCATCCGCAGGTCTCTCCTCTTTGCTCTGTTTTCGGGGTCCTGGTTACCTCCACCTGAGCCGAAGTCTGAGGAAAATGAGGCGGCGGCCATGGATCAGAGTGACTCAATATCCCACAGCGGTGTGACTACCTCGACGTCAAACAATAGCGACGTGGCTGTGTCAACGTTCATCCGACCACGGAATGCCCCTTTTCCAAAGCGTGCTGGAAGTGAACCCTTTTCTTCGCTTGTCGTCTCGTCCTCGGCGATATCCTTCCTGGAGGTTCTTCAACTTCTAACTCTACAAGTCCATAGTCTGGAGGAGTGTGCGTCTCTGCATAGAATACAGCCGGACATTGATGATGAGGCACGAGCTATCTCTGCTGGATTGTCGATTAGTTCCTACCTGACTCGACTAGTACACGTACCGGAGAGCCTAGACGATGTGTGGGCGCTGAGGCCGTTCCCCAGTGGGCCCTTGCAGTCGAAGGGAAGCGGAGAAAACCGTGGTTCTATTCTCGGAATCCTTATTGCTCTATACGAACATCGCGCCGACCACAGATCCACAGGAAATTCAGGCGGCCAAGACCAGTCTTCAGAGGGGCATGGCGGCGCGAGGGCGCTTGCCACGAGCGGCTTGAAATGGCTTCTTCGCTTCGTAAACGCCCTTGTCGATGGTGCACCAAGCGTCGGTGCGGCTTCAAAGAGCGCGACATCTGGTGTTTCTCTGGCCAAGTCACCGGATGTAAACAAGGCATCCATTGGAGATTCTGTAGGAACAGAGTGGACTATCGACGAAACTGTGCGTTCCACCATTTCGGGTATGCTCTCAAATCTGCCTGATCTCTGGCCAGAACCAATGGACGACTCCGCTCGGGAGCAAGGCAGCGCCGATGAGAAGAAGAAAGAGAGAGGAAAAGCTGCTCAGCAGAAAATGCTTGAAATGATGCGAAAGAAGCAAAGCGCCTTCGTTGCTTCGATGGGACACGTGGAAGAAAAACTCGAGTCAAAGGCAAAAGTTAAGGATGAAGAAGCAGATCTGTGCATTATCTGTCGCTGTGATGATGCTGACGGGGAGAGCAACGGCCCGCTGGGCTATCTGGGACATGTGCAGCGGTCCCGCGTCGCACAAATGAGAGCTCGTTGTGAAATAATCTCGAAACCATCAGAAAACGATGAGCCACCGACACTTTTCCAGCGTTATCGCGTCGTTGGCCACATGGGCTGTCAGGTCCGGGAATCTGAAGCCATGGATTCGAAACCGATCACCTGCCTACCACGTGGAACCATCGTGACTGTCGCCACAAGTACCGTTTCCCCAGATTATGATATCCTCTCGCGTCGAGTGTTCGTTAAACACGTTTCTGAGGAGTCCGGTACTGTAACGGAAGGCTGGGCAAGTATGCAGTCGTCACAAGGTTATATTATCTTGAGTCCTGTCGTGTCTCTCTGCTACGAAAATTCAAGATGGGGAAGCACACGTCCAATTGTCAAGCAATGTGGGCACGCTGCCCACTTGCGCTGTGTCGAAACCCACACTTTGTCGCTGCACCATCGCGCAGCCGGAGAGCAGCCTTATGATGGGCGTTTTGCGGCCAACATCAGCGAGGGCGAGTTTTTGTGCCCTCTCTGCAAGCAGCTTTCTAACATTCTGATTCCTCGGGATGGTTGCGCCATGAAAGATACAACTGTAGAGGCGATTCCTCTTCCTGTTCAACCACCGACGACGGCGGACGATGTTGAAGAATCGCTCCGGGCGCTTTTGACGCAGGGAACGAAACTGAATAAGGCGGACCTTGACCTCGTCAGCGATATGGGAAAACGCGCGTTGTCTGACTTCGGTGGGCATCTACTTCAAGCCATGGATGTGCCTTGGGAAAGGACAAACGGAACTAGAAGACGAAGACACCGTCGCTGGCATCCTGCAATTCAGCGATGGGACTATGAAGAAGAAGATGACCTCGATCCATTAACTCAAGACTCCAGCGTAAAGAATGTGCTTCGCCTCATGAGACAACAGCATATCGCTTGGGCTGCAGTGGGCCACAGCGCAGCGGCTTCTGAAGCGTCAGTTCGGGGAACTGAAGAAGTGCTCCCTTTCGGGAGTTTTTCGAAGACCGACGATCCCTGGCCTTCGTACGCTGATTCCAAGGAATCTGATGCCATGGCTTTGGAATTATCAAGAACAATGTGCGGGGCCTCGGGCCTACTGCAAATACTGATGATTGAGATGGCGAAACACCTCGCTGGATCCGACGAAAGCACCTCAGAAAATGGGATTTCAATTATCAGCCGGTGCCTGGCAGATATCTTGGGAGGACGCGATTGGACATTGGGTATCAAGGATACTATCGAAGGAAAGACATCGAAAGAGGAATCTGACGGCCTCGTCCTTTGGAGCCAACTTTCGGTACTGATGGCGTCTACACCTTGTCACGTCTCTCGAGATGGGATGCTTTCGCAAAGACACGAGGCACGTGCAGCTGCTGCAGCTATGTGGACGGTCCGCGGTTCAGGGACTGCTTCCAAAGCAGCCAGAGATCCCCCTATCCCCCTTGCAATAGAAAAGGTCTTCGACGCGCAGACACCCCGCCCACCCGAAATCGCCCAAAACTGGGGGACAATGGCACCGACCGCGCAAGATCGACCAAGGTCTGCCGTCGACTTCGTCCCGTTTCGGCCTGCAGTGGCGAGTGCATTTTTGTACTCACCGTTCTTGTCGTGGGATCTCAACACTTTCGCCGGTGCTATGTTTTCGTCGATGCTCTTGAATTCGCCCTTGCAACTGCCAACCAGTGCTGATCTGCTAAACCTGGCAAATGTCTTGATTATTGGGCGTATGATTCAAGCGCTCATTACTCCACATGGTTTCGAGCCGTTGGACAGTATGGATATCGACGAAGACGACGAGGAAGGAAGATGGAATTCGGAAGAGCGTACGACGGAGGGCGAAGCGTTGTCGAAGCTACTGGCTCATTGTGAGGAACGAATCCGAACCGATTCTTTGGATCACCGCTGTGGACTGCTGGATGGCCACAGGGTGTCATCTCCCGCTGCGCTGTTTGAAAGTGTCGGGCGCGCAATTTTGCCGTTTGCTCGATCAGTAGTCTTGATGATGCGAGCTTGCAGCATGACGATCAAGGCTCGTCGCAAGAAACTCGGACTGACGCCGAGTTCAGATCAGCTGGATGTCGTTTTTCTGTCGGCTGTTGACGGAACTGAGACCATGACAACAAACGACGGCTTTTTCATTTTGAAAGAGATGAAAGGCGCTTTGCCATCCAAAGTTGTTGACCCGTCAGCCCCTTGGTTCGGTTGGATTAATCGCTGGCTTACTTCGATAATTTCCCTCGAAAAGCACCACGGCTCGTCCGGTAGCTCTCTTGTACCGGCTCTGACGCATGTTGACAGGATGCAACCGAACAAGCATGCCGTGTCTAGTGTCATGGCAACTGCTTCACCCAGAAGATCGGCAAGCGGAATTTCTAGTGTTGAACGATCAGGGTTGGTAGGGAAAAATGGTGGTAGTATCGGGTCTGCGCAGTCCATGTCGACAGACGCTGAGGGCCCAGATCCTCGACCTCAGGGTATTGGAAACGATGGTGCACACCCAGCTCGCTTTTTCGTTGATCGTGAGCATTTGGATTCTGATGACGACCTCATTGAAGACATGGAAATGTCCGAGCCAGAAGAAAGCGTAGACTTTGCTGATCAGGTTCTTGGTCCGAGGTTTGATGACACCGGGGCCGTCGCAGGAGCACCTGACAACGATGGCGAGGAATCAGCTGATGAGCAAAGTACTTCTGGATCGGAAGACGGGGCTGAACACGATTCTTCTCATGTTTACGCCGGAGTTTCCCAGTCGCCAATTATTTCGTACCAGCCCAGCCTTCTCGCAACCCAAGTGATTGGCCCCGGACGACAGGGATCCATGTTTGAAACTGTTAGCGCAAGTGCTGTCATGGCCGATCTAAGCCATCTTGGATTGACGCACCGAAAAGATGCGCCTACTTTCAGCTTAATCCGACTGCCCAAATCCTTTGTGGAGCTGTACGGGCTTGTGAACAAAATTAAGGGCCGCGATTATGCTTCGTCGTTGGACGAATCAGACGATGCCGGCAATGCTGAAACTGCCATCTGCCTCTTGACAGGATCTGTCATGCGATCGGGTTCGGCTCGCAGGCCCTACCAACGAACGCACCGGCCTCCTGGTTCTTGTACTCTGCACGCTCGGAAATCAGGCTCTGGTATCGGAATCTTTTTCCTCCTCCAAAAGTGCACGGTTCTTCTCATGCATAACAACAAGTCTGCTTATTCAGCGAGTCTATATGTGGACGAGCACGGTGAAGAGGACCCTGGCTTACGTCGAGGGCGTCCGCTCTTCTTGAACGACGCGAGGTACCGAGCTCTTGAGTCCTTATGGCGGCAACAAGGAATCCCTCGTGAGGTGGCCCAGATCCGGTCCACCTCTGACCGAGTCATCCGAGACAACTGGTACTAGGAGCAATAATATAGCTATATTGAAGTAAGATTAGAGCTTGCTATTACAACTTTAGAAAGCAGTTTCGCGTTCCATTGCATTTCTGAGTTTGTCAATACGTGCATTTTTGCTACATCATGTCTTTGTGAAAGCCCCAGTCATGGTTTTTGAGTCAGGCGCTACCGGGCATTGGCTTCCACGTTTTCTTTGTCGGACTGCATGTATCAACCAGCTTGACTTTGGCATCAGCATCTAATTGTCTTCGCTTCATCGTTCTGACATTGTATTTCAGGTGAATACGAGGCATACGTCGAAGGCCGAAATCGTAATAGTGTGAAGTGGTTGATACAGCGTCCTGACGAGCGGAAGCGGGAAATGTTGAAGAGCAGAGACGATACCGATACATAAATTCCGGAAAAAGGAAACATAGCAAGAGTTTCAAGAAGAATGAAAAAATTGTTGATCATCGTCGCCCCCGGGGGGGGTTGCCATGAACCATGCGATCTAGGAAGGGGTATGGTTCGTGATCCACTATGTGAGGATGCAATTTCTTTTAACTGGTGGCATCAACCGCTATTCTTCCGCTGTTTTACACTATTGTACTGATATTCTATGCCTCGCAGACATCGACTATGATGAGAGGACAGACAACGGCTCCGTGACAAAAAAAGGAAGAAAAATTCTACTTATCGTTGAGGGAAGGGACGTATCTCAACCGTGAGAAATAGGACGGTTAGCGCTTCGGCTAGCCGCATAGATTCCAGGCAAAAAAGTGCGTTTTTCCGTTTCATGATAATCATTCACCAAAAACTGAACCTTTGGAAATCTGATCTACGATTTCGTCGGATGATCCCAGAAACCCATAGACTTGGGACAACCGTACAAAATGTACCACCGTAGGGGCCCGACAGGCATCGTCTTGAACCTATCGACGAGACTTCTTCTTCCCCCCAATGCTTTTTTGACCACCCTTGCCCTTCTTGACTGGTCCCTGTTTCACCTTTTGTGTTGCCTTATGAAGAACCTTTTGTGCCAGCTTTAGATTAGCGGCACCACCAATACCACGCATTTCAGCTGCTCCATTTTTCCCCTTTCGTTTTGCATGATGTCCTGTCAAGTCCTTTGATTTTTTCTTCCCCGGCATATTCCCCTTTAGTTTGGAAATGAATTTTTCCACATTACCAGCATATTGTTGCTGCTTGTCTACGGACTTTTTCGCGGCGACTTGCCGTTCACCATGATTATTCTGACTTGTGGTAGATGTGCCTATTCTCTCTTGAACCTCGACGTCTTCCTCCTCCTCGTCGAGATTAATCACCGATGTCGTGACAATAACTCGTCCACCCCATTGAGCTTCGGTTGCAGTACCTTCGTATGTTTTGTTCTCAATCACCTCTTCTGTGGGACGCTTCTCGTGCTCCGACGAATCGTCCAGCAAATTTTCATCTCGTTCCTCATCCTGGACCATAGATTCTTTTGAATTTCTCTTCTTTTTATTATCTGCTATTGTCATTTCGTTTCGATATGCCTCCTTTTGTTGTTCGGCTTCTTCAACTCGCTTGAGATCTTCCTTCCGAGCTTCTTTTCGTTCTTCCAATTTCGCCTTTCGATCCTTGACCTTTTGCATTGCTAATCCATAGGCTCTTCGTTGCCGCTTTCGTTCCGAAAAGCCTCTTAAATAGGCTCTTCTCGCCTCTGCATCAAAAACGATTTCCTTTTTCTTACTATTCCAATGACTACCACTTGTACTTGCGGTACTCGTCGAACCTCCTCGTCGTTTCGGCTTTTCCTTCTGTTTGTTCTTCTTGCTAGATACGGAGGAAGCTGTTTGTTTCGCCATCTTCAGGCGTCGTCGTTGTCGTCGTTGTCGTCGTCAGGAACTGCAACCGAACAATCCTTTATACAGTATAGAAGAATAGATAACTCGGATAAGTCTTCTATACAAGGACACTCAGATGGAACAGTTTGGTTTCCCAAGTATTTTGTCGGTCGAGATGGGAGTGTTCTTCCAATGGTGACGGGTGGTGTTGGTGCCCAGACTCAACCGATCCATGGAATCCAATGAACCGCCGGGGAAGTGTTGAATTCCAGAAAGTTCTAAGTTCCAGATTCCATTTTCTTGTGACGTCAGAAGAGATCTTGGTGTCATCAACAACGAGAAATCTATGATCCTGCCCAACCCTCTTCTTCGAGGACGATGGCCTCGAATTGACAGAGACAACAGAGCAGGACGCCTTTTTTTCATTGCGCAAGTTCATACTTGTGGTCAATCCTTTCTTGGTGTCCCCAGATTCACATACAACAATGTCCTTTTTGTATCGCACTACCGTCCGTACTAGGATGACTCGGATCATGATGTTGACAGAACAACGTGCTACGATTCATACGACGATGATTTCCTGTAAGCCCGTTACAGTCTTTTTGAATGCCTCACGATTAGATTATGATGGTGCATTAGATTTTTCTCGTTTGGAATCATTATGTGACTTTCGTCGTCATAATCTGGATAGAGTAACAGATCCAGAGGAAATGATATCCCAAGTGGAAGGTGCCGAGATTGTCATTACGAAGGAAATGGTCGTCCCGAAGGATGTCTTTGAAAGATTCCCCTCTACAATCAAATTACTATGTGAGGCAGGGACAGGATATAATAACCTACCCATCGCTGCCGCACGAGAACGTGGTGTCCTTGTGTGTAATGTCCCTACCTACAGTACCGATGCAGTCGCACATATGGCGGTAACGTATTTGATGAACTTTAGTGTCAGCATGTTCGAACAACAACGGATGTTACAAGATGGAGATAGAAGTAATTTCACAGGTCCATTCACATTACCCCTTATGGAATTGGGGGGGAAGACTGTTGGTTTGATTGGTGGTGGGGGTGCGATTGGGAGCAAGGTAGCTGAAATTTGTCTCGTATTGGGGATGAATGTCATTATTAGCAGTCGTGCAGGAAAGTTGCCCAGTACCCATCGTCTCCTGTCGATACCAGGTGCTGAACGAATTAGGGTAGTGAAAGAATTGGACCTCCTTCTTGAGGAATCTGACTTTGTTTCGATTCATTGTCCATTAAATGATGAAACTCGACGTTCCTTTGGAATGAAGGAATTACAACAAATGAAATCATCTTCCTTTCTTATCAATGCTAGTCGGGGTGGGATCCTACGAGAAGATGAGATCATTGAGGGGATGAAGATGGGGATTATAGCAGGTGCAGGATTAGACGTCACAACGACGGAACCACCCTCACCTGAATCGGAATTATGGGGATTACGGAATGTATGGTTAAGTCCCCATACTGGGTGGCGACGATTAGAAACCCGACAACGTTTAGTCGATATGACAGCCGATTCTATTGAGGCCTATTGCAAGGCCACGAAGGAAGAAGAAATGATCAATATCGTCAACTGACATGTCTCATCTCTGCATCGTACTAGGACTCTAGATGCTCAAATAATTTTGACCAAAATGGAACTAACTGTAACGTGTAGAGTAGCGTAGCGATAAGTTCAGTCGAAGAGGTCAAAGACGAGCCCGAACACAACTTCGGCAAGTTCGTCGCTTCCACAAAGAAGTGCAACAGGTTTTTAATCTTCATCAAATTCTCCTCACTTGTGTCGACCTTGATTTGTCTCTTCATCCAATGAGTGTTCCGTACGTTTTTCTTGTCACCCTTCGAGGAGGAGCGCGGATATGTAGCTCTCCTCCCCAATTGATAGGATCATCGTATCCAAGAGCTCTGCTGCCGACTCGTCCTCAGACGTGGCGATCATGGTCATCGTCTGTTCCGAACAAGAAGAACGTTAGTGATGATCATGACGCTAGTGTTGAATCTTCGTCCACCAGTGCAAGGCCATCATTGGGTAATGGTATGGAATGGAGAAAACAACAGTTGGACAAGTTGGAAGAAAAATTCACTTCATCATCACCATCCTTCTCAGAACCATCAGTTCATGTCGACAATGACGAAGACTTACAACCCATGTGGAAACAGATGGAAAGTCGTGTCATACGTCGTAGACCACGGACGATAGAAGAAATGGGTGGTCGTACAGGACGGAAAAATGTCAAGAAAACAGATGAGGAAATGTGGTTGAGTGAAGGATTGTATGACAACGAACCTAAACCATGAAGGATAGCACGAGTTCCGTAGAGGGCGTCGTGAGACCCGTACAAAAGTTTCAGGAAAGTAAACAAGAATCTTGGTCAAGAAAACTGACTACTATTTCACGAAGAACGTCACTAGATGGCTTGATGCGACGTCGTTCATGCATGTATTGCACCCAAGTTGCGAAGCGGAGTAGGCCTTCTACCTGTTTAGATTAAACATTATATACATGTACTTTGTTGTTGCAACTGTTCCTACTGATTTTACCTGATTATAAAGTGTTTCCCACCTTGCGTTTTTAAAAAAATTTCATTCGATGAAGCGAAAGGGAAACAACACACATGAAAAAAAGAGAAAGTTCCTTTAGAAATCACGACGCTCAAAGAGGTGACTACTTCCTCGACGATCACGAGTATACTCTTCTCGTCCCTCACGTCCACCACCATACTCTTCTCGTCCCTCACGTCCACCACCATACTCTTCTCGTCCCTCACGGCTACCACCATACTCGTCTCGTCCCTCACGGCCACCACCATACTCTGAAAGGACACTGGATGAAGCTGCTACCTCACTACATTCGGATGGCGTGGTTGTAGTCGTCGGCGATGCCTGCATCCGTGCACGTAGGTTGTCTACACCCCGACAGGCAACCTTGTATGCACCATGATTCTCCGCGACACCTGGAATCGATTGAAAGACATCCTTCGCTGCCTGATAGGTCTGAAAGGCAGCATCGAAATTTCCCTGTGCACCCAAGACCATTGCAACGTTCGTCAACCCCGTGGCTACATTTTCATTGATAGGACCAAAATGACGTTGATGAATCGTCAAGGCTTCTGAGAACATAACCAATGCATTATCGTGATACTCCTGACTCAAACAAACGTAACCGATCAATTCAAGAGTGTCCGCGACTTGAGGACTACCCGATCCATAAATACGCTCTTCAGTTTGTTGACATTGAGCTAGGATACCAGACGCGGCATCCCATTCACGTCGGATCACATGGAGTCTCCCAATGTTATGAAGTGTATCGGCAAGGTCTTCGTCGATGATATCCCATCGACGAAGTTCACCAAGATTTTGTCTGTAGAATTGCATACTCTTCGTGTAACTTCCCTCAAGATAAGCTAAATTCCCAAGATTGTTCAAGACATCCGAAATACAAATTGCCTGTCGCTCCTCCTCCGTTTGACAACGAGCTCGAGCCTGTTCCATGATTTCCAGGGCGGCCTTCAGGGCGTCTTCGGCCAGCAATAAACGTCCCTGACGTAGGTAGACAGAACCAATATTGGAGAGAGTCTGACCGACAACTGGATGGTCACTACCATATTCCAAGACTTGGGACTTGATTGCTTCTTGAAAGCACCACAACGCTTTTTCGTATTGGGCCTTTTGATGCATTTCCACCCCCTTTTTCACCAAACTCTCAGATTTAATTGAAGTATCATTCGTTTTTCTCACAGGGCGTGGAGTTGAGGAGTCTTGACGAGTCTCTCCCGGTGAAGATTGACCGGAAACGCTTGTGCTTGGATTCTGGTTCTTCTTAACGGGGAATTTCGGCCGTGATTTGAGTTCCATGTCATGCATGTTATCCATGGCTCTGCGAGTGTTCACCGTCGCCCTCATGTTTTCAGTTCGATGAGATACTTTGAAAACTCGTCGGAACTTTGTCAAGGTGGGACTATGACAGGAACGCTTTAGACCACAGCTTTCTCCATCAGAACTATCACGATTCTCGTTCCAACGCATCGAAGAAAATGTGAGGCCTTGATCTTTTTATATAAGCCCGAGGCGACCTCGGACTAGCATATTTATTAATTTTGTCTGTATGATATCAATGTTCAGATGATAAATTTAGCTCGCCGGTAATAAGCCTCGAACAATTTGTATACAGGATCGTACTCTCGCTTTCGTCCTTGTGGGATTGTTGAGATGACGACATGCGGCGACCGTAGTTGCATGGGGCTCACAGCCTTCACGGTAATGATCAATAGGCTCAAGTCCATAACCTTATGGTAAGTTGATACGACTGCTACGTTCTTCGTCCTCAATGGGGAGGATCCTCTCTCTTTACCATCCTGGATTCGTTCAGAAATGGATGCATCCTCTAACGATGGCAAATGGAGAGAAAGGTCGACGAAGTCTACCTCCTGGAATCTTCCAATAGCAATGATATCGCTTCCAGTATTGCCAGATTCGAAAAAGTAATCGCAATCTTGACAGTTACGGAGCAAACAATAGCCTACACTGTACACGAAATGAATTGGCAGGACTAACGCTTAAGTCACTCCTTCCTCATTCCATTCGACAGCTTACGTAACTCCTTTCCCCATTCCATTCGACAGAGATAGCCGCGAGAGAAACTCAAATTTCTCTTTACTGTAGTTTCTATCCAAGCATACAATCATACAGTTCCTCTATCCCTGGCGTTTGTACCGCTGATTCGCGCCATCTCCTGCTGAAAAGTTATTGTAGATACTTTCGTCCCTCATGCCCATTTTCTTCTTCACTTGCACACGCTTTGGACATCAAGAAGAATAGAACGGAGATTGGGTCAGAAATATTTGAAGGTTCATGCATTCCATACACGTTTTTCATTGTTGCCGCCGGTAACACTCATGAATTCGTACCTGCATGTTGTAAGAACGTCGTATTTTCACGGCGACTTGGCTTTGGCTGGTCGTGAGCCAGTATATCACACCCAGAATCATCGCCGCAATGAAGGGCATCCAAGACCCCTCCGTTTCTTCTTCTACGGACGAATCGCTCATCCTTTCTCTATGAATTGATCTTTCGTATCGACTTTCGTATCGACTAGAGGGAAAATTACGCTTGCCGTCGACAAACTTTTGGTAGACAGCATGAAAAAGGGCCGCCTCGGATTGGTGCATTGTTTCTTGGCGCGGTCGTCCCCCTTTTCTCGAACAAATCATATCTATTGATTGGCGACGAAAAACTGCGACATGCTTTAGGGGTTGCTAAGAGTAAGGTTATTACTGCCCACGCTCCCTGTTAGATGTTGCGGGACGGTACCATAGAAGAATGCATGAGAATTGTGACCGTGAGTTCAAATCATGCGGTAATCCAGTGGACCTCTGTTGCTAGGTCTTCTGGATAAATATGTCGAGTGAGTTTCGTACTGCCTTCAGATGTCCACTGAAGGATCTCAATCCATCGCAAGGGAGTCAAAGTACCAAACAAGATCCTGTTTTGAAACTTCCTTCACTAGTGAGTCTATGACCCCAAAATACCTTCACTTTGCGCGTGGAATCTTCCATACGCGGTGGAGCATGTTGAAGGCGCGGGGATCATGCGCCTCTAATTGCTCGCGATTGAAGGGGAACCACTTGTTGTACTCCACACTACCATCCTTACAACCTAGAAATGCGGTCGATAGTTCTGCAAAGTATTCCATTTGATTCGTACTGGCGTATGCTTCGGCTTCGGGACCTTGTGGCCCGTGCACCCGGACCATATCATACAGTTTCTCCTTCATCGCTTGCTGATAGCAAGCCATGATTTCTGCGTTGTCGTATCCATCTTCAAGCACTTGATGATGATATGCATGCGAAAGCTCGTGGACCATAACCCCGCCGAGGCCCCACAAATGAAGATCTTCTTTGTATCCAGGACCGTCATTGATTTCAACGCTCATGTGCTTTCGCTCTGACAGACCGTTCTCTCTGAGCCAGTTTTTGTCGGGATGGTAGCAACACGCTCTGCCTCTCACAGGACATGATTTTGGACCGTACATGATGGATTTGTTCACCCAAATGGAACAGTTCATTTTCAAGTGCTCGACAGCATGACTAGGAAGAATCTTGCACACTTGTTCTAAATCATCAGCAAGTCGCTCCTTCAGCGTCAAATCGCCGTCGAACCAATTCGGTTCCGCATAGACTGGCCAACCACTGATAATCTTCAATTCGTAGAACTTAGTTGTTGTATCGTACGGAGTCTTGTCGACCGTCGCGACACGAGCGGTCACAATCCATTCGAGATCACTATTCGAATAATGGCTGTCTTCACCGTCGCAATCATCACGAACAAATGTAACCTTGTGTCGCCTTCCACGTAAACGAGGTGGACCGCAACATGGATTGTCGACTATCCCTTTTCCAATCGTCACCAAATGAAGTTGATCGGAATCGTTTCCATACGGCCGGTACCCTCCGATGATAGCCGAGAGGTCAGAAAGTTCTTGAAGTCGCCTTGCTTCTTGCCGTTCCCCATCGTCCTGTAAATAGGCAAGACAGAAGGAATGACCTCCGCGGGTGTGTTCGATGTGATCCCCGTCGCTGATGACGGTAGACGCCGAGATTTCTTCAAACGCAACGTCATCGTCCAACGAAGTTGGATCCAACTGATAGTAGTGGTGCAACTTGCCATTTTCCGAAACCCAACACAGTAGGAGGGGAACAGACGATAAGTTTCGAAAGGCAATCCGAAGTGACTGTGTCGCAGCTCGAGACGACATAGCTCCATCCTTGAAAGCCTCGCTGGCATCAGCGCCCTGCCAGATATCTCCCATAGGTTTCGAAGGGAAAACATCTTGTAAGAAGCAAGAAACATCCATAAAGGACGTGCCACCCTTGAAACCACCCATTGGTATTGCCTTGCTTTGAGGGATCGTATCCTCTATCGAATGAGGTTCGGCATCAAAAGATTGAAACGGCGGGACAGATCTCAGTCAGGACGATTCAGGGTCATTGATTGACATGATCGAATACCTACGATCGATATGTATGATAGGCAACATCTTTTCTCATGCCAACTCGTTCCATGTGCGATCGCACCCGGATGTCCACGCACGCCGCCCCCGGATATCGAAGTCGTACTACAGGGCGATGGAGAGGTTTGTCATCCCCCGCGCCGTATAGCAGTTTCGTGACGATGAGGGGATAATTGAGAACTAATTTCGCAAATTGCTTAAAACATCCTTCACTGGTGGATACGAAGACCCTAGAATTAGCCTCATTTTGTGCGTGGAATCTTCCATACGCGGTGGAGCATGTTAAGGGCACGAGGATCATGCGCCTCTCATTGCTCGCGATTGAAAGGGAACCACTTGTTGTACTCCATACTACCATCCTTACAACCTAGAAACGCCGTCGATAGTTCTGCAAAGTGTTCCATTTGATTCGTACAGGCATATGCTTCGGCTTCAGGACCTTGTGTCCCGTGCACCCGGACCCTAGCGTACAGCTTCTCCTTCATCGCTTGCTGATAAGAAGCCATGATTTCTGCGTTGTCGAATCCATCTTCAAGCATTTGGTGGTGATATGCATGCGAAAATTCATGGACCATAATCCCACCAGGACCCCACAAATGAACATCTCCCTTATATCCAGGACCGTCGTTGATTTCAACGCACATGTACTTGCGCTCCGACAGACCATTGCGTATGAGATAGCTTTTCTCAGAATGGTAGCAACACGCTCTGCCTCTCACAGGACATGATTTTGGACCGTACATGATGTATTTGTTCACCCAAATGGGACATTTCAATTTCAGGTAATCGACAGCATGACTAGGAAGAATCTTGCACATTTGTCCTATATCGTCAGCCAATCGCTGCTTCAGAGTCAAATCGCCGTCGAACCAATTCGGTTCTGCATAGACTGGCCAACCACCGATAGTCTGTAATTCATAGAACTTTGTTGTCGTATCAAGAGGAGTCTCGTCGACCGTCGCGACACAAGCGGTCACAATCCAGTCGAGACCACTTGTCGAATATTGAGTGCTTTTTCCTTTGCAGTCATCGCGGACGAAGGTCACTTTGTGTCGTTTTCGACGTACACTAGGTGGACCACAACCTGAATAGTCGACTATCCCTTTTCCAATCGTTACCAAATCAACTTGATTCGAACCCTTTCCAAATGGCCGGTACCCTCCGACGATAGCAGAGACGTCAGGAAGTTCTTGAAGTCGCCTTGCTTCCTGACGCTTCCCATCGTCCTCTAAATAGGCAAGACAAAAGGAATGACGTCCACAGGCGTGTTCGATGTGATCTCCGCCTCTGACGATGGTAGACTCAGAGATATCTTCGAATCTAACACCATCTTCTAATGAAGCTGGAGGCAAATGACGAAAGTGGCGCAACTTGCCATTTTCCGAAACCCAGCACAGCAGGAGGGAGACAGACGATAAGTTTCGAAATGCGATTCGAAGCGACCCTGACGCAGCTCGAGACGACATAGCTCCATCCTGGAAAGCCTTGCAGGCATCAGCGCCCTGCCAAATATCTCCCATAGGTTTCGAAGGGAAAACATCTTGAAAGAAGGAAGAAACTTTATTCATGAAGGACGTCCCATCCTTGAAACCTCCCATTGCTATTGTCTTGCTTTGGGGGGTTGTATGTTGTATCCTCTATTGGAATGAGATTCGGTATTCGATATGCATATCCAAAGAAGTAAACTTCTCAAGACAATTCTGGGTCATTGACTGTTATGAAACGTTCGCATACCTACAATCGATAGGTTGGGCGGTAGAGTCCGGTGGCACTATGCATATGTATGTATACCAGTACATGGATTGATACAAAGATAGGTACGGTACCACAGCGCACCCGGATGTCCACGGACAACATGCCCGGATGTCGATGGGCGAGTTTCTTGGTATGCCATAGTATATCACCGTCATTTTCTTCACACGTACTGCAAGGGAAAATTGAGAACAAATTTCACATATTGCTTTGAAACTTCCTTCACTGGTGGATACCAGGACGATAGTGTTAGTGTCGCTTTGTGCGTGGAATCTTCCATACGCGGTGCAGCATTTTGAAGGCGCGGGGATCATGTGCCGCTAGTTGCTCGCGATTGAAGGGGAACCACTTGTTATACTCGACACTGCCATCCTTGCAACCTAGAAATGCGGTCGATAGCTCTGCAAAGTATTCCATTTGATCCGTACAGGCATACGCTTCAGCTTCGGGGCCTTGTGGCCCGTGCACCCGGACCCTCTCGTACAGCTTCTCCTTCATCGCACGCTTATAGCAAGCCATGATTTCTTTGTTGTCGTATCCATCTTCAAGCACTTGATGATGATATGCATGCGAAAGCTCGTGGACCATAACCCCGCCGGGCCCCCACGAATCAAGATCTTCCATGTATCCAGGACCGTCATTGATTTCAATGCTCATGTGCTTTCGCTCTGACAGACCATTCTCTATGAGCCAGTCTTTGTCGGGATGGTAGCAACACGCTCTGCCTCTCACAGGACATGATTTTGGACCGTACATGATGGATTTGTTCACCCAAATGGGACAATTCAGTTTCAAGTACTCGACAGCATGACTAGGAAGAATCTTGCACACTTGTTCTATATCGTCGGCCAATCGCTTCTTCAGCGTCAAATCGCCGTCGAACCAATTCGGTTCTGCATAGACTGGCCAACCACTGATAGTCTGCAATTCGTAGAACTTAGTTGTTGTATCAAAAGGCGCCTCATCCTCTGTTGCGACACGAGCGGCCACAATCCATTCGAGATCACTATTCGAGTAATGGCTACCTTCTCCTTCGCAATCATCACGGACAAATGTAACTCTTTGTCGCTTTCGACGTAAACGAGATGGACCGCAACCCGGATAGTCGACTATCCCTTTTCCAATCGTCACCAAATGAATTTGATTCAAACCCTTTCCATATGGTCGGTAGGCTCCGACGATAGCAGAGACGTCAGGAAGCTTTTGAAGCCGCCTTGCCTTTTTGCGCTTCCCATCGTCCGGCAAATAAGCAAGACAGAAGGAGTGACCTCCGCAGGTGTGTTCGATGTGATCTCCGTCTCTGATGAGCGTAGACGTAGACATATCTTCAAATCGAACGCCGTCGTCCAACGAAGCTGGGTGCAAATGACGAAAGTGGTGCAACTTGCCATTTTCCGAAATCCAACACAATAGGAGGGGGACAGACGATAAGTTTCGAAAGGCAATTCGAAGTGATCCTGACGAAGCTCGAGAAGACATATGTCCATCCTTGTAGGCCTTGCTGGCGTCGGCGCCCTGCCAAATATCTCCCATTGGTTTGGAAGAGAAAAACCCATGAAAGAAGGAAGAAACTTTATTCATGAAGGACGTCCCATCCTTGAAACCTCCCATCGCTATAGGGTGCTGTATCCTCTATGGGATGAGTTGCAGCATCCAAAGAGACGTTCGACTGGAAGATGATTTCACTGTCAGGCCTCTGATCCCGCAACTCCATGAACGTGACAATAGCGTACCGGTATAGCCGAAAACGTTGTGACAGTCGCTGTCACGCAAAATCGCCATTTCTTCAACAAGCGTGTTGAAATGACTCGTACTCCTTCCTGCCTTGGTTGACTCGTAGGTATGTGTCGTAGGTCTTGAGTCGTCTTACTCAAACCACACTCTCCGTCACACAACTCTTGCAGGATAAAATAGGTTTGACTTTATCGTATCGCAGCAGTGATTCAATAATCTCGTAGTTCTAATAAAGTGAGCTTTAAACTATTTTTCTGATTTCGGTTTTGATTCTTTTGCTCTTCTGATTTCTTGTTCTTT